>ENA-ORFA01000113-ORFA01000113.1-marine-metagenome-genome-assembly--contig:-NODE-113-length-37160-cov-9.809077_pt1 | contig 37160 bp, 30 predicted proteins | sample MGYA00248621_ERZ508587 | MGnify/ENA primary metagenome ERZ508587 (study PRJEB26250, sample SAMN06266239) | marine metagenome | isolation source: Columbia River Estuary | place: USA:Columbia River Estuary... | reverse complement strand
GCTACTGTCTACAAATTGCACCGATGTTTTTACGCGTATATCGTCAGGTCCATAAGTATGTGCATCGTGGTCAACATCTGAGAAATAAAAGGTAATGAAGTGTGGACGCTTATCTTCAGGAAGGCTTAACCATTCCTTCACCGCTTTAATACGCGTGGCAATATCAATTTTTTCATTATAGATATAATGGTAGGTAGGTTTAATGCCTTGAATATCGGCTTCCGACCCTACCCAATAAAAACTAGCACTAATCATTTTTTGCTGCTCTGCTAAAACCCAAAGTGGAGTACCGCCATACCATTTACCTTCTGCCACCATTTTCTTATTACCCATATTGTAAAAAGCACCTGTAGGAACATCAATATAGCTATTATCTACTAGTCCGTGATGAGAAGGATATAAACCTGTTGCAATACTATAATGATTAGGAAAAGTAACCGAAGGATAAGAGGGTATCATGAATTTTCCACGAACGCCAGCTTTAGAAAGTGCTTGTAATTTTTTTGCTTCGTATAATTCAGTAAAATCGGCTCTAAAACCATCGGCTGAAATTAAAATTACATAGGGCTTGTTCATTTGTTCCGGACTATTCTTTCTACCACTAATAATTTGTTGATCAGTGATGCTACTATTAACTACTGGCGTACTTGTATGTGCATTATGCGCAGTATCCTGGGCGCTAACATTTAATAAAAAAAATAAGCTTACAATAAATAATAAACGTTTTAACATAATGATTAATTTAAAATGAGATAAGCCTTTCCTTCTTAGAATGGTTTTTTATTTAATTTTTCTCTTATAAAAATACTAATGGGTAATGTAAGAAGGGCTACAACAATTCCACCCGCAAGGTCTAAGGGAAAATGTTGTGCTAAATATACACGGGAATAAGCACAAACAAAGGCATAGACTATACCAATGCTTAAAGCATATTTATTAGGAAATAAATAGGTAGTCAATAAAAATAGTGTAAAGGCAGTTGCGGTATGACCTGAAGGAAAGCTATTAAATGTGTGAATTTCAACGCCGGGTACTCTGTGTATTTGAGTAGCATCTAATCCACTTGCCATAGGGCGCATGGCGGTATTAAAAATATAATTTTTAGCGAATTGTGTGAGTAGGGTAGATACCAAGAAGTTCATTAAAATAAAAGCGGTATCCTTTTTATACAAACCCACTAGTACAATAAAATAAGGGATCCAAATCCAGCCCTCAGCCAAATAGCTGCTGTATTCAAAAACCTTATCTGATATTAGCCCTAGGTTCGCATTTAAATAAAGAAATGCCTCGTTCTTGCCCCAAAGCATACTCATTGAAAACAAACTAGCAGCGAGGCTAATGCTTAAAACAACAGCGATTATAAAGTGCTTTTTTTGCAAGAATCTGGTTTTTGCAAAATTACTAAATGTTTATTCTTTGTTCTAAACAAATTATTTAAAAGGTTGTTATAACTTTAACCCCTTAGATGAGCCAAATTAAAGAATATATTACCGTAGTCGGTGCCCGAGAGCACAACCTCAAAAATTTTGATATTACCATTCCTAAAAACCAGTTAGTGGTGTTTACGGGGGTGAGCGGCAGCGGTAAGTCCTCCTTGGCTTTTGATACCCTTTATAATGAGGGTCAGCGACGCTATATGGAAAGCTTTAGCGCTTATGCTAGGCAGTTTATGGGTGAAATGGAGCGTCCCGATGTTGACCAAATTACTGGACTTTCACCGGTGATTGCCATTGAGCAGAAAACCACCAATAAAAACCCAAGGTCGACAGTGGGTACCGTTACAGAATTATATGATTTTCTAAGATTATTATATGCGCGTATTGGAAAGGCCTATAGTTATAATACGGGCAAGCCCATGGTGAAATTTTCTGAGGCAGAAATTATTCAAAATATTTTCACTCAGTTTAAAGACAAAAAAATTAATTTACTAGCACCCGTGGTGCGTGGAAGAAAAGGGCATTACCGAGAATTATTTGAAGAAATTAGAAAGAAAGGATTTGTGAAGGCGAGGGTAGATGGAGAGATTATTGAGCTTAGACCCAAATACCAAGTAGACCGTTATAAAATTCATGATATTGAAATTGTAATTGACCGTATTCCCGTGACGGATGCGATGAAAACAAGATTAGGAGAAAGTGTTTCCCAATGTTTAAAAATGGGTAAGGACTTACTCTTTGTTTTAGAAGAAGGTAAAACTAAATTGGTTCAATACTCTAAACAATTAATGTGTGAGACCACGGGTTTAAGTTATGAAGAACCTTCACCCAATAGTTTTTCATTTAACTCCCCTTATGGAGCCTGTTCTAATTGTAAAGGTTTAGGCAATGTGTATGCCATTGATATGAGTTTGCTTTTGCAAGACCCTAGTTTAAGTATTAATGAAGGAGCCATTAACCCATTGGGAGAAACAAGAGAGGCTAGTGTATTTAATCAAGTAAAATTATTCGCCAGAAAACATAAAATTAATTTAGACAAAGCCATTCAAGATTTATCTAAAGAGCATTTGAATTTAATTTTATTTGGAGATAAAAATATTTCTTCCAGTTTGGACATGGATTTGAACGACGAGAATATTCCTAACGAATATACAGGTAGCTATGAAGGGATTGTGCCCATGATGAAAAGATGGTTTACTTCTTCTCAAAGCACCGACCAGTTAAAAGCTTGGGTAGAAGGCTATATGGAGCTTAATACTTGTCCTACTTGTGAGGGAGCTAGGTTGAGAAAAGAAAGTTTATGGTTTAAAGTGAATGATAAAAATATTGCTGCTTTAAATGATATGCATTTAGATGCTTTGCAGGACTGGTTTAAAAAAATACCTACCAAGCTAGATAAAAAAGATACGCAGATTGCTGCAGGTATATTAAAAGAAATTGACGACCGTATTTCATTTTTAATGAATGTGGGTTTATCGTATTTGTCTTTAAGCAGGCCTTCTAAATCCCTGAGTGGAGGTGAGTCGCAAAGAATTCGTTTAGCCACCCAAATTGGCTCACAACTTCAAGGCATTACTTATATATTAGACGAGCCTTCTATTGGACTGCACCAACGCGATAACCAAAGATTAATTACTGCCCTTAAACAATTACGCGATATTGGCAATACTGTTTTAGTAGTGGAGCATGATAAAGATATTATGATGGCTGCCGATTACTTAGTAGATATTGGTCCTAGAGCCGGTATTCATGGTGGCCATATTGTAGCACAAGGCACACCAAAGGAAATAATTAAATTAAAATCTGATACCGCACTTTTTTTAGCAGGTAAAAAGAAAATTGAAATACCTGCTGAGCGAAGAAAAGGTAATGGTTTACACATACAAATTAAAGGCGCTACGGGGAATACTTTACAAAAAGTAAACTGCAGTTTTCCTTTAGGCACATTTACGGTAGTGACGGGAGTGAGTGGAAGTGGAAAGTCTACTTTAATTAATGAAACTTTATATCCCATACTTTCTCAGTTTTGTTATAATAGTAAAACCAAACCTATGCCATTTGTAAAAGTGGAAGGTATTGAGCAAATAGATAAAGTAATAGAGATAGACCAGTCGCCCATTGGTAGAACACCTCGTAGCAACCCTGCCACTTACTGTGGTTTCTTCACAGATATCAGAACCTTGTTTGCATCTGTACCTGAAGCAAAAATTAGAGGCTACCTGGCAGGTCGTTTTTCTTTCAATGTAAAAAGTGGTCGTTGTGAAGTATGCGAAGGCGGTGGAATGCGTGTAATTGAAATGAATTTTTTACCCGATGTATATGTGCACTGTGAAAAATGTGGAGGCAAAAGATATAATAGAGAAACTTTAGAAATCAGGTATAAAGGAAAGTCAATTAGTGATGTACTCAATATGACTGTTGAAGAAGCTTGTGAATTTTTTCAAGCCGTGCCTTTTATTTATAGAAAATTAAAAGTACTACTTGAAGTAGGCTTGGGCTATATTACTTTAGGACAGTCGGCTGTGACTTTAAGTGGAGGAGAAGCCCAACGCGTTAAATTAGCCACTGAGCTTGGTAAAAAAGATACTGGAAAAACATTTTATATTTTAGATGAACCTACTACGGGTTTGCATTTTCAAGATATTCAATTATTAATTGGTGTATTAAACCGATTAGTAGACAGAGGCAATACTGTTTTAGTGATTGAACATAATATGGACGTGATTAAAGTAGCCGATCATATTATTGACCTAGGTCCAGAAGGGGGAAATGGTGGAGGACTTATTCAATTTACAGGCACACCTGAGGAAATGATTAAAAAGTCAAATACACATACTGCTAAGTTCTTAGCACTGGAAATGAAGGGATAAGAAATTTGATTGCTACTGCTAATTATTACTGCTAATTATTTTTCTGCGCGTATCATAGGTATATGATCAATATCGTCTTCTAAATATACATCACCCGATTGTTCAAAGCCTTGTTCGCTATAAAATTTCTTTAAGTATAATTGAGCGCCAATTTTTATAGGCCCTTTTCCAAATAATCTCTCACATTCACTAATAGAGTATTGCATTAAGGCCTTGCCAATACCCAAGCCTCTATGTTTGGAAGCGCTTACAACACGGCCAATACTTTGATAGCCATCATACATAATATCTTTTTCAAATAATCGGGTAGTGGCTACCACTTCATCGCCTATTAAACCTATTGTGTGAAATGCTTTACGATCGTTATTGTCTATGTCTAAAAAAATACATTTTTGTTCTACTACAAATACTTCACTTCTTAATCTTAGTACATCATACAATTCATCCACTGTTAGCTCAGAAAATGTTTTCGTAACCCATCGTAAATTACTGTTCGTATTCATAAAAACAAAAATAGGGATAAAATAATTAAGATAAATTAAATAAGATATAATTAATCAAGACTAATTAATAGCCATACTTACCTTTCCAACGCTCTTGTAAAAACTTTTTGATTTCTTGTTCGCGGGAATTTTGCTGAGGTTGATACAAGGTGGTATTCACTATTGTATCAGGAAGGTATTCTTGCTCTATGAAATTTTGTTCGCCCTTATGTGAGTATTGGTAGTTTTTACCATAAGATAAGTCCTTCATAAATTTTGTAGGCGCATTGCGTAAATGAAGGGGCACAGGTAAATTACCGGTTTTGTCTACTAATGCAAGCCCACTGGTAATTGCTTCATAAGAGGCATTGCTTTTAGGCGAGCTGGCTAAATAAATAGCACATTGAGATAAAATAATTCTACTTTCTGGATAACCAATTTTATTCACTGCATCAAAACAAGCATTGGCTAATAAAAAAGCATTGGGGTTAGCATTACCAATATCTTCACTTGAAAAAATTAACATTCTTCTAGCTATAAACTTCACATCCTCACCACCTGCAATCATTCTTGATAACCAATAAACCGCGCCATTGGGGTCGGATCCGCGCATACTTTTTATAAAGGCCGATACAATATCATAGTGCTGCTCGCCATTTTTATCATACAAGGCTATATTGGTTTGCGCTACTTCCATTACCCATTCATTCGTTAAAACTAGGGGGCTGCCACTTTTTTCTATATCAATTAAGGCTTCTACTGAAAGCTCTAATAGGTTTAATAATTTTCTACCATCTCCACCCGACAATTGAAACAAGGCTTCTGTTTCTTTAATTTGAATATTTTGTCCTTTAAAGAGCTCGTCTTTTTCAATGGCCTGATTAATCAATTGCAGCAATGCTTTTTCGTCCAAGGCTTTTAAAATAAAAACCTGGCATCTGCTTAGTAAGGCGCTGTTTACTTCAAAGCTGGGGTTTTCTGTTGTAGCACCAATTAATGTAATAATACCTTTTTCAACGGCGCCTAAAAGTGCGTCCTGTTGACCTTTATTAAAACGGTGAATCTCATCTATAAATAAAATAGCACCGGGTTTTGTCTTTGCCTCTTCAATCACTTCTCTTAATTCTTTCACGCCACTGCTAATGGCACTTAATTGATAATAGGCGCTATGAAAGGTGGTGGCAATAATATTGGCTAATGTAGTTTTACCTACGCCAGGAGGACCCCATAAAATCATAGATGGAACCTTTCCTTTTGAAATAGCTTTTTGTAATACAGATTCCTGACTAGATAAATGTTCCTGCCCGACTAAATCGTTTAGGGTTTGAGGTCTTAGTCTTTCTGCTAATGGAATGGCATGGTTCATGGTTATTCAAATAAATACTCATATTGTTTTACTAGACGAAGGCTAGTTCTAATATGAATAAGTCCTACAATACCTGTGAATAGAAGAAATACAGAAACCCCTTTTAATAAAGATAAAATAAGGGCACTGGTTATTTCTTTGGGCATAGTGGGTTGTTGTACTAAAAATTCATCAATAAATTTTAATAAAACAACATCACTACTAATGAGTATACTTATAGCGTTGATGAAAAATAAACTACATAAGAAAAAGCTTACATAGGCGTTTACTTTAATCCAATCTTTCAATTTTGAACTTTGTGCTATTTCTTTTTCTATACCCGCTTTTAAAAATTTAAAACTTGCAAAAGTATAAATAACTAAACATGCTAAAATAAATACTATTATTAGTGCACTTGGATTGGCTAAAGTAGAAAATAGTAACAGGATATCCATGAAGGCAAAAAACAAAGCAATGGGTATAAGTATATAAGAAAGTACCGTGTATAGTTTTAATTGAGGAGCCATGCTTTCTAAAGTATTAGTCTATTATTGTTCTTGTAGTATGCTAGTATTATACTAGTATACCATCTTGTTCTAGTCTTTTTTTAAATTCAATTTGATTTGCAATTCTTCAAACTGCTTATCATCAATGCTGCTAGGCGCGTCTAACATTACATCACGACCACTATTGTTTTTAGGAAAAGCAATAAAGTCACGAATACTTTCACTACCCCCTAATAAGGCACATAAACGGTCAAAGCCAAAGGCTATACCCCCATGTGGAGGTGCACCGTATTCAAAGGCGCCTAATAAGAAACCAAATTTATGTTGTGCCTCTTCTGGGCTCATACCCAATGCTGCAAACATTTTTTCTTGAAGGGCTCTTTGGAAAATACGAATAGAACCACCGCCAATTTCATTACCATTCAATACCATATCGTATGCATTGGCTTTAATGCCTGCATATGGATGTTCTAAATATTTAGCAGCGTCTTTAATTTCTGGTGCATTGTTAATCATAATTTCAATATGATCGGGCTTAGGAGAAGTAAACGGATGATGTCTTGCTACCCAACGGTTGCCTTCTTCATCATATTCAAATAAAGGGAAGTCCAATACCCATAACAATTTAAATTCATCTTCTTTTCTAAAACCTAATTGCTTGCCTAATTCTAATCTTAATTCACTAATGGCCTTTCTTGTTCTTTCTTCTGCACCTGCCAATATTAATATTAAGTCACCCGCTTTTGCATTTGAAGCAACTGCGATGGCTTTTAATTTATCTTCTGTATAAAATTTATCTACACTACTTTTAAAACTACCATCGGTATTACATTTAATAAATACCATTCCCTTCATACCAATTTGCGGACGCTTCACCCACTCCGTTAATTCATCGGTTTGTTTACGAGAATATTCACTGCAACCAGGAACCGCAATAGCTACCACTGTTTCTGCTTCGTCAAACACTTTAAAGTCGGCACCGTTAATTAATGCAGCTTTATCTTGCTTCTCCGCAAATACATGCGCAGGTTTTTTCAAATTGCAAACTTCCATGCCAAAACGAATATCGGGCTTGTCATTACCATACTGCCACATCGCATCTTCCCAAGTCATTCTTTGAACGGTCTCGGTGTAATCAATATTTTTAACGTCTTTAAATATGCTCTTAATTAAACCTTCAAACATATTTAAGATATCTTCTTGCTCCACAAAACTCATCTCGCAGTCTATCTGTGTAAACTCGGGTTGTCTATCGGCTCTTAAATCCTCATCTCTAAAACATTTTACAATTTGGTAGTATCTGTCATAGCCACTTACCATTAATAATTGTTTGAATGTTTGTGGCGACTGCGGTAAGGCATAAAATTCACCTGGGTTCATCCTGCTTGGTACTACAAAATCACGGGCACCTTCAGGAGTAGACTTTATTAAAAAAGGTGTTTCAATATCCATGAAGCCTTTTTCATGTAAATAATTTCTTGTAGCGCGGTTTACATTATATCTTATTGTCAAATTCTTTTTTACAGCGTTTCTTCTTAAATCCAAGAAACGGTATTTCATTCTAATGTCATCTCCACCATCTGTGTCGTCTTGAATCGTGAAAGGAGGTACCAATGATGCATTTAATATGGTAAACTCAGTTACTTTAATTTCAATTTCTCCAGTAGGAATATTTGCATTTTTACTGGAACGCTCAATAACGGTTCCTTTTACTTGAATCACAAATTCACGGCCCAAAGGATGTGCATCTAATTGCGCTTGCAATTCTTCACCCATTAAAAGTTGGGTAATACCATAGCGGTCTCTTAGGTCGACAAAATTAATGGCCCCGAACTTACGAATGGTTTGAACCCATCCAGCTAAGGTTACATTTTTATTGACAGATTGAATAGTTAACTCTCCACAATGGTGCGTACGATACATAAGAATCTATTGATATAGGTTTGATGAGCAAATATAGCCCAATTCCTAGAAAAACCCCATCTTTGCGCCATGAACGACAGTACTAAATCCCTTACCGCTCGACGTGTAGTTTTATCAGGTTTTTTCTTTCTTACAGGGATTTGTTTTGCCAGCTGGGCCAGCCGTATTCCCGATATTAAAATGCAATTAGGTTTAAGTGATGGTGCTTTTGGCGGCATCTTATTTTTTCTTCCCATTGGCTCCTTTGTAGGTATTCCCATTTCAGGTAGTTTAACCGCCAAGCAGGGTAGTAAAGTAATGGTTATTATTGCTTCCATTATTTATCCAATTTCATTAGTTGCCTTGGGTTTTGCAAATACCACTACGCTACTTGCCATAGTATTATTTTTATTTGGAATGGCAGGTAATTTATTTAATGTTGCTATTAATACACAAGCTGCAGCGCTTTCTAAATTATTTGAAAAAAGTATTACATCTAGGTTTCATGGTTTTTGGAGTTTAGCTGGTTTTGCAGGAGGCTTATTAGGTGGTTTTTTTGTAGCAAATGCTATTTCACCTTTAGAACAATTTGTATTTGTGGCAGTAGTAGGTTGGGTATTTTTATTTTTTGGACACCCTTATTTATTGCCAGGGGAGCCCAATAAAAATCATGTTTCAAAAATTTGGAATAAACCTAGTCCTTTAATGTGGCAGTTCGGACTCATTGCATTTACCAATATGATTTGCGAAGGAATGATGTTTGATTGGAGTGGGGTCTACTTTCAAGATATTGTCAAAGTGCCTAATGAATGGAGAACCACAGGCTACATTTGCTTTATGGGTTCTATGACAACAGGTAGAATGTTCTCCGATAATTTAATTAATTATTGGGGTGCCAGAAAACAATTGGTATTAAGTGGATTAGTTGTAACACTAGGTTTAATAGTGGCCACAGCTTATCCGCATTTAATTGTAAGTTCTATTGGATTTATGTTAGTAGGCTTCGGCGTTTCTTCAGTGATTCCTACCATATATGGAACAGTGGGAAGAACCACTGAGCCAAGTAAGGTGAGTATTGCACTAGCCTCCGTTTCTTCTATAGGATTTTTCGGGTTTTTAATTGGCCCGCCCATTATAGGATTTTTATCTCAGGTCATTGGTCTTAGATGGGCTTTTTTAACAGTAAGTAGTTTAGGAATTATTACAGCCTTAAGAGCAAATCAATTGAAGAAATATTTGTAATACTATTATATTAATACTTAGATACTAATATGTTTTATTATAAGGTAGCCGCTTCCTGCTTATGCCTCGGCTTATATATTAAATAGTAATAAGCTAATATAATTGAACCGGTAATAAATGGAATCATGGCTAATTGTTTCACTGTAATGGTGCCCGCTACGATATTATTATCTACATGAAAAAATTCAGTACACATCCAAAAAGAGTTGGCCATTATCCAAACACTGATAGCTAGGTTATGACATAGTTCAGAAACAATATGTCTTGTTCTCCACGCAATAATAAAGGAAATAGTTAATGTGGGAATAATCATCGTGATACCTAACCAGGTAATTCCCATACACCAGGCGATATCTTTAAAAATCCAAAAAACAATATGCAAATTTTCCATTTTGCGATAAGCAATAGGAATGTTGTATAATTTTTTTTCATCTTCGTTCATGATGCAGGCAATGGTTTAAATGAATGATGTTTAAAAATATTGATTTTTTTTATTTTTTGGGAACTTTTTTTAGGAGCTTATTAAATGCTTGAACCTTTGAACATTGGCCTCTATATGAAGCGGAGCATTATTTTCAATATGCTCAATGAGTTGATGGGTAAAATAAGGGGCTAAAGAACAGCCCTTGGTACCCATGCCATTACAAATACCCATTTGAGTATGAATAGGATGTAGACCTACAAAAGGACGGCGCTCAGTATTAGCAGGCCTAATACCTACAAGGTGATCAACAATAGTGTAAGGAATTTTCAATAGTGCATTGAGGCTTTCAATTGTTTTTTGTTTAAAGGCATCTGTGGGTGTGGTGTTTGCATAATCCCATTCAAAACTAGAGCCCACCCAAAATAAATTTTCTTTCCAAGGCACAATGGCTAAATTATTTTTATAAATATGTTTAGCAGGGAGTCCTTTTATTTCTACAATAAGCGCTTCTCCTTTATTGGGTGCAAAGGGCAGCGTTTTAAAATAAGGGTTCATCATAGTATTTACGCCATCGCAGAAAATAATTTTCTCCGCAGTTATAGTATTCCATTCCACGCCCTTGTCTACTAATTTTAAATCGTTGTAATTAAAATTCGATTCTATATAATTTTCAGCGAATTGTTTTTTGCCAGCTTCCAAAAAAGTAATTAAGTCAATCCAATAACATGCATCAATTTCTCCTGTGCCAAATTGCGTATTGAAAAAAGAGTCCCATGTTAAAGGGTTATTGTTTTTTAAATATACATTATCATGATCTATTCGATAGTCAAAGCTATCTTTCATTTGTTGTGAAGGATGAATTAAAACAACAGGTGCAGCAGTAATTATTTTTGTATTTGTTTTTTCTTGAAAGCTCTCGTAAGATTCTACTGCAAAGGGGAGTAGTTCATCTATCATCCATGTCTGCACTATTCTTCTACCAGTGACTGGGTTCATTACCCCACTTGCCACCTTGGTGGCAGAGGCAGTGCTACTATCGTTTACAATGGCGAATGAAATATTTCTTTGCTTCAAAAAATAACCCAGCCAAGTACCCACTAAGCCTTGACCAATGATTAGGTATTTAACTTTTTTTTCCAAAAGGAATTACTTTATTGGTGGAAATGACAAAGCCAATACTATCTTTTAAATTTCCAACATGGGCAACTAATACTAAATCAAAACTATCGCTGTAATCGTTGGGTACTGTAAAAGGAAACTCCACTTCAAACTTTTCATTTTTTATAGTGGTGAAATATTGCAATGGAAAAATATTTAAAAACCAACCATCTACCGATGTCTTTGTTTGATGATTAATTAGTGATAAAACAAGGGTTCCTGTTTTTTCTTTTTTTAAATTATGAATTACTTGCACTTTTAATTTCACCGACTGACCTGTTTTTAATTTTACAGGCGCTACGCAATTTATTTTAATGGCAGGCTTGTTCTGTGCCATGGTTATTTGACTGCATAAAAAAAAGGTAAATAGTAGTAGCGCGTATTTCATAGTGCAAACTTACAATAAAAAAATCCCTTATCTTTTAGGATAAGGGATGGCGAACTATATATAGAGTTTTATTTCTTTTTTAATGCCTCAGCCATGGTAGTTCCAATGTCTGCAGGACTAGCTACTACATGTATTCCGCAGCTTGCCATAATTTTCATTTTAGCAGCAGCAGTATCATCTGCACCACCAATGATAGCACCCGCATGACCCATTCTACGACCTGGAGGCGCTGTTTGACCAGCAATAAAACCAACCACAGGTTTTCTTAAATTATCCTTGATCCAATGGGCAGCATCTGCTTCCATACTTCCACCAATTTCTCCAATCATGATAATACCTTCTGTCTCTGGATCGTTCATTAATAATTCAACTGCTTCTTTAGTAGTGGTTCCAATGATAGGGTCGCCACCAATGCCAATAGCTGTTGAAACACCTAGACCTGCTTTTACAGCTTGGTCTGCTGCTTCATAAGTTAATGTTCCACTTTTTGAAACAATACCAATCTTTCCTTTTTTGAAAATAAAGCCTGGCATAATACCCACCTTAGCTTCTTCAGCAGTAATGACACCTGGACAGTTAGGTCCTATTAAACGAGTTGTTTTTCCTTGTAAGTAATTTTTTACTTTCACCATGTCTTGCACTGGAATCCCTTCCGTAATACAAACAACTAATGCAATGCCTGCATCAGTAGCTTCCATAATCGCATCAGCTGCAAATGCAGGAGGTACAAATATGATACTCACATCTGCGCCCGTATTTTTAACAGCATCGGCTACTGTATTAAAAACAGGTTTTTCTAAATGCACCGAACCGCCTTTTCCAGGGGTTACACCACCTACGACATTGGTACCATATTCAATCATTTGAGTGGCATGAAAACTTCCTTCAGTACCGGTAAAACCTTGTACGATGACCTTTGAATTTTTATTGACTAATACTGACATGTGCGCTATTTTGTTATTTGTGGCGCAAAAATAGGCTAATCGAGGTTTTTTTACACTTATTTTACAACAAAAATTGAAGGTTTTTTTATAAATGGCTTTCATGTGCTACTTTTACCGTTCTCTTAGACAAATTAAAAAAAACAATTATGGCAACAACTTCAGACATCAGTCGTGGAATGATTCTAAAATTAGACGGTAACTTATACTCTGTAGTAGAATTTGGTGAAAATAAAACCGCTCGTGCAGCAGCTAAAATCTGGGCTAAATTAAAAGGGGTAGACAATAAAAGATCTATTGAAAAAACATGGAATAGTGGTGAGAATATATATCCTGTGCGTGTGGAGAAGAAAGCTTTTCAATACTTATATAAAGACGATAACGGCTACAACTTAATGAACAACGAGACTTTTGAGCAAATTGCGATGGCCGAGGAAATGATCGACGCCCCTCAGTTTTTAATTGATGGCGCTGAAGTATTTGTATTTATGAATACTGAAACCGAACTTCCTATTGGAGCAGAGCTTCCAGAAAAGATAGACGTTAAAATTACCTATTGTGAAAATGGCGTGAAAGGAGATACTGCCACCCGTGCCCTTAAAGCTGCCACCATTGAATCGGGCGCAACTGTCATGGTGCCTTTGTTTGTAAACGAAGGAGAGAAGATTAAGATTAATACTAAAAACGGAGAATACGTTGAACGTGTTAAATAATTTACCTGGGCCTGTTGAAAATTAGGCCCTGTAAATTATTTCTCTAATGATTTTTAAAAAAGCTCCCCGAGAAAACGGGGAGCTTTTTTTGTAGATTTTTCTTCGCTCTATTTTAAGCCTAATTCAGCCTTAAAATAGGCCTAAAATACCTAGAAAAGCCCCGAAACCTCGGGGCCTTTTTTTGCCCAAAAAAGGCCATTTTTAATAAAAAAAGCCCTTTTTTTAGCGAAAATTCATAAAAAAAGCCCATTTTTACCCAAAATTGCTAAACATGGACTTGAAACAAATTCACGATTTAATTAAGGTAGTTAACAAGAGTAATATCGGAGAGATAAGTATCGAAGATAAAGACGGTAAAGTAACTATTAAACAAAAAGAAGAGCATGTAACAGTAAGCTCGGTGCCTGCAACATATGCTGCAGCCCCAGTTGCCATGGCAGCTCCTTCTGCAGCTAGTCCTGCTGCGCCAGCGGCTCCAGTAGCTACCAATTTATTGACCATTAAAAGTCCAATGATTGGAACTTTTTATAGAAGAGCAGCTCCTGATAAGCCATTAATGGCCGAGGAAGGAACAGCAGTAGCGCCAGGTAAAGTGGTATGTATTATTGAGGCGATGAAACTTTTCAATGAGATTGAAAGTGAAGTCAAAGGAACCATTGTGAAGATTTTGGTAGATGATGCCAGCCCAGTGGAGTATGACCAACCTTTATTCTTGGTTCAACCAGAATAAACCTCACCCATTTTCAAATTTTAATTCAGAAAAATGTTCAAAAAGATTTTGATAGCCAATCGTGGCGAAATTGCTTTACGTATTATTAGAACCTGTAGAGAAATGGGCATTAAAACAGTGGCCGTTTATTCGACAGCAGATAAAGATAGTTTGCATGTAAAGTTTGCAGATGAAGCAGTTTGTATTGGAGGTCCCAAAGGACAAGAATCCTATTTAAATATTCCACATGTTATGGCAGCCTGTGAAATTACCAATGCCGATGCAGTGCATCCGGGGTATGGTTTTTTAGCAGAGAATGCAAAGTTTGCGCAAATATGTGCCGACCACGGTATTAAATTTATTGGGCCAACCCCTGATATGATTAATAGCATGGGTGATAAAATCACTGCTAAAGATACCATGATTAAAGCAGGTGTTCCTGTAGTACCAGGTGGAGAAGGTTTGTTGGAAGATGTTACTGCAGCTAAAAAATTAGCCAAAGAAATTGGATATCCAGTTATTATCAAAGCCACTGCAGGTGGTGGTGGTAAAGGTATGCGTGTGGTATGGAATGAAGGTGAAATTGAAAAAGCATACGATACGGCTAAAATGGAAGCAGGTGCAAGTTTTAAAAATGATGGTTTGTACATGGAGAAATTTGTGGAAGAACCAAGACATATAGAAATACAAGTTGCAGGAGACCAATACGGAAATGTTTGTCATTTGAGTGAGCGTGATTGTTCTATTCAAAGAAGACATCAAAAATTAGTAGAAGAATCTCCTTCTCCTTTTATGACTGCAGAATTGCGTCAACGTATGGGCGAGGCGGCTATTAAAGCAGCAAGCGCAATTAATTACGAGAGTGTAGGTACTGTAGAATTTTTAGTAGATAAGAATCGTAATTTTTATTTCATGGAAATGAATACGCGTATTCAAGTGGAACACTGCGTTACCGAAGAAGTAGTGAGCTATGACTTAATTAAAGAGCAAATTAAAATTGCTGCAGGTGAAAAAATTTCTGGAAAGAATTATGAACCACAATTACACGCCATAGAGTGTCGTATTAATGCAGAAGACCCCTATAACGATTTTAGACCTTCACCAGGAAAAATAACAGTACTCCATACCCCAGGTGGTCATGGTGTTCGTGTCGATAGCCATGTGTATGCAGGTTATGTGATTCCTCCTTACTACGATTCTATGATTGGTAAATTAATCACTGTGGCGCAAACCCGTGAAGAGGCTATCAATACAATGTATCGCGCCTTAAGCGAGTATGTAATTGAAGGTGTGCACACAACTATTCCCTTCCATTTACAATTAATGCAAAACGAGGATTTTAGAAAAGGAAACTTCACAACGAAGTTCTTAGAAACGTTTACAATGAAGTAATGCTAAATACAATTTTGAGCGAGCTTTCGAGCATTGCGCAGAGCGAGCGAAAAATTAGTATTGCAGCATTTCGTTATTAAAAAAGTACTTTATAAAAAAAGGCTCCGAAATATCGGAGCCTTTTGTATTCTATCACTTTGGGGTTTTAACCTTTTGGGAGTATTAGCGTAAGAACAATAACTCTCTGTACTTAGGCAAGGTCCATAATTCATCATCTACCAACTGCTCTAATTTATCAACGTGGTAGCGGATCTTATCAAAGTATTGCGCTTTTACTTTAGCTTCATAGGCAATGGCTTTCTCTCTTGAGTTTACAATGTTGTTGGCTACTTTACGTGCTTCTACCATTGCATCTACATTATCATAAACTTGTTGAATATGCGTGCTTACATCTTTTAATAAAGCCAACTGACCTTTGTATAATTTTTCAGGTAAGGCTGCTTCACGCAGTAAGCTTACATTTTTCAATAACTCATTTTGATATTTAAGCGCCGAAGGAATAATATGGTTAGTGGCTAAGTCACCCATAATACGCGCTTCAATTTGTACTTTTTTAATGTACTTCTCTAGTTCAATTTCATAACGTGCTTCTAACTCACTGTGCGAATAAATATTATTTTCTTTAAATAATTTCTTTGCTTTCTCTGTCACCATCGCATCTAATGCAACAGGCGTTGTCTTTAAATTAGGCAAGCCTCTTTTCTCTGCTTCTTTATGCCACTCTTCACTATAACCATCGCCTTCAAATAAAATCTTTTTACTTGATACAATGTATTTTTGAATCACTTGCATAATGGCAATTTCTTTCTTATCTCCTTTTTCAATTAACGCATCTACTTCTGCTGCAAATTTGTTTAAGGTATCTGCCACAATGGTATTTAAAATAGTCATTGGGTGACCACAGTTAGCAGTAGAACCTACCGCGCGGAATTCAAACTTATTTCCTGTGAAGGCAAAAGGAGAAGTACGGTTACGATCGGTATTGTCTAATAATAATTCTGGAATGCTACGGTGTAAATCTAATTTTAAGATAGCTTCGTCTTGCTCGTCAAACTTAGTACCCACGCGGCTTTCCACATCGTTCAATACTTTAGTTAAGTATTCGCCTATGAATACAGATATAATAGCAGGAGGGGCTTCGTTCGCGCCTAATCTGAAATCATTAGAAGCAGAAGCAATGGCTGCTCTTAAAATATCGGCATAATCATGCACGGCTTTAATGGTATTGACAAAGAAAGTCAAGAACATTAAATTAGTCTTAGGTGTTTTACCTGGTGCTAATAAATTCACGCCAGTGTCAGTTGCTAAACTCCAGTTATTATGTTTACCACTTCCGTTAATACCAGCAAATGGTTTTTCATGTAGTAAAACCACTAAATGATGTCTTTTAGCAACACGACTCATTACATCCATTAATAAAATGTTATGGTCAACCGCAATATTCACTTCTTCAAAAATAGGTGCACACTCAAATTGAGCAGGCGCTACTTCATTATGTCTTGTTCTTAAAGGAATACCTAATTTATAAGATTCATTTTCATAGTCACGCATAAACGCATAAACTCTTTCTGGAATAGATCCAAAATAATGATCTTCTAATTGTTGTCCTTTAGCAGGAGCTGCACCAAAAACGGTTCTTCCGCACTGCACTAAATCGGGTCTTGCATTTACAAGCGCTTCATCAATTACAAAATATTCTTGTTCCCAACCTAAAGTAGGGGTTACCTTAGTTACATTTTTGTCAAATAAATTACAAACAGTTACCGCTGCTTTATTCAAAGCTTCAGTGGCTTTCATTAAAGGGGCTTTATAATCTAAAGATTCTCCAGTATATGAAATAAAGATGGTAGGAATACACAATGTTTTTCCGTTACCAATTTCAATGATGAATGGGGGAGAAGAGGGGTCCCAAGCGGTGTAACCTCTTGCTTCAAATGTCGCTCTCAATCCACCATTTGGGAAAGAAGAGGCATCTGGTTCTTGTTGTATTAAAGCAGCGCCATCAAATTCTTCAATAGCAGTACCATCCGATTTTAATGTAAAAAATGAATCATGCTTTTCTGCAGTAGTTCCTGTTAAAGGTTGGAACCAATGGGTAAAGTGTGTAACGCCTTTGGCCTCTGCCCAAGCTCGAATACCTGTTGCAATTTGCCCTGCTACATTTCTTTCAATTTTTTTAGAACCTTTAATACTATTCACTAAACTTTTATAAGCTTCATCACTCAAATATTCTCTAGCAGTTTTTACATTGAAAACGCTTTCACCAAAAATGGCGGTAATTTTTTGAGAATGAACTTCTGGGTTATTAGAGCGGTCATGACTTACATGGTTGACAGCATCGAATCTTAAAGACATATGTAAATTATTTTAATATTAAATAATGAGCCAAAGTTATGGGGTTTTCATATTTTTAGGATGAGATTTGTCTATGAATGCATAAAATGTGTATAAAATCTAAATATTATATTATTATATATATGTTATAATTATGCAAACTATTGATAATCATTATCATTCATTTTATAACTACTAACAACAAAGCGTTTGAATGTTGGTAAATCCATGATAGCTTAAGTCTCTGGTTTTGTAACTTCGCGTTATCTATAAAGAATAAGAAAATACTAATGGAAATTACCGTCAAAACCGCCCAGCAACTAAGACTTACCGAAGAAGAATTTGAAAGTATAAAAACGAAACTAGGACGTACGCCTAATTTCACAGAGTTATGTGCTTTTAGTGGAATGTGGTCTGAACATTGTAGTTATAAAAATTCTATTAAGTGGTTAAAAACTTTACCGCGTGATGGAGGAAGAATGTTGGTGGCTGCTGGTGAAGAAAATGCGGGCTTGATGGATATTGGAAATGATTATGGAGTGGTATTTAAAATTGAATCTCATAATCACCCAAGTGCATTGGAGCCTTTTCAAGGTGCAGCTACAGGGGTAGGTGGAATTCAAAGAGATATTTTCACCATGGGTGCTCGACCAATTGCTTCATTGAATAGTTTACGTTTTGGAAAATTAGAAGATAAAAAAACACAACGTTTATTAGCAGGAGTGGTGCATGGCATTGGACATTATGGGAACTGCTTTGGAGTGCCTACTGTGGGTGGTGAAATCTATTTTGAAGAGTGTTATCATACCAATCCTTTAGTGAACGCAATGAGTGTGGGTATTGTAAAAGCTGGTAAAACAGTTAGCGCCATTGCATTAGGAAAAGGGAATCCTGTATTTTTTGTAGGAAGTGCCACAGGAAAAGATGGGATTGGTGGTGCAAGTTTTGCATCAGCAGAAATTACTGCGGATAGCGTTGAAGAATTACCAGCAGTGCAAGTGGGTGATCCTTTCCAAGAAAAGAAATTATTAGAAGCTTGTTTAGAAGTGATAGAAACCGGTGGTGTAGTGGGTATGCAAGACATGGGTGCCGCAGGTATTATTTGTTCTACCGCAGAGATGAGTGCGAAAGGTCAAGTAGGTATGCGCATCGATTTAGATAAAGTACCTACGCGTCAACAAAACATGAAGGCTTGGGAATTATTATTAAGTGAGAGCCAAGAAAGAATGTTGATGGTGGTAGAGAAAGGTAAAGAGGCACAAGTTTTAGCCGTGTTTGAAAAATGGGATTTGTCTTGTTCTAATATTGGAGAAGTAACCGATGATGGTTTGTTAGATTTTTATATGAATGGCGTATTAGAAGCTTCACTTCCTGCATATGAATTAGTTTTAGGTGGAGGTGCTCCGCAATACACGCGTGAATATAAAGCACCTGCTTATTTAGCAAAAGTGAATGCATTTGATATGAGTTCGGTTGCAGACACCACGAACTTGCAAGAATCGGTGAAGCAATTAGTGCAAATTCCAAACATTGCATCTAAGCGTTGGATATATACACAGTATGATAGCATGGTGGGTGCTGCCAATACTTCTACCAATGCACCAAGTGATGCATCAGTGGTTGTTGCAAAAGGAACAGGCAAGGCATTAGCGATGACAGTAGATTGTAATAGTAAATATGTTTATGCAAATCCTGAAGTGGGTGCGATGATAGCAGTTGCTGAAGCTGCAAGAAATATTGTTTGTTCTGGTGGCGAGCCTATTGGCGTAACCAACTGTTTGAACTTTGGTAATCCTTATGATCCAGAAGTGTATTATCAGTTTGTAAAATCGGTAGAAGGAATGGGGGCTGCTTGTAGAAAGTTCAACACACCAGTAACAGGTGGTAATGTAAGTTTTTACAATCAAAATCCGGATGGTCCTGTTTTCCCAACTCCAACCATTGGTATGGTGGGTATTATTGAGGATATGAAAAACAGAATGACTTTAGATTTTAAAAATAACGGAGATACAATTGTTTTATTAGGTACACAAAGAAACGATATTGGCTCTTCTGAATACTTACATAAATTAAAAGGGGTAGCGCATTCTCAGGCACCTCACTTTAATTTAGAAGAAGAATTTACTTTGCAGCAATTAGTAAGCTCATTAATTAAAGACCATGCAATTATAAGTGCGCACGATATTAGTGAGGGCGGATTAATTGTTACTTTATTAGAATCTGCTTTTTATAATCATAAAGGTTTTGAAGTCAATTCAAATGCAAGTAGTTTAAGAAAAGATGCTTATTGGATGGGAGAGGCGCAATCAAGAGTGGTGGTTTCTTGTTCAACTGCGCAATTAGCTTCAATTGAAACAGCTGCGAAGCAATTTAATATTGATTTTACGGTGATGGGTAAAGTAACAGATGGTTCAATCACTGTGGATGGAGAAAATTGGGGAAGCATTGCTAGTTGGAAAAATAGTTATGATACTGCCATTGAAAATAAATTAGCTTCAAAATAAATGACCAAACAACCTACCATAGTAATTACCGGTACTGCAGGCTTTATTGGTTCTGTGATGGTGCAGTATTTAAATGAAAAGGGGTTAACTAATTTATTATTGGTGGATGATTTTGGTGTGGAAGAAAAAAGAAAAAACTGGGAACAAAAAACATATACAAAGGTTATTGAGCGTCAGGCTTTTTTAGATCAACTCATAAATGATGAGCATGAGATTGATATCATCATTCACTTAGGCGCTAGAACCGATACCACTGAATTTAATTATGCCATTCATGAAGAGCTGAATGTGGAATATTCAAAATCGCTTTGGCATTACGCTACTAGAAAACAAATTCCCTTCATTTATGCTTCTTCTGCTGCCACTTATGGTAGTGGTGACCAAGGCTATGAGGATAGTCATACTATCTTAGATAAATTAGTGCCACTAAATCCTTATGGTGTATCTAAGAATGAATTTGATAAATGGGCAATAGCTCAAACCGAGCAACCTCCAATTTGGACAGGCTTGAAATTTTTTAATGTCTATGGTCCTAACGAAGGGCATAAGGCTAGAATGGCCAGTGTTATTTTTCATGCATTCAATCAAATCAAAGAAACCGGTTTGGTTAAATTATTTAAAAGTCACCGCCCCGATTTTAAAGACGGAGAACAATTGCGTGACTTTATTTATGTGAAAGATTTAGTGGATGTGATTGGATGGATGATGCATGAGATGTTTGCATCTAATTGGACTCCAGCCAAAAATGGTTTATATAATTTAGGTACTGGAAAAGCTAGAAGCTTTTATGATTTAGCTGCTAATACTTTTATAGCACAAGGTTTAAAACCTAATATTGAATTCATTGATATGCCTTTAGATATTAGAGATAAATATCAATACTTTACAGAAGCCAACATGGCAAAACTGCGCGCTGCTGGATATGATAAGCCATTCTCAACGCTTGAGGAAGGAGTTGAAGACTATGTAAAAAATTATTTGCTTACCTCAAAGGGATATTAATTTTCCAATCTTAGATATGTTCTAATTGCTTCTTAGTATAGTTAAAAATCTTCATTTGAATTAATCTATTTCGAGACGAGCTTTCGAGCATTGCGCAGAGCGAGTCGAGAAATAGTGGTTAATTCAAATGCTTGCCAGGGAGGCGTTCTATTTTTTATTGGGAAGATAAATTAATTAAGTAAACTAAATAGTTTTCAAAAGCCGCACTTTGGCTGCTTGCCAGGGAGGCGTTGAAAATTATTTAGTTTACTAACAAACAATTAGTGTGCTTTTAAAAATGCAATGGCTTTCGCATAAGCATCTTCTTTAGCTGCAGCATTATAACTAGGATTACTTGGATTCGCAAAACCATGACCCGCTTGATATCTGTTCACAGATAAATTCTTACCTGCTTCTTTCATGTTCTTTTCAAAATCATTCACCATGGTGGGAGAAGGGCTTTGATCTAAGTTGCCAAAAAATCCAATGATATCACACTGAATAGATTTTAATTTTTCCATATTGGATTCTGGTCTACCATAATACATTACTGAACCTTTTGCTTGTGGTCCAGCAAGTATGGCAGTTTGTAAACTCCACATGCCACCAAAGCACCAACCCACACTATATATAGATGCTTTACTACCTGCGTATTTAATAGCACCTTGCATAATGGCAGTCATTCTTCCCATATCCGCACCGCGCATTAATTTCATAGCGCTATCTGGAGTAGCAGCTACTTTACCATCATACATATCTACAGCAATTACGTTCACGTCTCCTAAGTCAGTATAATATTTATCTGCTTCCATTTTTATATTCTCATTCAATCCCCACCATTCTTGAATGACAATTAAATATTTATTAGATTTCTTTTTAGCAGCAATAAAATATGCATTGGCCTGCTTACCATCGGCAGCATCAAAAGACATCATTTTTCCCAATAGGTTTTCTGGATTCACTACTATTGGTGAGGGGTGCATGCCAGCAAAAGCGGGTGTACCAGCCTCTAATTGATAGGCTTGTTGTGTTTCCATATTCAAGCACTCAATTACTTCCGCTTTTTCTAGGGTGGGGTGTTGCGTTTTTGTCCAATTCCAGCTAATTAAACTAGCTGTCAAAAGGACGCTAAAAAGGACATAAATGGCTTTTTTCATTGATTTTTATTTATTTTAATTGAAGATGTTCACTTTTATATAACAGTTATAAACATTTATTGTTGAGCCTTAGCTATGATTTTGTTGCCCCCCTTTTTTGGCGTAGTTTTGTACGACCTCTTAGAATTTTTCCACTTAAAGATAGGTCCAAAAAAGTAAATTAACCATTTTGAAACTGGTTTCTACACAATAGAATATTCCTATTGGGTAAATCCTATTTTCAAAAAATGAACTAATAATAGTATGGCAAAGTATGTATTTGTAACGGGCGGTGTAACGAGTAGTTTAGGTAAGGGCATTATTGCCGCTTCTTTGGCAAAATTATTGCAAGCAAGAGGTTTTACGACTACCATACAAAAATTTGATCCTTATATTAATGTGGATCCAGGTACTTTGAACCCCTACGAACATGGAGAGTGTTATGTAACTGAAGATGGAGCAGAAACCGATTTAGATTTAGGCCACTACGAGCGTTTCTTAAGCACACCTACTTCACAAGCCAATAATGTAACTACAGGAAGAATTTATCAAACAGTTATTAATAAAGAAAGAGCCGGCGAATTTTTAGGTAAAACAGTACAGGTCGTACCGCATATTACCGATGAGATTAAACATCGTATGTTATTGTTGGGCCAGGATGGTAAGTTTGATATTGTCATTACTGAAATTGGTGGAACAGTGGGTGATATTGAGAGTACCCCCTTTATTGAAACCGTGCGTCAAATTCAATGGGAATTACCTGAAGAAGATGTGATGGTGGTGCATTTAACCTTAATTCCTTATTTAAGTGCAGCAAAAGAATTAAAGACAAAGCCTACTCAACATAGTGTGAGAATGTTAAGTGAAACAGGAGTACATCCCGATGTGATTGTTTGTAGAACAGAACATCCATTGAATGATGATATCAAAAGAAAAATTGCTTTATTCTGTAATGTAAAAGCAGGTAATGTAATAGAGTCTTTAGATGCTAGTACTATTTATGAAGTGCCTTTGATGATGCAAAAGGAACAATTAGACTTAATTGTACTTAAGAAATTAAATATTCAAAATTTCAAAGAGCCAGATTTAACGAAGTGGAATATTTTTTTAGATAAATTAAAACATCCTAAAAGCACAGTAAATATTGGACTTATTGGAAAGTATATTGAACTACAAGATGCTTATAAGTCTATCTTAGAAAGTTTTATACATGCAGGTGCGATGAATGAAGTGAAAGTGAATGTAGTGAATGTGCATAGTGAAAATATTACGGATGAGAATGTGAATGAACAATTAGCTGGCTTGCATGGTTTATTAGTGGCACCAGGTTTTGGTGCTAGAGGAATTGAAGGAAAAATTGTAGCGGTAAAATATGCAAGAGAAAATAATTTACCATTTTTTGGTATTTGTTTAGGTATGCAAATGGCGGTCATTGAATTTGCGCGTAATATTTTACATTTAAAAGGAGCGCATTCGGTTGAAATGGATGCGAATACAGAACATCCTGTGATTGACATTATGGAAGATCAAAAGGGAATTACCATGAAGGGTGGAACCATGCGTTTAGGTTCTTATCCTTGTACCATTACTAAGGATACATTAGCCTATAAAATTTATGGTAGCACCAATATTAATGAAAGACATAGACACCGTTATGAATTTAATAATACCTTCTTAAAATTATTCCAAGAAAAAGGAATGGTAACAAGTGGTGTGAACCCAGAATTAGGTCTTGTGGAAATTGTTGAACTGCCTAATCATCCATTTTTTATTGGGGTTCAATATCATCCTGAATTAAAAAGTACAGTAGAACATCCAGCACCATTATTTGTACATTTTATTGCAGCTGCCAAAGTACAGGCTGCTAAAAAAGCGTAGTTAGTTTTTGTTTTTTTAGTTTGTCATGTTGCTAACATTTGTTAGCTTTACAGCATGAATAATATACGTATTCTTACTTCCACTAGTTTATTTGATGGACATGATGCCTCCATTAATATTATGCGTCGTGTGCTTCAAGAAAAAGGCGCAGAAATTATTCATTTTGGACATAATCGTTCCGCACAAGAAATTGTGGCCGCTGCAATTGAAGAAGATGTACAAGGTATTGCCATTACTTCTTATCAGGGTGGGCATATTGAATTTTTCACTTACGTTAGAAAATTATTAAATGAGGCAGGCTATCAACATATAAAAATTGTAGGCGGTGGTGGCGGTACTATTTTACCAAAAGAAGCAGCTTATTTAGAAAAAATTGGTATCTCCAAAATATATTTACCTGAAGATGGTTTGAAATTAGGTATTGAAGGCATGATTGAACAAGTGATTCAATTATGTGATTATACATTAAAAGATTTTTCTCCAAAAAAATTACCTAAATTATCTTTTGCTAAAAAAATTGATCCTCGACAAATAAGTAGAGCTATTACGCTTTTGCAAAATAATGACTCTAAAATTTCTTCCTCGAAAAATTATTCCTCGAAAAATTCTTCTGCAAAAAGTACTTCCAAAAATAATACTTCCAAAAAGAAAAAAAATATTCCCATTATTGGGCTTACCGGAACAGGAGGGGCTGGAAAGTCTACGCTCTGTGATAGGCTTATTCAATATTTTTTATTGGCCAACCCTAGTAAAACCATTGCAATTATTTCTGTAGACCCCAGTAAAAGAAAAACAGGAGGTGCATTACTAGGTGACCGTATTCGAATGAATGCCATTGATCATCCAAATGTTTTTATGCGCTCCTTGGCTACTAGGTCTGATAAAAATACTATTGCCCATTCAATGGATGCCATTATTGAACTATTAATAGAGGCAGGCTATGATGCTATTATTATTGAAACGGCAGGAGTGGGGCAGAATGACGCCACTATTGTAGATTATGTAAGCATTCCCATTTATGTGATGACGCCTGAATTTGGCGCGCCGACACAATTGGAAAAAATTAACATGATTGATTATGCAAAATTAATTGCTATTAATAAATTTGATAGAGCAGGAGGTTTAGATGCAGTCAGAGATGTGCGTAAACAATATCGCCGTTCGCATCATATATGGGAGGATCAAAAAAATTCGCTTCCAGTTTTTGGAACCATTGCTTCTCATTTCAGTGACCCTGGTATGCAAGCCATGTACAATGCACTAGCAGCCATTGTTTATCAAACACATACCATAAAATGGAATTTACTTCCATGGGAGCCTAACTACAATGAAAACGAAGTAAAAGCACCTACGCTTCCCAATAAAAGAAATAATTATTTAGCTGAAATTGTTTCTACTATTCAAAAAAACAATCAATGGATTGAGGAGCAAAAAAATATTGCTTCAAAATGGTACTGCTTTCAAGAAGTATTAAAAGAGCCTAGCTTAAAAGAAGATAAAAAAATCCTAAAAGTTAATGAGCTCATTGAACAAGGTATTGATAAAGAAGTAAAGCAGTTAATTCTAGATTGGCCTGCCAAGGCAGCTGCTTATAAAAAGCCTTTTTTAGAAATAGATCAAAAAGGAAAAAAACTAAAACAAGCATTAAGTTTTGAAACCGCTTCTGGGACAGTGATTCAAAAAGTGCAAGTGCCTAGTTTTAAAGATTGGGGAGATATTGCGCATTGGCATTTGAAAGAAAATTTACCTGGTTACTTTCCATATACTGCTGGCGTATTTAAATTTAAACAAGGCAACGAAGACCCTACTAGAATGTTTGCGGGTGAAGGTTGTCCAGAAAGAACCAATGCTAGATTTCATTTTTTAAGTAAGGGACAAAATTCAATACGTCTTTCTACTGCATTTGATAGTGTTACTCTATATGGGCATGACCCAGAAAAAAGATTAGACGTCTATGGTAAAATTGGTAATGCGGGTGTGAATGTGGCAAGTATTGATGATGCTAAAAAATTATATAGTGGCATTGATTTAAATAGTTCAAGTACTTCTGTAAGTATGACTATTAATGGGCCAGCGCCTATTCTTATGGCGCAGTTTTTTAATACAGCCATTGACCAAGCCTGTGAAAAATATATAACCGCTAATAAATTATGGCCAGCTGTTCATAAAAAAATGAAGCTCTTATTTAAAGGGTCTACGCCTCCCGAATATTTCAATGTAAACAAATCATTAAATTTTAAGGACTGGCATAATGGTTTAGGGCTTCAATTATTAGGAGTTTCGGGAGATCAAGTTTTGGAGCCTGCAGTATACAATAAAATAAAACAGGAGGTATTAAGCAATGTAAGAGGAACTTTACAAGCCGATATTTTAAAAGAAGACCAAGCACAAAACACTTGTATTTTCTCTACCGATTTTGCATTAAAAATGATGGGCGATGTGCAAGCCTATTTTGCTGAAAATAAAGTCAAACATTTTTATAGTATTTCTATTTCTGGTTACCATATTGCAGAAGCAGGGGCGAATCCCATTACGCAGTTGGCCTTTACTTTGGCCAATGGATTTACCTATGTTGAATATTTTATGAATAGAGGAATAGCCATTGATGATTTTACTGCCAACCTAAGTTTTTTCTTTAGCAATGGAATGGATCCTGAATATGCAGTTATTGGAAGAGTGGCTAGAAGAATTTGGGCCAATACCATGAAGCATAAATATCATGCCAATGAGCGTTCTCAAAAATTGAAGTACCATATTCAAACCAGTGGAAGAAGTTTGCACGCGCAAGAAATAGACTTTAATGATATTAGAACCACACTGCAAGCCCTGTATGCCATTTATGATCAATGCAATAGTTTACACACCAATGCATATGATGAAGCTATTACAACACCCACTGAAGAAAGTGTAAGACGTGCCTTAGCGATACAATTAATTATTAATAAAGAATTAGGTACCACCAAGGTGGAGAATTTTCAACAAGGAAGTTTCTTAATTACGGAGTTAACCGATTTAGTAGAAGAAGCAGTGATGCAAGAATTTGAAAGAATTAATAATAGAGGGGGTGTATTGGGTGCGATGGAAAGAATGTATCAGCGTACAAAAATTCAGGAAGAAAGCCTGCAATATGAAACTAAAAAACATACAGGTGAAATTCCTATTATTGGGGTAAATAGTTTTGTACAACCTAGTCAAAAAAATAATGCCGACCAGCAAGCCATCTTTAGATCCTCTTCCACAGAACAAAATCTACAAATTAAAAACCTGGCTAGCTTCCAAAAAAGGAACCAGTCCTTAAGTGCTCCTTATCTAAAAAAGCTCCAAAAAGCGGCCTTGGAAAATGATAATATATTTGCCGTTTTAATGGAAGCGGTCAAATATTGCAGTTTAGGGGAGATTTCCAATACCCTTTATCAGGTAGGGGGTAAATACAGCCGAAATTTGTAAAAAAACGATACCTTTGGCCCTCGTTAATTACGATTAAATTTCGCGTATGAATACTGATAAAAATACAATCATTGGTTTTGTATTATTGGCCGGTTTGTTTTTCATGTACTTCTGGTACACAAATAAGCAACAAACGGACTTAGCTACTTATAAAAAGCATTTTGATGATTCTGTTGCCATGGTAAAAGCGACTGCGGCTAAAGCAGCTGCTTTACAAATTCCTGCAAAATTAGATGCCGCTGCTGGACTTGTTGTAAATAATATAGATACGGTTAAAGAAGAGTTTACTTATTTAGAGAATGAAGTGGTGAAAGTGAAGTTTAGTAACAAAGGGGGTCAAGTAGCAGAAGTGACACTTAAAAATTATACGAACTATAAAAAGGACTTGGTTAAATTGGGAGATAGTAGTTCTTTAAATTATCCTATCAATATTGGAGATAATAAAACCCTTCAAGTCAATCAAATTTTATTTCCAACCAAGACTATCACTACTGGTGAAAAGGGTGCACAAAAAATTGAGTATGCCTATACTACCCCTGCGGGTAAAACCATTCGTCATCAGTTTACATTAGAAGCGAAAAAATATAATGTTGAATGGAATATTCAATTAGAAGGCGCCGATCAATTATTAACGAATAACCAATTGAATATTGTTTGGGATGTAAATGCTTATCAACAAGAGCGTACATCGGTGTATGAGCGTCAAATGTCTAATATCTGTTTTTCAGAAGGAGGCGAATTTGATTACATTTCAAGTAATACCTCTAAAGTATTTGAAAAGCCAGTACAGTGGGTAGGTTTGGTACAACAGTTCTTTACCACCACTTTAATGTCTAAAGAAGGCTTTGCTACAGGAAATGTAAATTGGGAACGCAAAATAGATAGCAGTAATGGGCTTGCTACTTTAAAATCTCAATTACAAACTAAGGTAGCGGGTACGAATGCAAGTATTCCATTGTCACTTTATTATGGTCCAAATGATTTTGCGATCCTGAAAACACAGGCGCCTGAAATGGAACAAATTGTAAACTTAGGAAGAGACTTATATTCTTTTGTACGTCCTATTAATAAATATATTTTAATGCCTGTATTTGATTTTATTGCAGGCTTTGTCAAAAACTTTGGTTGGGTGGTTTTATGGTTAACTGTATTTATTAGATTAGTCACTTCTCCACTTACTTATTCAAGTTATTTGAGTAGTGCGAAGATGAAAGTATTGAAGCCTGAATTAGATGAGATTAAGAAAAAATTAGGCGACGATCAACAAGGTTTTGCCATGGAGCAAATGAAATTATTTAGAGAGGCAGGGGTAAACCCATTAGGCGGTTGTATTCCAGCCTTATTACAAATTCCTATCTTCTTTGCTTTGTATAGTTTCTTTAATTCCAATATTTCTTTAAGAGGACAATCGTTTTTATGGAGCCAGGATTTATCTAGCTATGACTCTATTGCAACACTTCCTTTTACCATACCTAGTTTTGGTAACCATATTAGTTTATTTACCCTTACTGCAGTTATTACTAGTTTGCTAATGTCCATATATAATATGGCCATGACACCTACACAGGATAATCCTGCTTTAAAGTACATGCCTTATATTTTCCCATTCGTATTATTATTTATATTTAACGGATTACCTTCTGCCTTAACTTGGTACTATACTGTTTCTAACGTAATTACCTTACTAATGCAATTAGTGATTCAGAAATTTATCATAAACCACGATAAAATTTTAGCAGGCATTGAAGTAAAACGTAAAACACCTAAAAAGAAAAGTAATTGGCAGAGCAAGTATGAGCAATTGATGGAGACTCAGAAAAAAGTGCAAGCCTTAAAGGACAAGACAAAAAAATAAACTAACAATACCCCCCAAACCCCCTGAAGTTTAAAATTACCCCCCTAATTATAAGCCTCTTCTTCTCTACGGCTGCAGCGCATGCTCAAACAAAGCTAGTAGGAGAGTGTGCCCTTCAGTTTCAAATTACTGAACAAAAAGCAAATGGAGGGGTACTGCCCATTGGTACAAAAGAAGTTTGGGTAAAAGGTTATCAGTGTAAGACCACCTTAACTACGCCTCAGTTAGTTCAAACATTTTTATTCAATACACAATTAGACAAGGCTACTATTATCAAGGATATTGGGCAAAGCCATTTTTTACAAACTATCAAATATCCTCCTGTCTCAAAAATTAGCTTGCTTGCACAAGAAGCTATACCAACTGATACTGCTACTAATATTTTAGGATACCGCTGCAAGGCATTGCAATTAAAATGGAGTGACGGATCTGTCTATGATATTTTGTATACCGATGAATTGAGCTTAACAGTAAATCAATTCGAGTTGGGTTTTAAAAATGTACCTGGCTTGGTCTTATCTTATACTATAACAAGTGCAAAGGGTATGCGGGTTAAATATCAAGCTACTAAACTGGATTTAAGTCCCCTGTCATTAAGCTTATTTACAATTAATAATGAATTGTATCAAGCAATAGACGAAGAGTAAAATGTAGGAAGATTAAAAACTAAGCCCTTCAACATTAAGGTTGAACAGGACTAGGTGTTTTGAATTTAGACAAAACCACTTTATGACGATAAGGAATGACGTAAGAAATATTACCCTTATTATATTTTAAATAGTTGCTATTATTCACAGAACCATTCATGTTAAAAGAGGTAATACCTTTAAATTCTAAACTAGATTTTAAAGTATAAAATGTAGCCGTCTTATGTGTAAGATTTCCGATGTTCTTAAGCGTATATTTCTCCACCATTTTCTTTGATTCGGTGCTACCATTTACAATAGTAGATGCGTAACTGCTCTCAGAGATGAATAACACAGTCGTTAAACAAATGATTATTAATATGTTTTTAATAGTACGCATGATTATGACGAAGGTAAGTATTTTACAATTTCAGCCACAAATTTATTTTTAACCAATTTTGAGGGGTATGTGAAGAACAAATTATTGATAATTAATAGGTTAATTGTATATTTATTTAAAGCATTGGTAATCAAGGCTAATTTTTTAAGTTATTGATAATCAACGCTTTATTCCTAACCCAGAAATTAAAAAGCCATGTTCGATAACCATCGTGACGAGGAGGGCGGAGATATTCATGAATTGATGCAAAGGTACCAGAACCTAAAACTAGGTCGTACCAACTCCTATATTGAAGAAGATGACTTTGAAAGAATCATCGAGCACCTTGACGAAAAGGATGAAATAGGGGAAGCTATTGAAGCTGCCAATATTGCCCTGGATCAATATCCTTCATCTGCTTTACTTATGATTAAGAAGGCCGATTTATTATTGGCTACTAGAAAATACAAAGAAGCTTTACAATTATTAGATACGGCTGCCTTATATGATCATAAGGATATGAATTTATTCATCTTAAAAACAGATGCCTACTTAGCATTAGATCAACCTGAAAAAGCCATAGTCTTATTGCAAGAAGCCTTGCATTTATTTGAAGGGCCTGATCGTACCGAAGTATTATTTGAATTAGCAGATGTATACGACGATCATGAAGCATTTGATAAAGTATTTGATTGTTTGCAGTTGGTCTTGGAAGAAGATCCTACCAATGAAGAAGCTTTATATAAAATTTGTTTCTGGACAGATTTTACCGGAAGAAATGAAGAGAGTATTCGTTTGCATCAACGAATCATTGATGAACAACCTTATAATGCATTGGCTTGGTTTAATCTGGCAGCCGCTTATCAGGGAATTAAATTACATGAGAAAGCCATTGACGCTTATCAGTATGCGATAGTTATTGATGAAAAATTTGATTATGCGTATCGTAATATGGGTGATGCCTTTTTACGCATTCGAAAATACAGAGAAGCTATTGAGGCCTTAGAGAAAGTATTAGAGTTATCAAGGCCTGAAGATGTTATCTATGAAGCCATTGGACATTGTTACCATAGAATGAAAAATTTTGCACAAGCAAGATTTCATTATAAAAAAGCAGTGCACTTAAACCCAGATGATAGCAGGCTCTACCAAAAAATTGCAGGCACTTATATGCAAGAAGAGCATTGGGAATTAGCCATTAAGCAATTAGAGCATGCCTTAAGAATACATAAGCACATTAATGAATACTATATTTTAATGGGGGAGTGTTATATGCATCTTTTGCAATTTAAAGAAGCAGCTCAATTTTTTGGAACGGTGGTAAAAAATAAGCCAAAGCAAATTGCAGGTTGGGAATACTTAATTAAATGTTTAGTGGCCAATGAGCAGTTGGATAGCGCCTTGGAGCAAACCGAGCTTGCCTATATGTCTACGCAAGGAAAAGTAATTTTTATTTTTTATCGTAGTGCCATCTTGTTTATGATGGGCAAAACAGCAGAAGGTTTATTACAATTAGAAATGGCCTTGTCTAAATCGTCTAAACTATTAAAAAAATTCACCAAATTCTATCCTGAAATTGTACATGATCCTAAAGTGGCAGAATTAATTGGTCAATTTAAGAAGGGAAAAAAATCTTAATCAATTTAAGTTACCTTTGCGGTAATTCTAAATGAAAAAAATATAAAATGAATTATCATCTTACTCAAATACCTGAAAGAACAGCCAAGCCAAGAAAAAACGGACTTACCATGGTGATGGATAAAGGCCTGAGTTTTGGAGAAGCTGAAAATTTTCTAAGTGTTGCAGGACCGCATACCGATGTTATTAAATTAGGCTTCGGTACTTCTTTTGTAACACCAAATCTGAGAAAGAAAATTGAATTATATCAATCGGCTGGCATACCTGTTTATTTTGGAGGTACTTTATTTGAAGCCTTTGTGATTAGAAATCAGTTCGATGATTATATTGCTATGTGCAAGGATTACAAAATAGATATGATTGAAGTAAGTGATGGCTCAATTACTATTCCGCATGCAGAAAAATGTGGTTACATAGAAAAAATTTCAAAATTTGCAACGGTATTGAGTGAAGTAGGTAGTAAGGATGCTGCACATATTATTCCTCCTTATCAGTGGATTGAATTAATGAGCGCTGAATTAAAAGCAGGGTCTACCTATGTCATTGCGGAAGCAAGAGAGGCAGGTAATGTGGGTATATATAGAGGCAGCGGAGAAGTGCGTGAAGGATTAGTACAAGAAATACTTACTAAAATTCCAGCTGAAAAAATATTATGGGAAGCGCCTCAAAAAGCGCAACAACTTTATTTCTTAGAATTAGTAGGATGTAATGTGAACCTAGGTAATATTGCTCCGAGTGAAGTCATTCCTTTAGAAACAATGCGTATTGGACTTCGTGGTGATACTTTTGATTTATACTTAAAAAAATAATTTTGCGCCAGTTTGGATTAATTGGATATCCTTTATCCCATTCTTTTTCACAGAAATTTTTTACTGAAAAGTTTTTGAAGGAAAATATTGTGAATGCGCAGTATGCTAATTTTCCAATAGCCTCTATTGAATCTTTTACTAATTTATGGAAGGAGCATCCTAATTTAGAAGGTTTGAATGTAACCATTCCCTATAAAAAAGAAGTGATTGCTTTTTTACAATATAGTAGTCCTGTGGTAGAAGCAATTAAGGCTTGTAATTGTATTCGAAAATTCAACAATGAATTATACGGTTACAATACCGATGTGATTGGTTTTGAAAAATCATTACTACCTTTTTTACAACCCCATCATACGCATGCACTCATTCTTGGAACAGGTGGTGCGTCTGCAGCGGTGCAGTGGGTACTTCAAAAATTAAATATTCAGTTTCAAGTTATTTCAAGAAAGGGAAATTCGCTTGAAGCGAATACCCTTGAAGAAAATACGCTTGAAGCGAATACTGAAATGAAAGCGAGTATAAGCTATGAGCAGTTGAATAAATCAATGATAGAATCGCATACACTTATTATAAATACTAGTCCGCTGGGCATGTTTCCTAATGTGAATGAAGCGCCGCCCATCGCTTATGAGGGAATAACGGCTGAGCATCATTTATATGATTTAGTGTATAATCCAACGGAAACTTTATTTATGCAAAACGGATTAGCAAAAGGAGCTACAGTTCAAAATGGATTAGCCATGCTACACATACAAGCAGAAGAGTCTTGGGCTATATGGAATGCAAAAATGTAAATAATTGTGTGACGGCTTTTTGCCTATGACTAAATTTATTTTTTTCTTCCATCGTCATTTCAGCAAAACTTTTACTAGCTCCTTCAGGAATAAAAATAGGATCATATCCAAAGCCTTCTTTTCCATGCATTGTTTCTGCAATAGTACCTTTGCAAATTCCTTCGAAATAAAAAACTTCTTTATTCCATAGTAAACAAATCACTGTTCTAAATTGTGCCTTGCGATTTATATTGCCTTTTAATTTTTGTAAAACTTTATCAATATTGGCTTGAAAATTTCTATTCTCTCCAGCATATCTTGCGCTTTTCACACCAGGCTCCCCATTCAAAGCTTCAATTTCTAATCCTGTATCCTCGCTAAAACAATTTTGTTGAGTCATATTTTCTATGGTAATCGCTTTCTCGTAGGCGTTCTCTTGCAATGTGTCGTGGGGCTCAGGTATATCAATATCAATGCCTGCTTGTTCTAAAGTAATAATGGTAAAATCGCTACCGACTAAAGATTGTATTTCTTTTATTTTATGTTCGTTATTGGTAGCAAAAATGATAGTGTGCATTGCAAATATTTATAATTGAAATATTTGTTTAAGAACGGTCCATAATTTTCCTTTTTCTTTTTTAGCATCCAAGCTGCTTCCTTGCATCGTAGATAATGCTGCACTAAATAATAAATTAGTTTCGCCTAAAGGTGTTGTTTTATATAAAGTGCTAGGTAATTTAATTTTAAGTGCTTTAGCATCTATGTCAAATGCAATTACTAATAAAGAAGGTAATTTAGTAAGCATTTCATGCAAGCCTGCTTTTTGATTGCCTACATTAATTAGCGCAATATCTGCAATGGTAAGACGGCATGCATTTAAAATAGAAGTCAGTAAAATAAAATCGGTTTCATTCAAATACACCGATTCAGGATCATTCACTACTACCAATATTTTTTTATGATGGTCTCCTAAATATTTAATAGGGCTAGCCATCTCCGATGCTTCTGGTATCGTTTGCTGTTCTTTGCCAGGCAATTTATTTTCAGCAATTTGTACAGGCTTTATTTCCTTTTCAGCTAAGACCAAACTATCTTTGTATAAAGAAACCAAGACGGCAGGAGGTAATATTGTTTTTTCTACTTTCATTCAATTGGAAAATTAATTGAAAAGGCGCAGATTGAAAAATAACAGTTGTAAGTTTTCTACTTTTTTCGTTTCTTTGTAATTCGAATTCACCCTTTACAATTAACCACCATGGCTCATCCAATCATTCCTGTTACCCAAAACACAAATCCTCGTTTGCCTCATTTTAAAATAGAGACATTGCAGTTTGGGAAACATTTTACAGACCATATGCTAATGGCCGATTATGAAAACGGGGAATGGAAAAATGTGGTGATTAAGCCTTATGCTCCTTTTGAAGTAGATCCTGCCTCCGCTATGCTACATTATGGCCAAACTATATTCGAAGGCATTAAAGCCTATAAGAATACTAAAGACGAAGTGGTTATTTTCAGACCTGATCAAAATTTTATTCGTTTTAATGTTTCAGCAGAAAGAATGCAAATGCCTCAAGTACCTGAATGGTTATTTATGGGTGGAATGAAACAGTTAATCGCATTAGAGAAAGGTTGGATACCAAGTTTACCTGAACACTCACTATATATAAGGCCATTTATAATTGCAACCGATCCTTTCTTAGGTGTGCGACCATCAACCACTTATAAGTTCATGATTATTTTAGGTCCTTCTGGTGCTTATTTTTCTGCCCCTATGAAAATTATTATTGAAGAGAAATATACGCGTGCAACACCAGGTGGTGTTGGTTTTGCAAAGTGTGGTGGAAATTATGGCGGTAGTTTATATCCTGTTGACTTAGCACAAAAAAATGGATACGATCAAGTTTTATGGACCGATGCCATTGAACATAAATATGTAGAAGAAGTAGGTATGATGAATGTGATGTTTGTCATTGATGGAAAAGTAATTACCCCAAGTTTAGAAAGAGGAACCGTTTTAAAAGGAGTCACTAGAGATAGTGCTATCGTGTTATTAAGAGATATGGGCTATGTAGTAGAAGAAAGAAATTTATCGATAGATGAAATTGTGGAAGCGCATAAAAAAGGATTGTTTCAAGAAGTTTTCGGAGTAGGGACCGCTGCGGTGGTTTCTTACATTTGTAAATTAAGCTACAAGGACTATTCAATGGACTTTGATTTAGATAAGTTAAAAGTAGCGCCTGCTTTGAAGCAACATTTAAATGATATTAGAGTAGGGAATGTTCCAGATAAGCATAACTGGTTAATGAAAGTCCCTTCTTAGCAGATAAATCTCTGAAAATCAAGCTATTTTAATTGAATTATTGGCTCAATTGCTGCCAAAAGGGGGCATTTGGGGTATTTTTTTAAAATTAGCGAATAAACATTTTGGTATTTGGGCTACAGCCATTACCTTTGCCGTCCGAATTTTTTATAAACCGAAATTGAAAAAAACAGCAGAATAAATGCCTACTATTCAACAATTAGTGAGAAAAGGCCGTGAGATCATCAGGGCTAAAAGTAAATCAAGAGCATTGGACGCATGTCCTCAGCGTCGTGGCGTTTGTACTAGAGTGTATACAACTACACCTAAAAAACCAAACTCTGCGTTACGTAAAGTGGCCAAAGTGCGTTTGACAAATAAAATTGAAGTTATCGCGTACATTCCAGGTGAAGGGCACAACTTACAAGAGCACAGTATCGTTTTAATACGTGGTGGTCGTGTAAAGGATTTACCAGGGGTACGTTATCATATTGTACGTGGAAGCCTTGATACTGCTGGTGTTAAAGACCGTAAGCAGTCTCGTAGTAAATACGGTACAAAGAAAGAAAAAGCAAAAAAATAATCAAGTAACAACTAATTTATATTCGACATGCGTAAAGCACAACCTAAAAAAATTCCTCTAGCACCAGATCCTCGTTTCAACGATGTGCAAGTGACTCGTTTTATCAATAACGTAATGTTAGATGGTAAAAAGACTACAGCTTATAAAATATTTTATGATGCTTTAGATAAAGTAAGCAAGTTCACAGGTGAAGATGGATATGAAATGTGGAAAAAAGCAGTGGTGAATATTACACCTGCTGTGGAAGTACGTAGCCGTCGTATTGGTGGTGCTACTTTCCAAATTCCTGCTGAAGTGCGTGCCGACCGCAAAATTTCTTTAAGTATGAAATGGTTAGTACGTTATAGCCGTGAAAGAAACGGTAAAACAATGGCTGATAAGTTAGCGAACGAAATTATCGCAGCTAC
>ENA-ORFA01000112-ORFA01000112.1-marine-metagenome-genome-assembly--contig:-NODE-112-length-37453-cov-5.776568_pt1 | contig 37453 bp, 36 predicted proteins | sample MGYA00248621_ERZ508587 | MGnify/ENA primary metagenome ERZ508587 (study PRJEB26250, sample SAMN06266239) | marine metagenome | isolation source: Columbia River Estuary | place: USA:Columbia River Estuary... | reverse complement strand
CACCGGCCTTGAAGCAGAGCTTCCAGTAAGTATTGAGATTACTGTTAAAGGTGAGGTCTCTGTTTACGACTCATCTATTTTGGCAACCTCTGCGCTAAAGGGAGCGCTTATTGCAATTGGAACCGAAGATGCAACTTATGTTAATTCTCCAAATCTTGCTCAAGAAAAGGGCATGAGCGCAACGGTAAGTAGCGAGGCTGAGTGCGAGGATTATCGAAGCATGATCTGCCTTCGCGCCGCCTTCTCAAATGGTTCACGAGTTGAAGTTGATGCCACTCTTATGGGAATTCGTAAGGTAGAGAAGATTATTCGTATCAATAAGTTTGATATTGAGCTACCACCAAGTGACCATCTTCTATTTCTCATCTATGAAGATAGACCGGGAGTTGTCGGAGCTGTTGGAAATATTCTTGGCGCTGCAAAAATCAATATCGCCAATATGCAAGTTGCTAGAGATAAGGCAGGCGGTGAGGCTCTCATGGCGCTTACGGTGGACTCTGCTATTCCAATTGAATTTACAGAAAAGATTGCTAAAGAGGTTGGAGCTCGGGTATCTAGATCGGTATCCCTACTGGTATGAGTAAAAACTTTAATCTTGCGGTAATCGCAGGCGATGGAATTGGTCCTGAGGTTGTTAATGAGGGTTTAAAAATTCTTGATGCAGCGGGCAAGAAGCATGGCTTTACCTATAGTAAGAAAGCATTTGAATTAGGGGCTGCCTTCTGGCATAAAACAGGTGAAGTTCTGCCAGATAAAACTCTGGAGGAGTTAAAGAGCTTTGATGTAATCCTTCTTGGCGCAGTAGGAGATCCAAGTGTTCCAAGTGGAGTCCTTGAGCGGGGGCTACTTTTAAAACTTCGTTTTGCCTTTGATCATTACATAAACCTGCGTCCGGCTCGCCTATATCCAGGTGTAGTTGGTCCGCTAAAGACAAGTGCGCCTATCGATTTCATTGTAGTTAGAGAGGGAACCGAAGGACCTTATGTTGGAGCTGGCGGAGTTCTTGGGTTTGGAACTTCAAGTGAGATTGCAACTGAGGAGAGCCTAAATACAAGACGGGGCGCTGAGCGAGTTATTAGAGATGCATTTAATAGAGCTATGGCAAGGCCTAGAAAGAAATTAACTTTAGTTCATAAGAACAATGTTTTAACAAGAGCTGGAAGTCTTTGGACAAGAACCTTTGAAGAAGTTGCAAAGGATTTTCCTCAAGTAAGCACTGATTATCTCCATGTTGATGCAGCTTCGATGTTCTTTGTAACAAATCCGGAGCGCTTTGATGTAGTGGTAACTGATAATCTCTTTGGCGATATTTTGACTGATATCGCTGCTGCTATCTGCGGCGGTATTGGCCTTGCTGCCTCTGGCAATATCAATCCAAGTGGCGATTTTCCTTCAATGTTTGAACCAGTACATGGCTCAGCCCCTGATATCGCAGGAAAAGGAATTGCTGATCCAACTGCAACAATTATGTCTGTAGCGATGCTACTTAATCATTTAGGACTTAGTGATGCTGCAAGAGATGTTGAAAGAGCAGTTGAGGCTGATTTGCTTACAAGAGCTGATAAGAAGAGAAGCACTAGTGAAATAGGCGATGACCTAGCAAAGGCCCTTAGCTAATGAAAATTACAGTTAATCCCTCGCCAAATCCGGTATCGCCAACTCAGAGAGATCAGTATCTAGAGGCGCCTGGATTTGGAAAATACTTCACTGATCACATGGCAGTTGCGCACTGGGATCAGGGGAGCGGTTGGTCTGATCTAACAATTTCTGCCTATGGGCCACTAAATCTTGATCCTGCAGCAATGGTTTTTCATTATGGACAAGAGATCTTTGAAGGAATGAAGGCTTACTACCAACCAGATGGATCTATTGCTCTCTTTCGCCCTGATGCCAATGCTCTTCGTTTTGCTAAGAGCGCAGCGCGAATCACTCTTCCAGAGCTTCCAGTTGAAGACTTTGTTGGCGCAGTTGAGGCTTTAGTAAAGCAAGATGCTGGTTGGGTTCCAAAGAAAGTTGGAGAGTCTCTTTATTTGAGGCCATTTATGATCGCAACTGAAGTTGGTCTTGGCGTAAGGCCATCTAATAAAGCTCTATTTGCAGTAATTGCAACACCTGCTGCTGCTTACTTTAACTCTGCTAAAGCTGTAACAGTTTGGATCTCTTTAGAGTATGTCAGAGCAGTTCTTGGTGGAACTGGCGAGGCAAAATGCGGTGGAAATTATGCAGCCTCACTTCTTGCTCAGCAGGAGGCAGCAAAAGAAGGTTGTGATCAAGTGGTCTGGCTTGATGCTAAAGAGCGATTCTGGGTTGAGGAAATGGGAGGAATGAATCTCTACTTTGTTAAGGGCAGAGGAAAAGATGCAACCATATTCACACCAAAGTTAACTGGAACTCTGCTTCATGGAATTACTCGAGATTCAATTCTTAGCGTTGCAAAAGACTTAGGATATAAAGTTGAAGAGGGAATGATCTCTATTGATCAATGGCGCGATGGAGTGGCAAGCGGGGAGATTTCAGAGATCTTTGCCTGCGGAACAGCAGCAGTTATTGCACCTGTTGGTTCTGCAAAGAGTAAATATGGAACTTGGGTAACAGGTGATGGCAATCCTGGGCAGATAACTATGGAGATCCGTAACCACTTACTCGGCATTCAACATGGCACTATCCCTGATAAGCATGGCTGGATGAAGCGAGTTATCTAGTGGCAATCTCTGATGCTTTTCATATCTATGACACCACCCTTAGAGATGGCGCGCAACAAGAGGGCCTTAATCTCTCTGTCCATGACAAATTAACTATCGCTAGACATCTTGATGATCTAGGAGTGGGCTTCATTGAAGGGGGATGGCCTGGGGCTAATCCAAAAGATACTGAATTCTTCAAATTAGCTGCTAAAGAGTTGAAGCTAAAGAATGCAACATTTGTAGCCTTTGGCGCTACTAGGCGGGCCAATACCAAAGCAGCAGATGACGTACTTCTTAGAGCGCTGGCTGAATCTGGAGCGCCAGTTGTAACTCTCGTTGCAAAGTCACATGATCGCCACGTTGAGCTCGCCCTAAAAACAGATTTACAAGAAAACTTAGCAATGATTAAGGATTCAATTAACTTTTTAAGGCAAGGCGGCCAGAGAGTATTTCTTGATGCGGAACATTTCTTTGATGGATATCGGGCAAATCCAGCATACGCACTTGAGGTAGTAAGAGTTGCAGCAGAGGCTGGAGCCGATGTTATTGCTCTCTGTGATACCAATGGCGGGATGCTCCCTGATGAACTATCAGATGTAGTTTCAAAGGTAATTTCAGATAGCTCTGCTCGTATCGGAATCCATTGCCATAATGACACAGGATGCGCTATCGCTAACTCACTTGCTGCAGTTGCAGCTGGAGCAAGCCATGTCCAAGGAACTTTAAATGGTTATGGCGAGAGAACTGGAAATGCTGATCTAATTGCAATCATCGCTAATCTGCAGTTAAAGAAGAAGCAAGAAGTACTTCCAGCTGGAGCGCTAGAGGAGGCATTTAGAATTGCTCACGCAGTTGCTGAAGTTACCAATGTTTCTCCAAGTGCCAGACAGCCATATGTTGGTATCTCTGCCTTTGCACATAAAGCCGGTCTTCATGCATCCGCAATCAAAGTAGATCCAGCGCTCTATCAACATGAAAATCCAGAGAGCGTTGGCAACGATATGCGAATGTTGGTCTCTGAAATGGCAGGCAGAGCTTCAATTGAAATTAAATCCTCTCAACTAGGTTTTGATTTAAGTAAAGAGAAAGAAGTTGTTGCCCGCCTAGTTGAGCGAGTAAAAGAATTGGAATCTGGTGGTTACACCTTTGAGGCAGCGGATGCCAGCTTTGAGCTGTTATTGCGAGAAGAGCTTGCTGGAAAGAAACCCTCATTTTTCACTATTGAGAGTTGGAAAACTAGCGTTGATCAGCTCGCAGATGGCTCAGTAACTTCACGAGCTGAGGTAAGTATTAGGGCAAAGGGAGAGTTAATTTCATCCTCTGGTAGTGGAAATGGTCCTGTTAACGCTATCGATAGAGCGCTTCGCAATGGTCTTGAGAAGTTATATCCAGAACTAGCTCAGCTAGAGCTAACTGATTACAAAGTTCGTATCTTGGAAGGCCGCCTTGGAACTGGGGCTATTACTAGAGTATTGGTTGAGAGCAGCGATGGCCATGGCGAGTGGAGCACAATTGGAGTTCATGAAAATGTTATTGCCGCCTCTGCCATGGCGTTAGAAGATGCGCTAACTTATGGGCTAATAAGAGCTGGAAAGAAACCTGAATAAGGTTTTTAAGTAAGGAGAGAAAAGAATTTAGCTATGCGCACAGCTTTAAAAAGAGGAGTGAAGTTAACTCCTAGCGAATCATCAGAGTGGCTCCGGGTAAGAATGGAAGCTCTAAACATCTCAGGGCTTGAAGAGCTACATCTAAAAACAGGAATTGATAAAGGTTCAATCTCACGCTACTTTCGCCAAGAGCGCACCCCTAAAATTGATGTTATCGCCCCACTTGCTCAAGCACTTGAAGTATCGCCAGAGACTCTGCTAATCGCTCTTGGCGCAATAGATAAGAAGCGCAGCTAATCACTCTCTAGCAGTGATGATTAGCTCATCTCCTGTTCGATTAAAGTCTCTTGGAAAAGCATCATCTGCCCAGAGGCGATGCAGGTGAGCTATCTGCTCGGTATCTAGAATTCCGGAGCAGACATCTAGTATCTGATCAAAGTCATCATTGATTCCTATTGTGACCCTTATTTCAGTTGCAGTATTTGTAAGGCTTGGCTCAAGAGCAGTATCACTTACTATTAAGAGAATTTTCAATCGCTGCTCCTTCGCTATTTGGTCGCTAAGTGATTCATTTACCACTGACAAAGCACCGAAGAAGATCCACGCTTTGCGCATCTGAGACAGCGTGGGTTAAGTGTTGCTTAGAAGCAACGCTGTGTCTATCGCCTCTATAGGTGATTCCTAGATAACCTAGGGTTTATGGCGCTAGATATTGAGTTGGCTAAGGCTTATCGCAGCCATCTAATTACTGAGAGAAATCTCTCAGAGAACTCAATTCGGGCATATCTTGCTGATTTAGAGTCGCTCCTACTTCATATAAATCAATTGGGAGTATCAGAGTTTGCTCAGCTAGAGCTCAATCACATTCGCTCCTGGCTTGCAAACCTCTCTACTAAGGGAGCAGCTAGATCATCAATTACCCGCAGGGTGGTTTCAATTCGCGCCTTTACCTACTGGGGGGCAAGAAGTGGTTGGCTCTCAAGAGATATTGGTAAAGATTTAATTGCTCCAAAGCCTGAGAGAAATTTGCCTGATGTTTTAGATATAGAGAGCGCAGCGCTAGCTATAAAGGCGCTGGAGGTAAGAGCGCAGGAAGAGGCCAGTGCCAGTTCGCTTCGAGATCTAGCGCTAGTTGAAGTCTTATATGGCTCAGGTATTCGCATCTCAGAGCTTGTTGGTCTAGATCTTGGCGATATTGATAGACAGAGATCTACTATCAAAGTGATGGGTAAGGGGAGTAAGGAGAGAATCGTTCCAATAGGCCAACCAGCAATTGCTGCTCTTGATAATTGGATCAATAACGCAAGAGCAGAGCTAGCAAGTCAGTCAAGTGGCAGCGCAGTATTTATTGGCTCTCGCGGAAAGAGAATTGATCAAAGGGTTGCACGAAGTGTGGTCTATCAAGCGATGGAGGCAATTGGTAGCGATAAGAAATTAGGTCCACACACTCTAAGACATAGCGCAGCAACTCATCTCTTAGAAGGTGGCGCTGATTTAAGAACGGTTCAAGAGATTCTCGGCCACTCATCTCTTGCCACTACTCAGATCTATACCCATGTCTCTCAAGAGAGAATTAAGAAAGCATATGAGCAGGCCCATCCCAGGGCTTAACTTGAGTTGCCAATAATTTCTCTTCGTAATTTGATCTGAGTTTCTACTATCTCTGCTGAATTAGGTGGATTAAAAGTCAGACCAGCGATAAAGCCAACTGCAAGGGCTGTGAGCACGGCTGCAAATTTCATTCTCAAAGCCTTCCCAAATTGGTGCTTCGAGCAGGCTCCAGGGCTATTAGGCGTGGAAAAAGTGGGGTTGTGGGTCAGGTAGGATTTGGCCCGCACAGAGGTAAAACTCTGTGACTTCACGCGTCTACTTCATTTAATTACACACGCTGTAATTAGCTTGAGGAAACCATTTCGGTCTGACTCTTAATGAGTTAGTCGGTGCCTAGACGCTAGAGAACTAACAAATAGTTGGTTCATTAACCGATGCGAACTAAAAAGTTCGCACTTAAGGAGCGTGCCGCCATGGCGGTTGTAACAATGCGAGAACTCCTCGATAGCGGTGTTCACTTCGGACATCAGACTCGTCGTTGGAATCCAAAGATGAAGCGCTTTATTTTCACAGAGCGCAATGGAATATACATCATCGATATTCAGCAATCACTTGCGCTAATCGATAAGACCTATGACTTTGTCAAAGACACAGTTGCAAAGGGTGGTCACCTATTATTTGTAGGAACAAAGAAGCAGGCTCAAGAGCCAATTAAGTCTCAAGCCGCTCGAGTTGGAATGCCATATGTCACTGAGCGTTGGCTCGGTGGAATGCTTACCAACTTCCCAACTGTCTATAAGCGTATCCAACGTCTTAAAGAGCTAGAGGCTCTTGAGGCATCTAATGATCAAGTTCTAACTAAGAAAGAACTTCTCTTGCTCCGTCGTGAGCGCGAAAAGCTTCATAAGAACCTTGATGGAATTCGTAATATGACCAAGTTGCCAGCTGCGATTTGGGTGGTTGATACTAAGAAAGAGCATCTAGCAGTAGCTGAAGCTCATAAGCTTGGAATTCCAGTGATTGCAATCCTTGATACCAATTGCGATCCAGATGAAGTTGATTTCAAAATTCCTGGAAACGATGATGCAATTCGCTCAGTAACACTTCTAACCCGAGTCATTGCAGATGCAATTGCTGCAGGACTTCAAGCGCGTTCTGCAAATGTTGCTAAAGAAGCAATGGATGCTGCAAAGAGCGCTGAAGGCAGCGTTGCTGCTGGTGAGCCTCTTGCTGATTGGGAGAAGGAGCTACTTGCAGGATCTACTGAAGCCCCAAGTGATGCGCCAAGTGATGTTCCAACTGAGAGCCAAGGAGCATAAGTGTCATATTCAGCAGCTGATGTTAAGAGGCTTCGCGAAGCAACTGCAGCCGGAATGGTTGATTGCAAAAAAGCTTTAGATGAAGCAGCGGGCGACTTTGATAAGGCTGTAGAAATTATCCGAGTTAAGGGCCTAAAGGGTGTTACCAAGCGTGAAGGCAGGGCCACTTCAAATGGGCTAATTGCTGCCAAATCTCAAGGCGCTACTTCGGTAATGCTTGAACTAAATTGCGAGACTGATTTCGTTGCTAAGGGAGAGAGATTTCAAGCAGTTGCTAGCGAACTTCTTGAGCACTTATTTACCTCAAAGCAGAGTGATCTTGCAGCATTTCTATCTTCAAAGCTTGCAACAGGAAAAGCTGTGCAAGAGGTAATTGATGAGGCAAATGCCACAATGGGCGAGAAAGTTGAGTTAAGGCGTCTTGCAGTAATTCAAGGCTCGCCCAATGCTCAGTATCTACATCGCACTAGCCCAGATCTGCCGCCACAAGTTGGAGTATTGGTAGCACTTGCTAAAGATGATGCAGTAATTGGAAAAGATATTGCTCAGCACATTGCAGCATTTGCCCCGCAGTACTTAGATAGAGCTTCAGTGCCAACTGATGTCTTAGAGCATGAGCGCAAAGTTGCTGAGGAGACCGCTAAGAATGAGGGTAAGCCTGAGGCAGCTATCGCCAAGATTACCGAGGGGCGCGTGACTGGCTTTATCAAAGAGGTTGCTCTGCTTGAGCAGGCCTTTGCTAAAGATCAGAAGAAGAGCGTTGCAGCCATCCTTACTGAGGCGCAAAATTCCGTGTCAGCCTTCTATCGATTCCGAGTAGGACAGTAAAGTTATTTCCGTAGATCTCTAGAAATTTAAGGAGTGGCGATATGGCAGATAAGCGAAAGGCCTATAAGCGAGTACTCCTTAAATTATCTGGTGAGGTCTTTGGCGGTGCAAAGGGCGTTGGAGTAGATCCAGATGTTGTCCATGGCGTTGCCGAGCAGATTGCAGAGGTAGTTCGCTCCGGGACTCAAGTAGCTATTGTTGTTGGCGGCGGAAATTACTTTAGAGGCGCAGAGCTTCAAGAGCGCGGTATGGATCGCGCTAGAGCTGACTACATGGGAATGCTAGGAACAGTTATGAACTGCCTGGCGCTACAAGATTTTCTAGAAAAAGAAGGAATTGAAACCAGAGTTCAAACTGCTATTGCTATGGGTCAAGTTGCTGAGCCATATATTCCACGCAGATCAATTCGCCATCTAGAAAAAGGTCGAGTAGTTATCTTTGGTGCGGGGGCTGGAATGCCATTTTTCACAACCGATACCGTTGCAGCTCAGCGCGCACTTGAAATCGGAGTAGATGCCCTTCTTCTTGCAAAGAGCGGGGTTGATGGGGTCTATTCAGCAGATCCTAGAAAAGATAAAGATGCAAAGCGTTATGACGTTATTAGCTACGATGAAGTTTTATCTAAATCACTTGCGGTAGCCGATGCTGCTGCATTTAGCCTCTGCCGCGAGAATAAATTGCCTATCGTGGTATTTAACCTTCTTGAAAACGGCAATATTGCTCGCGCTGTTCGCGGCGAGGCAATCGGAACGTTAGTTAATTAAGGGGAAGAGATGAGTATTCAAACAGTAATTGCCGATACCAATACCAAGATGGATAAGGCTGTCGAAGTTGCTAAGGAAGACTTTGCTGCAATTAGAACGGGAAGAGCTCATCCATCAATGTTTGCCAAGATTATGGTTGAGTATTATGGAACTCTCACCCCGCTATCTCAACTAGCAACAGTTCAAGTCCCTGAGGCAAGAACAGCGATGATTACTCCATTTGATAAGGGAGCAATTCCCGCAATAGAGAAGTCAATTAGAGAATCAGATCTTGGAGTAAATCCCGGGGGAGATGGCACGGTAATTCGCGTTAATTTCCCGCAGCTAACCGAGGAGAGACGTAAAGAGTTTATTAAGGTTGCTAAGACCAAAGCGGAGGATTCCAAGATCTCAATTAGAAGCATTAGAAGAGCTGCTAAAGAGGCTATGGAGAAGCTAGAGAAAGATGGCCAGATTGGTAAAGATGACCTCTCGCGCGGTGAGAAAGAGCTAGAGAAAGTCACCTCTGATCATGGAGCAAAAATCGATGAGATGTTAAAGCATAAGGAAGCCGAACTTCTCGAAGTTTAACTTTGAGGCAAAATTATGAGCGACCTTCACTCAATTAATGAGGCGATAAATAAGAAGGCAGGGCGAAAGCTCTTCCCTTCTATTTTGGTAGGTCTATTACTTCTAGCAATCGTTTTTTCTACCATGGCATTTGCGCCAATTGCTTTTGCAGCATTTCTAACTATTGCAGTTTTAATCGCCACAAAAGAGCTAACAGCAGCATTTAAGGCTCGCGGTATTGCCTCAAATTATCTAGGACTTGCCCTTTCAACTGCCTTGATTCTTTCAAGTACTTGGATTGGCGGACTTCCAGGTTTAACGGTCTCGATGGTTATCTCCTTAATACTTACTCTGCTACTAGTACTTCGGGGGGGAGTAGATGGCTTTGTTAGTAGAGCTACTGCATCAGCCTTTGCGCTGCTTTATCCAGGCTTTGTTGCAGGTTTTATCCTGCTACTTGCAAGATCTGGTGAGGGTTTTTCCTATATCGCAACGCTAGTAGTAATGGTTGGTTGTAACGACACCTTTGCTTGGGCCTTTGGAGTTCTATTTGGAAAACATCCTCTTGCTCCAAAGATTTCACCAAAGAAGACCTGGGAAGGATTTTTTGGAGGCTTGATATTTAGCGCAATTGGAAGCTCCCTTGCTTTTTACTATCTCCTTGATTATCACCCAGTAATTGGCGCGCTGGCAGGATGCGCCGGGGCACTTACTGCAACTGTTGGCGATCTATTAGAGAGCGGTATTAAGCGAGATTTATCAATTAAGGATATGGGAACAATTCTTCCAGGACATGGCGGAATGCTAGATCGCCTAGATGCAGTGCTAATTACTGCTCCTCTGCTCTGGTGCATTCTTGAGATATTGAAGCGCTTTTCATGAGCGAGATAAAACTAGTATTTGATGAGATAAAGCCGAAGAAGAAGGCCCCTGAGCATCTAGCAGATCTAACTATTGCAGAGCGGCGCGAAAAGGCAGAGTCTTTAGGCCTTCCAGCATTTAGGGCTAATCAGATAGCAACTCATTACTTCACTCACTATAACGAAGAGCCTGATTCTTGGAGCGATATTCCAGCTGCGATGCGCCCGCTAGTTGCTGAGCATTTTCTCCCAAAACTTTTAACTCCAATTCGCCAAGTTGAATGTGATAAAGGAAAGACTAGAAAAGATCTCTGGCGCTTACATGATGGAGTATTAGTTGAAACTGTTTTGATGCGCTATAAAGATAGAACGACTGTTTGTATTTCATCTCAAGCAGGCTGCGGTATGAACTGTCCCTTCTGCGCAACAGGACAAGCAGGCTTAACTAGAAATCTAACGGCAGGTGAAATCACATCTCAAGTTGTTGCTGCTGCTCGCGCCTGCGCTAGCGGAGAGCTACCAGGTGGTCCAACACGCCTATCAAATGTGGTCTTTATGGGGATGGGGGAGCCGCTTGCTAATTACAACGCAGTGATGAAGAGCGTTAGAAATATTATTACCCCGCAGCCAGATGGTCTAGGAATTGGAGCAAGATCTGTCACTGTCTCAACAGTTGGGCTAGTTCCAGGAATTGAGAAATTAACTAGCGAAGATCTGCAGATAACGCTAGCTGTCTCGCTTCACACCCCAGATGATGAACTTAGAGATACTTTAGTTCCAGTTAATTCCAGATGGAAGGTTAAAGAGGTATTAAGCGCTGCAGATAAATATGTAGCTATGACTGGAAGGAGATATTCAATTGAGTATGCCCTGATTCGAGATATTAATGACCAGAAGTGGCGGGCCGATCTTCTAGGCAGGTTATTAAAAAATCGCCATGCCCATGTCAATCTAATACCGCTAAATCCCACCCCAGGTTCTAAGTGGACGGCATCTAGAAAGGAAGATGAGATAGCCTTCGTTAAAACCTTAGAGAAGTATGGGGTTCCGGTAACAGTTCGTGATACTAGAGGGCGCGAGATTGATGGAGCTTGCGGCCAATTGGCAGCGGCAAATAAGGCCTAAATAGAGCGCTTTTCATCTCTTGATAGCAGGGGCAGTAGTTAACTAAACTCACACACCTGACCGACTATGAAAGGTTTTTCCTTGAAGACGCTACAAAACTTTATCAACGGTAAATCACTTCCCTCTTCCTCAGATAAGACTCAAGATTTAATTAATCCCTCAACAGGGCAAGTCTTTGCCAAAGCTCCAGTTTCTAATGCTTCCGATATTGATAAGGCGATGAAGTCTGCCGAGAGCGCATTTGAGATTTGGAAAGAGAGCACGCCAGGTGAGCGCCAGAGAGCTATTAATAAAATTGCTGATGCGATTGAAGCTCGCTCAGAGGAGCTAATAGGAATTGAAAGTGAAAATACAGGAAAGCCGATAGCAGTTACTCGCGCTGAAGAAATTGGTCCAATGCTTGATCAGATTAGATTCTTTGCCGGAGCTGCTCGTCATCTTGAGGGAAGATCAGCTGCCGAGTATTCCAAAGGTCATACATCTTTTATTCGCCGCGAACCAATTGGCGTCTGCGCTCAAGTAACGCCATGGAACTATCCAATGATGATGGCAGCTTGGAAGTGGGCTCCAGCAATTGCTGCTGGAAATACTGTCGTTCTAAAGCCAAGTGATACCACACCAGTTTCAACGCTATGGATGGCAGAGCTAATGCAAGAGTTTCTGCCAGAGGGTGTAATAAATGTTGTAGTTGGAGATAGAGAGACTGGAAGACATTTAGTAGAACATGAAATCCCACAATTTGTCTCTATTACCGGCTCTGTTAAGGCAGGTATGGAAGTTGCAACAAGCGCAGCTAAAGATTTGAAGCGAATCCATCTAGAACTTGGCGGTAAGGCTCCAGTTGTAATCTTTGATGATGCAAATATTGAGGCAGCTTGTGAGTGGATTGCAGTTGCAGGATATTTCAATGCAGGACAGGATTGCACCGCAGCAACGAGAGTTCTAGTTGAAGCCAGCGCCTATGAAGATGTAGTAGCGCTACTAAGTGAGCAGGCTAAAAATGTTATTAAAGTAGGTATGCCAGATGAGGATGTCTTGGTAGGGCCAGTTAATAATGCTGGCCAGCTAGCAAGAGTTAAGGGATTTATGGATCGCGCTCCAGCCCATGCCAGAATCACAGCTGGTGGAAGCGCTATTGATCGCCCAGGATATTTCTGGAACCCAACTGTGGTTGCTGATTTAAGGCAAGATGATGAGATGATTCAAAATGAAATCTTTGCACCCGTTATTACAGTGCAAAAATTCACCGATGAAGCAGAGGCAGTTCGATATGCCAATGGCGTGAAGTATGGACTTGCTTCAAGTGTTTGGACTAAAGATCATGGCCGAGCAATGAGAATGGCTAAGGCCTTTGATTTTGGTTGCGTCTGGATTAATACCCATATCCCAATGGTTGCTGAGATGCCTCATGGTGGCTTTAAGCACTCAGGACATGGCAAAGACCTCTCAGGCTATGGATTTGAGGAATACACGCGCATCAAACACGTAATGACAAATCTCAACGCCTGATAGATTTTCTCCAAATTAGAGGCAATCCCAACTAGAGAAAGTGAAGAGATGAGAAAAGATATCGACAAACTATCACCAGAGGTGCGCTCCATCATCCGCGCACAAGTAACTCGTCGCTCACTCTTAGTTGGAGCTGGAGCGATTGCAGGAGCGAGCACGCTTGCTGCTTGTGGAACAGGGTCAACTGAAAACGGCGCAGATGGCGTTGTTGATGTTAGCGATAGTGAAAAGATTGTTCGTTGGGCTAACTGGCCACTTTATCTTGATTACAACGAGGATACCCAGGAGTATCCAACGCTTAAAGCATTTGAGGCAGCTACTGGAATTACCGCTACCTATACCGAAGATATTGACGATAACAACACCTTCTATGGAAAGGTACAAGGCCAATTAGGAATTGGATCAGATATTGGTTATGACGTTGTTACTCCGACTGATTGGATGGCAGCGCGCTGGATTGAATTGGGATATGCCCAAGAGTTAGATGCTGCAAATATTCCTAATAAATCAAATATTCGCGAAGTTCTATCTAATGTGGGCTTTGATCCAGGCCGAAATTACTCACTAACTTGGCAATCTGGTTTTGCTGGATTTGGCTGGAATACCCAGAAGCTTCCTAAGGGCGTTCGAACCATAGAAGATCTCTTCGCCCCTGCCAATAAAGGTCGAGTTGTAGTTCTATCAGAGCTACGCGACACAATTGGAATCATCATGCAGTATCAGGGCGTTGATCCCTCAAGTGATTTCACTGAAGATCAGTATATGAATGCTATTGATTTCCTTAAGGGCAAAGTCGCAGATGGCTTTATTAGAAAAGTTCGTGGTAACTCTTACTCCGAAGATCTAGTAAATGGCGATGCGGTTGCAGTCATTGGTTGGTCTGGCGATATGTTTATTCTCAAGTCAGAAAATGATGGCAAGTTTGACTTTGCAATCCCTGAATCAGGTGGAACGCTTTGGAGCGATAATATGCTGGTTCCTTCAACTTCAACCCATAAGAAAAATGCTGAGCTTTTGATGAATCACTATTACGAGCCAGCAATTGCTGCTGAGGTGGCTGCATATGTTAATTACATCTGCCCAGTTGAAGCTGCTCAGAGTGAGCTAGAGAAGATTGATCCAGATCTTGCCGCTAGCCCATTTATCTTCCCTGATGAAGCCACTTTGGCAAAGGTTAAGGTTTTCCGTTCTCTCGATGCTGATGAGACTACGAATTTCCAAGCTGCCTTTGACGAAGCTGTCGGCAACTAGGGGCTTGGTAGCTAGCCGGTGATGGCGAAGACAAAAGTCTCACAAGACACTGGCGACTTAGTATTAAATCGCATCTCAAAGTATTACGGAGATTTTTGCGCAGTTGACGATCTCTCTCTAACCATTCCTGATGGTTCATTCTTTGCACTTCTTGGACCATCAGGCTGTGGCAAAACTACAACGCTTCGAATGATTGCAGGGCTAGAAGAACCATCTGCTGGAACTATCTCTATTGGTGATACTGATATCACCACTCAGAAGTCTTATCGGCGCAATGTAAATACTGTTTTTCAAAACTATGCCCTCTTTCCTCATTTAAGTATCTTTGAAAATATCGCCTTTGGTCTTAGAAGACGTGGAATTAAAGATGTAAAAGATGAAGTTGAAAAGGCTCTAAATCTTGTTGAGCTAGGCCACTTATCTGAGCGCAAACCGACTCAACTCTCAGGCGGTCAGCAGCAGAGAATTGCAGTTGCAAGAGCGATTGTTAATCGCCCAGAGGTATTACTCCTTGATGAACCCCTGGGAGCACTTGATCTAAAGCTAAGACGCCAGATGCAGATTGAGTTAAAGCGAATTCAACTAGAGGTTGGAATTACCTTTATCCATGTAACTCATGATCAAGAAGAAGCAATGACAATGGCTGACACTATTGCTGTTATGAATCAAGGAAAGATTGAACAGATGGGCTCTGCTACAGAGCTCTATGAAGCGCCAAAGACCGCATTTGTGGCAAACTTTTTAGGTCAATGCAATCTCATTAAAGTTAAAGTTCAATCACGCTCAGGTGGAAAGGTAGTAGTAAGCGCTAAAGGTCATACCTTTGAGATTCCAGAATCAAGAGTTTCAAGTAGCAGCGATGCTCTCTTACTTGGTGTCCGCCCTGAAAAACTTCGCCTCGATGATAATGGGGTCAATTCCATCAAAGAGTGTGTCGTTACTGATCGCTCCTTTGTCGGTACCTCAACGCAATATTTAGTGCGAACCCCATGGGATCTAGAGCTAGTGGTGTTTGAACAAAATGATGAAGGACTTCATGATTTAAGAGTTGGAGATAAAGTCTCACTTGAGTGGGATAGCCAGCACACCTTTGGTTTAGATGGCGCACAAGATGTTAATGCTGGCGCTGATCTTGATGATGACGAGTAAGTAATGGCATTTCTGCACGGGGCAACTAAGAGCCACTCTGCTTCCTCCAAAGGTGGATCGCCTAAGAAACGCTCCCTTACTCCTTATCTACTTCTTGCTCCAGGTTTGATCTGGCTGATTACCTTCTTTGTTATTCCTATATTTTCACTCGCTAGTACTTCAACGATGGTTCGCCCGCAAGGGGCTCAAATTGGAACCTATGTTCAAGAGCTGCGCTTTGCCAATTATGTTGATGCATTCCTTGCCAATCAGGAGCAGTATGTAAGGTCATTTCTATATGCAGGAATTGCAACGATTTTAGCTCTTGCAATCTCCTACCCTCTTGCATACATGATTGCATTTAAGGCTGGTAAGTATCGCAATATCTTGCTGGTATTAGTGGTTGCGCCTTTCTTCACCTCATTTCTATTAAGAACTGTGGCCTGGAGCCAGATACTTGGCGATGAAGGTCCGGTGCTCTCAACGCTAAGGCTTCTACCCTTTGTTGATGAATCACTTCGTCTAACAGCCACTCCATTTGCAGTTGTTTCAGGTTTAACTTATAACTTCCTGCCCTTTATGACGCTGCCACTTTATGCAAGCCTTGAGCGCATTGACCCTAGAACTCTTGAAGCTTCAGGTGATTTATATGCAAGTGGATTTACTACTTTTAGGAAAGTAACTGTTCCCCTTTCCATGCCTGGAGTTGTGGCTGGAACACTTCTTACATTTATCCCAGCAGCTGGAGATTATGTCAATGCTGCTCTTCTTGGAAATCCCAGTACAAAAATGATCGGAAATGTTATTGAATCAAGATTTTTTGCTGTTGTTGATTATCCAACTGCGGCAGCTCTCTCCTTTACTCTGATGGCGACAATCCTGATTTTAGTCACTCTATATATCCGCAAATCTGGAACGGATGAGCTGGTATGAGTACTCAAGTTATTCCAAGACCATCGCTTTCTCATCGCAGCTCAAGATGGTTTTCTCGAAATCTAATCAGGATTTATGCCGCTCTGGCCTTTATCTATCTCTTTATTCCAGTGGCCTATACTTTTGCATTCTCCTTTAATGATTCAGGTAAAAGTAATCTAGTTTGGAAAGGATTTACTCTAGATAATTGGAAAAATCCTTGCGGAGCTCCTCAAGTTTGTAAGGCCGTGGCGAATTCACTTCAAATCGGAGTTATTTCAACAGTTCTTGCAACCATTTTAGGAACGATGATTGCCTTTGCAATTAGTAGGCATAGCTTTAAAGGGCGGAAAACTACCAATCTTCTTATCTTTCTTCCAATGGCAACTCCAGAGGTAGTTCTTGGAGCCTCCCTTCTTGCCATGTTTCTAAATTTAAGAATTAATCCTGGATTTTGGACCATAGTTATTGCCCATGTGATGTTCTGTATCTCCTTTGTTGTGGTTACTGTTAAGGCCAGGGTTGCCTCCCTTGATCCAAGACTTGAGCAGGCAGCGATGGATCTCTATGCCAATGAGAGAGATACCTTTAGATATGTCACTCTTCCATTGGTGATGCCAGGAATTGCAGGAGCAGCGCTTCTAGCTTTCTCACTCTCCTTTGATGACTTCATCATCACCAATTTCAACTCAGGTATTGAGTCAACATTTCCTAAGTTTGTCTATATTTCAGCAGCAAGGGGTATTCCAGCACAAGCAAATGTGATTGGTAGCGCTATGTTCTTCATTGCACTAATCATTGTTATTGTTGGACAAGTGGTGAGCCGTCAGAGAAAGAAGTCATGACCAACTTTGGAAATATGTATGGCCCGAATTTCACATTCCTTGGAATTCCTGCCTGTGATTTAGATAAGCCTGAGAGTTATAAAGGTGCTGATGTAATAATTGTTGGAGCACCTATTGATAGCGGGACATCGCATAGATCTGGAGCGAAGTTTGGCCCACAAGCAATTCGTATGGGTGATTACCTTCCTCATGATGGAGAGCGGCCACATCTTGCTTTAAGAATTGATGGGTTAAAAGAGTTAAAGATTTTTGATGCTGGAGATCTTTTAATGCCTCCTGGAAATCTTGAAGAGGCGCTATTGGTTCTAAAGAGGGCTACCGAGAAAATCTCTAGAGCTGGAGCAATCCCAGTAGTTCTTGGGGGAGATCACTCAATTGCATCTGCCGATGTTGCAGGAATTGCAGAGCATTTAGGCAAAGGCAAAGTATCAATGATTCACTTTGATGCCCACGCTGATACTGGAGATCTGCAATTTGGAGCCCTAGTTGGCCATGGAACTCCAATGAGAAGACTTATTGATTCTGGATATGTTAGAGGCGATAGATTTTTGCAATTAGGTCTTCGTGGGTATTGGCCAGATGATGCAACTCTAAATTGGATGAGAGATCAAGGAATGCGCTCCTATGAGATGACAGAGATTCATCATCGCGGGCTTACTAAAGTTCTTGATGAATCATTTGCAACTCTTACAAAAGATTGCGATGGCGTATTTCTATCCGTTGATATTGATGTAGTTGATCCAGGAATGGCGCCTGGAACTGGAACTCCAGAACCAGGTGGAATGACTTCAAGAGAGCTATTAGAGGCGGTTAGAAGAATTTGTTTAGAGCTACCAGTAGTTGGTATTGATGTTGTTGAAGTATCACCGCCATTTGACTCAGCTGATATCACAGCAATTCTTGCAAACCGAGTAGTTCTAGAGGCAGTTAGCGCTATTGCAAAGCGCAGAAGAGGCGATACTTACCTGCCAACTCAGAACTTACTTGATCGTTAAGCCTGAGCAAGACCTGCTTCAAGGACTTCTAGCGCTTCTTTAAGAAGGTGCTCTGGCATAACAAGTGGTGGCAAGAGCCTAATTACATTTCCATAAGTTCCTGCAGAGAGAATTAGTACTCCATTTTGCTGGCAATACTTAATAACTGATGTGAGAGCAGCAGGATTTGGATCTTTACTGCCAGGAATTACCAACTCAATTGCCTGCATCGCTCCGCGCCCTCTAACATCTCCAATAATTGGATACTTCTTCTTCATAGCCTCAAGGCTCTGGCGCATAATTAATCCAAGCTCATTTGCCCGCTCAACCAAGTTTTCTTCCTCAATTGTTGCAATAGCGCCAAGAGCTGCTGCGCAGGCGATAGGGGATCCACCAAATGTTCCACCAAGACCGCTTGGATGAATAGAGTCCATTACATCAGCTCTTCCTGTAACTGCTGCAAGTGGAAGACCGCCAGCAATTCCTTTAGCTGTAACGATTAAATCTGGAACGATTGATTCATCTTCGCAGGCAAACATCTGCCCAGTTCTTGCAAAGCCAGTCTGTACTTCATCTGCAACAAAGAGAATTCCATTTTCTTCTGTGAACTTAACAAGGCCAGGAAGAAATCCCTTACAAGGAACGATAAAGCCACCTTCGCCAAGAATTGGTTCGATAACAATACAGGCCACATTTTTTGCGCCTATTTCTTTTTCAATCTTATGAAGCACGATATCTAAAACTGATTCTTGGCAGGATCCAGAGCAGGAATCGCAGCGATATGGATAAGACATTGGCATGCGATAAACCTCAGGGGTAAATGGTCCAAAACCATCTTTATATGGCATGTTCTTAGCAGTCATTGCCATTGTTAGATTGGTTCTGCCGTGATAGCCATGTTCAAAGACAACAACAGCTTGGCGCTTGGTGAAATTGCGAGCAATCTTGACCGCATTTTCAACAGCTTCGGCGCCAGAATTAAATAGAGCTGATTTCTTCTTATGATCTCCAGGGGTTAAACGATTGAGGGCTTCACAGACCTGGATATATCCAAGGTAAGGGGCGATCATGAAGCAGGTATGGGTAAAGGCTTCTACTTGTTCCTTCACATTTTTTACAACTCGATCTGCTGAGTTTCCAACATTTACAACTGCAATTCCTGCGCCCATATCGATAATGGAGTTGCCGTCAATATCAACAATTACCCCGCCGCCAGCTTTCTCAACTACAACTGGGATTGCCATACCAAGTGAGGCAGAGACTGCCTCAGCTCTACGCTTAATTACTTCTTGGGATTTTGGTCCAGGAATTGGGGTAAGAAGTTTTCTAACCTGCTCGATATGTGGCCCTGAACTCATCTGCCTATTCTATCTTTTCCATCTATTTAACCTATTTCTGAGAAGATGGACCCGTGCGCGATATTGTGATTTTAGGCTCCACCGGCTCTATTGGGGTTCAAGCCCTAGAGGTTATCGCTGCAAACCCTGAGCTCTTTAGAGTAGTTGGCCTTAGCGCCGGGGGAAATAACTTAACTTTATTGGCTAAGCAAGTGAGAGATTTTAACGTCCCGATTGTGGGAGTTAGTAGTGGAGCGCAAGAGCTAAAGAGCTCACTAAGTGGAGTAAAGGTAATTGATGGAAGCGGTGCTTCAGAGCAGATTGCATCACTTACCTGCGATTTAGTTCTAAATGCGATTACCGGATCTATTGGTCTTGCTCCAACTCTTGCAGCTCTAGCTTCTGGAAATAAAGTCGCTCTTGCCAATAAAGAATCTCTAGTTGCGGGTGGAGATTTAGTGATGGCATATGGAAGTGAGAAGATAATTCCAGTTGATTCGGAGCACTCCGCTCTCTTTCAAGCAATGAGCGCAGGGCGAGTGAGTGATGTATCTAAATTAATTCTTACCGCAAGCGGCGGCCCTTTTAGAGATAGACAAGATTTATCTAAAGTGAAATTAGCAGATGCACTTGCCCATCCCACCTGGTCTATGGGCCCAGTTGTTACTATCAACTCTGCAACGCTAGTAAATAAAGGTCTTGAGATTATTGAGGCGCATTATCTCTTTTCTATCGCCTATTCAAAGATTGAAGCAGTGATTCATCCACAATCAATAGTCCACTCACTTGTGGAATTTAAAGATGGCTCAACTCTTGCTCAAGCATCACCTCCTGATATGAAGGGGCCGATTGCATATGCACTTGCTTATCCAAATAGAGTAGGCGGGGCTATGGCGCCAATTAATTGGAACGGTAAGCAGAGTTGGGATTTTGAGCCAATAGATGAGAAGAGATTTCCGGCAGTACAACTTGCAAGAAGAGCAGGAGCTCTAGGATCTTCTGTTGCTGCGATTTATAACGCAGCAAATGAGGTTGCAGTAGCTGCATTTATGAAGGAGGAGATCGCTTTCACAGCAATAGTGGATACGATTGAAAAGGTTGTGGATAAGTTATCAGCAACTGCGCCTTCTAAGATTAGAGATATCTCAGATGTCAGCGCTATTGAGCAAGATGCGCGGATCTATGCAAGAGAAGTATTGAAGAAGGGCTAGGGAGAGAGATTATGGGATTTCTTGGAGTAATTGCCTTTATTCTCGCGCTCCTTATCTCGGTGATGATCCATGAATATGGTCATTACATAACTGCTAAGCGTTATGGGATGAGAGTTACTGAATTCTTTGTAGGTTTTGGAAAGCGCTTATGGTCAACCCAGCGCGGTGAGACAGAGTTTGGAATAAAGGCAATTCCTGCTGGTGGTTATTGCAAAATCTCTGGAATGTCGCCAAATGAAGAGTTAGCTGATGAATTTAAACCAAGAGCTTTTTATCTAGCCTCCGCTCCTAAGAAATTAATAGTTCTTGGGGCTGGTTCTTTTCTACACTTTGTTCTAGCTTTTTTTCTCCTCTTTACTCTCTTTGCAGGGCTTGGCACATCACAAGTTCTTCCAACTATTTCTCAAGTGCTTCCCTGCGTTCCTAAAGAGAGTACCTGTAAGGCAGGTGATCCAATTTCTCCAGCTAAGCGCTCAGGTTTAATGCCAGGGGATGAAATTCTTGGAGTTAATGGTCAAGAGCTTGCTTGGGGAGAATCAGCTGAAATATTTCGAGCCTCTGCAGAGCGGGAAATAACCTTACTGATTAAAAGAGATGGGCAAGTGATAAATATTGCTATTACTCCAGCAACAAGAGTTGTTGAAGGAGTTTCCAGAGGATTTCTTGGAATCATTAATGAATTTGGTTTAGTTAGACAAAATCCGATAAAGGCCGCTGCTTCAAGTGCAAGAGCAACTGGAGCAATCTTTGAAGGCTCTATCAAGGCTTTAATTTCACTTCCCTCTCAAATACCTTCCTTAATTGGCCAGACATTTTTTGGGCAAGAGCGAAATTCACAAGGGCTCGTTGGAATTGTTGGAGTGGCAAGGGCAAGTGGTGAAACTGTCTCTAGTGGAAATTTAAGTACTGGAGAGAAAGTCGCCACATTCATTCTTATAGTGGCCTCACTTAATATCTTTGTAGGAATCTTTAATCTACTGCCAATTCTTCCACTTGATGGTGGCCATATGGCAGTTGCTAGCTATGAGGCGATAAGGAGAAGGATTGCAGCCATTCGAGGAAAGGCTGATCCTGGGCCGGTTGATGTGGAGAAGCTCACCCCGATTACCTTGGTGGTCTTTGCTGTTCTTCTAGTTCTGACTGTGATTTTGCTAATTGCTGATATTTTCAATCCAATTAACCTCAATCTTTAGGAGAGAATAGGGCCATGGTTGATCTGGGAATTCCATCTGCGCCGCCTCCAGTTCTTGCCCCGCGCCGTAAATCTCGTCAATTAAAAGTAGGAAGTGTTCTAGTTGGGGGAGATGCGCCAGTATCAGTTCAATCAATGTGCACCACACTTACCGCTGATGTGAATTCAACTTTGCAACAGATAGCAGAGTTAACCGCCTCAGGATGTCAGATAGTTAGAGTTGCCGTTCCTAGCCAAGATGATGCGGATGCGCTAAAAGATATTGCCAGAAAATCCCAGATTCCTGTTATTGCTGATATTCACTTTCAACCAAAATATATCTTTGCTGCAATTGATGCAGGATGCGCCGCCGTTAGAGTAAATCCTGGAAACATTAAACAATTTGATGACAAGGTAAAGGAAGTTGCTAAAGCTGCAGGAGATGCTGGAATTCCAATTCGAATTGGAGTTAATGCTGGCTCACTTGATCCAAGGCTTTTATCAAAGTATGGAAAAGCAACCCCTGAGGCGCTAGTTGAATCAGCGCTCTGGGAAGCTGGCTTATTTGAAGAGCATGGCTTTAGAGATATCAAAATTTCTGTCAAGCACCATGATCCAGTAACGATGATTAAGGCATATCGACTTCTTGCTGCAAAGTGTGATTATCCACTTCACTTAGGAGTAACAGAGGCTGGTCCGTTATTTCAAGGAACTATCAAATCTGCAACCGCATTTGCTGTCTTACTAGCAGAGGGAATTGGCGACACAATTAGAGTCTCACTTTCTGCGCCTCCAGTTGAGGAAGTTAAAGTTGGCATCTCTATTTTAGAATCTCTTAATTTAAGGCAGCGAAAATTAGAAATTGTCTCTTGTCCATCTTGTGGCCGCGCTCAAGTAGATGTCTATTCACTTGCAGAGAAAGTACAAGCAGGCCTTGAAGGAATGACAGTTCCACTTCGCGTTGCGGTTATGGGCTGTGTTGTTAATGGACCAGGGGAGGCGCGAGAGGCAGATCTTGGCGTTGCATCAGGTAATGGCAAAGGTCAGATATTTGTTAAGGGAGTAGTAATTAAAACAGTTCCTGAGGCGCAGATTGTTGAAACTTTGATTGAAGAGGCGATGCGCCTTGCAGAGGAGATGGAAGCTGCTGGTGTCGCATCGGGAGAACCAACAGTAAACGTAAAGTAATTCGCTAGGCTTAGCGCTATGTTAAAGATGTCATCTCTCTTTCTGCGCACCCTTAGAGATGACCCATCAGATGCCTCAGTTGCTAGCCATAAACTCCTAGTTAGAGCTGGATATATCCGTCCAATTGCTGCAGGAATATTCTCTTGGTTGCCACTAGGGGTAATTGCTCTTAGAAATGTGGAAAGAGTAATAAGAGATGAGATGGATAAGGCGGGCTTTCAAGAAGTTCACTTTCCTGCTCTTCTTCCTAAAGATCCATATGAGAAAAGTAATCGCTGGGAAGAGTATGGACCAGCTTTATTTAGGCTCCAGGATCGAAAAGGTAGCGATTATCTACTAGGTCCAACCCATGAAGAGATGTTTACTCTTATGGTTAAGAGTGAGTACTCCTCATATAAAGATCTTCCACTCTCCATCTATCAAATCCAGACTAAATATCGCGATGAAGCTCGTCCTAGAAGTGGAATTATTCGTGGTCGCGAATTTATTATGAAGGATTCCTACTCATTTGATTTAGATGATGCCGGCCTTGAAGCTTCATATCAGAAACATCGCGCTGCCTATGTCGCAACTTTTAATCGCCTTGGACTTAAATTTAATATTGTCTCTGCAGTCTCTGGGGCTATGGGCGGCTCAAAATCTGAAGAGTTCTTAGCGCCCTCACCAACGGGTGAGGATACTTATGTGCTCTGTCCTAAATGTGGTTATGCAGCAAATGTTGAGGCGATGGTTAGTAAGGTTGGTAAAGAAGAGATAGCAAAAGCGCCAGAGATGGAGCTACTTGATACCCCAGATACTCCAACTATTGAGAGCCTAGTTGAAGTTATGAATCAGAAGTATCAGGCAAATGTGAGCGCATCTGATACTTTAAAGAACATCTTACTTGTGGCAGATGGGCAGGTAGTTTCAATACTAATTCCAGGTGATCGCCAACTTGATCTAAAGCGGGTAGAAGCAAATCTTGCTGGCGTTAAAGAGCTCCGTTTATTTGAAGATGGAGATTTTGCAAAAAATCCTGGTCTAGTAAAAGGATATGTTGGCCCGCAAGATGCTAAGAAATTAGGGATTAAGCTCTACGCAGATCCATCTATTGTTATCGGGTCACACTGGATAACTGGTGCAAACATAAAGAATAAACATATGCGCTATGTCACCCATGGTCGCGACTTTAGCGTTGATGGTTTTATTGAAGCAGTTGAGATTAATCAAGGCGATCCTTGTCCAAGCTGTGATAGCCCAATAATTATTGATCGAGCTATTGAGATTGGCCATATCTTCCAATTGGGTCGAAAGTATGCCCAAGCACTTGATTTAACTGTTCTTGATAGCCAAGGAAAATCACAGGTTGTCACTATGGGCTCATATGGCATTGGAGTAACTAGAGCTCTAGCTGCAATTGCTGAGCAGAGCCATGATGAGATCGGCATTATCTGGCCAGATGAGATTGCTCCAGCAAAAGTTCATATCGTGGCAACTGGCAGAGAAGATGAGCCATTTATTCAAGCAGAGAGAATTGGAAAAGAGTTAGAGGCAAAAGGCATTAGCGTGATGATCGATGATAGACGCGAGGCAAGCCCTGGAGTTAAATTCAAAGATGCAGAGCTAATTGGCAATCCTTATATTTTGATCTTTGGTAAGAGTTTGGCCCAGGGTCAAGTTGAATTCCGCATTCGTCGAAGTGGCGAGAAGTCTGAGATTGCACTTGGTGAGATCACATCTTACTTAGTTAAATTGCTAGGTTGATTAACTAGCTTCTCGTGGAAATCTCATTTGAAGTAGTTCTATTTCTCATTCTTGCAGCAACTTTTGCAGGTCTTGTGGATTCACTAGCTGGAGGCGGAGGGCTAATTCAACTACCAGCTCTTCTAGTTTCACTTCCTGATACCTCACCTTCAGTGATTCTTGGAACCAATAAAGTTCCCTCATTTCTTGGCACCTTAGGGGCTACTGCCTCTTACCTAAGAAAGATAAAGCCAGATTTTAAGTTAGCTGCAGTTATGGGCCTTCCTGCATTTATTGGTTCAGCTATGGGTGCAAGTGTGGCAACAAAGATTCCAAGAGATGCTTTTAGGCCAATAATTTTATTTCTTCTAATTATTGTTGCAATTTACACCTATCTAAGAAAAGAGTTGGGGCAGGTAGCTTCTGCAAAATTTGCAGGAAGAAATCGATTTATAATCGGTGCAGCTGTTGGAGCGGTAATTGGGTTTTATGATGGAATCTTCGGCCCTGGAACCGGATCTTTTCTAATGCTTGCGTTAGTTGCCGTTCTTGGCTTTGCATTCCTTGAAGCATCAGTGACTGCAAAGCTTGTTAATCTTGCTACAAACCTTGGAGCGATTTTAGTTTTTGGCTTTAACTCCCAAATCATCTGGGCGCTGGGATTGACGATGGCGGTAGGAAATATCCTTGGGGGTTTTATTGGAGCAAAAGTTGGCATAAGAGGTGGCTCAGTTTTGATTCGTAGGGCATTTCTAGTCGTCACTACCGCGCTGATCATCCGCCTTATCTATGACACCTTCCTTAGAGGTTGAAATCTGGGCTAGACTTAGAACCACAACTTAACAACAACTAAATAAGTAGGAAGAAATTAAAATGGCTTTGGTAGATAACTTAAATGAGCTTCTTGCTCCAGTAATTAATGCATCTGGTCTCTTGCTTGAAGAGATAAAAGTAATCCCAGTAGGACGCTCTCGAATCATCTCAGTAATAGTTGATCACGAGGAGAGAAATCTAAATCTTGATGAGGTCGCTGCAAGCTCAAGAGCGATATCTGAAATTCTAGAAAACTATAGCCAGCTCGGTGATAATCCATTTACCCTTGAAGTCACATCCCCTGGCGTTGATCGCCCGCTAGTAAAGGCGCATCAATGGAAGAAAAATCTTGGCCGGCTAATTTCCATCGTGAAAGTCGATGGAGAAAAGCTAGTGGGCCGCCTTAAGAGCCTTGATTTAGATTCAGCCTTACTTGAGGTTAAAAGTGGAGAGGTAAGTATTTTATTTAGCGAAATTAAGCGAGCCACTGTTGAGATTGAATTTAATCGCAAAGATGGTGATAAGCGATGAATGTTGATATGAAAGTCTTAGAAGCCCTCACCATTGAACGCGATATTCCTCTTGATCGCCTAATTACTGCTATTGAGATTGCAGTGAAGAGCGCTTATAACGAGATGGAAGGTGCAAAGCCCTTTGCTCACGCTAAATTAGATTTAGTCACTGGTGAGATAAAGATTCTTATTCCAGTATTTGGTCCAGATGGTGAAAAAGTAGATGAGATTAGCGATGAACCAGAGGGCTTTAGTCGTATTGCATCATCTACTGCGCGCAAGATAATTAAAGAGAAGATGCGTGAATCAAAGGATCTAGAAATTGTTGGTGAATTCAGCGCAAATGTTGGCGATATTGTCTCTGGAGTAATTCAACAAGGGCGAGATCAAAAGATGGTTTATATCGATCTTGGAAGAGTTGAAGGAAAAATCCCACCACATGAACAAGTTCCAGGTGAAATATATAAACACGGCGATCGAATTAAGAGCTTTGTTGTTGATGTTAAGCAAGGCCAGAAGGGCCCAGAAGTATTGCTCTCTAGAACCCATCCTGCTTTAGTAAAACAATTATTTGCACTTGAAGTACCTGAGATTAGAGATCGTATCGTTGAAATTATGGGAATAGCTCGTGAGGCAGGACACCGGAGCAAGATTGCAGTGCGGGCTCACCGCGCAGGTGTTAGTCCAAAGGGCGCGTTAATTGGCCCGATGGGAGCAAGAGCCAGAGCAGTAATGGATGAGTTACATGGCGAGAAGATAGATATTGTTGATTGGTCTGATGATCCCGCAACATATGTTGGTAATGCTTTAGCTCCAGCAAGAGTCTCTAGCGTTGAGGTAGTAAATATCGATACTCGCTCTGCCAAGGTTGTTGTTCCTGATTACCAACTATCTCTTGCCATTGGAAAAGATGGGCAGAACGCCCGTCTGGCTGCTCGCCTAACTGGCTGGCGCATTGATATTCACTCCGATGGGGCGACAAGTGGCTCTGAGGCGGGCGAAGTTTCGTAAAAGTAGTACTGCGGCGGTATGGTTGCGCCGTGAGGATCTCCCTCACATATCTGCAAAGCGAAGGCTAGGTCGAATAGGCAATGGCACTCAAATGAGCACTTCACAGTCATGAGTAGGTCAATTTAGGCTTCGCGTTTAAAAAGTAGACGAGGAGCCACAAAAGGAGAAAAGTGGCAAAGGTCCGCGTTTACGAATTAGCAAAAGATGTAGGGATGGATAGCAAGGATGTTCTTGCAAAACTCCAAGAGATGGGCGAGTTTGTTCGCTCCGCATCTTCAACTGTTGAAGCACCGGTGGTGCGAAAGTTTCTAGAAAAATTTCCTGCAGTTGCAGCTACACCTAAGAAAGCTCCTGCCAAGAAAGCTCCTGCTAAAAAAGCATCATCGAAGAAAGCAGCGCCAGTAGAGAGCGTTGAGCAGGTTGATGAAATTGCTCCACCTATTGCTCCAGTAATTAAAGTGAGCCCGCAAGAAAATATCGCTCCAACTCAACTTCCTGCAAAACCACCAGCTGCTCCTGCTGCCAGAGTTGGCAATAATCCTTTTGCAACACCTTCAGCTCCTCCACGTCCACCAAGACCACAAGGTCAGGGCGGTGCAAGACCTGGAAATAATCCTTTTGGAAATCCTTCAGCTCCTCCTCGTCCACCAAGACCACAAGGTCAAGGCGGCGGGCAACGTCCTGGAGAAAATAGACCGGGAGGAAGTAGACCGCCAGGTGCTCCAGCAAGAGGTGGAAATATGGCAGGACCTCGTCCAGGTTCTGTTCGACCAGGATTTGCTGCGCGTCCACAACAACGAAGTGATGGAACAACAGCTCGTCCGCAAGATCGCAACTCTTCATCTCCATATCGCAGCCAAGGTGGCCCAGGTCAGAGACCAGGTGGAACAACTGGCGCTCCTGCAAGACCAGGAGCAGGAAAACCAGGTGGCGGTTTTGCGCCAGGAAGACCAGGACAGCGAGGAAGTGCTGGCGGAGCATTTGGAAAAAATGCTGGAAAGAAAAAGAATTACAAATCAAAGAAGACCCGTCGCGAAGAGATAGACAATATGCAAGCCCCAACGCTAGGTGGCGCAATTGTTCCTCGTGGCGATGGAAATACTCCGGTTAAATTAAGAAGAGGAGCATCTTTAGCTGACTTTGCTGAGAAAATTGGAGCAGATCCAGCTGGTTTAGTCTCTGTGCTATTTCATCTAGGCGAGATGGTTACCGCAACTCAATCAGTCGATGAAGAGACGTTGCATGTATTAGGTGGGGAGTTTGGCTACAAAATTACCGTTGTCTCTCCAGAGGATGAAGATAAAGAGATATTAGAACAATTTGATATCGATCTAGATCAAGAGCTCTCTGATGTTGATCCTGATGATTTAAGCATTAGGCCGCCAGTTGTCACAGTGATGGGCCATGTTGATCATGGAAAGACAAGGCTTCTTGATGCTATTCGCCAGACTGAAGTTGTTAAAGGTGAAGCAGGTGGAATTACACAACACATTGGTGCTTATCAGATTCATCATGAGCATGCCGGTATTAATCGCGCTATTACCTTTATCGATACCCCAGGCCATGAAGCCTTCACCGCTATGCGTGCTCGTGGAGCTAAGGTGACAGATATTGCAGTTCTTGTTGTTGCTGCAGATGATGGAGTTATGCCTCAGACTATTGAAGCTCTAAATCATGCCCAAGCAGCAAATGTTCCTATTGTTGTAGCGGTAAATAAGGTTGATAAAGAGGGAGCAAATCCAGGGCGAATTCGTCAGCAATTAACAGAATATAACTTGGTTGCTGAAGAGTATGGCGGAGATACTTTGTTTGTTGATGTATCTGCAGTCAAAGTAACTGGTATTGATCAATTAGTTGAAGCAATTTTATTAACTGCAGATGCTGCAATTGATCTAAGAGCAATCCATGAAGACGATGCCAGAGGCGTGGCAATTGAGGCTCATCTAGATCGTGGTCGTGGCCCGGTTGCAACAGTTCTAGTCCAGCGCGGAACGCTAAGTGTTGGAGATGCAATTGTTGCAGGAAGTGCTTTTGGTCGAGTTAGAGCGATGATGGATGAATTTGGAAAAGAAGTTGAAGTAGCAGGCCCATCAAGACCAGTTCAAGTTCTTGGATTTACCTCGGTGCCAAGTGCTGGCGATAGCTTTATCGTCGCACCTGATGATCGAACTGCAAGACAAATTGCAGAGAAGCGTCAGGCAGGAGAGCGCCATGCCGCACTTGCTAAGGCTAGAAAGAAAGTTTCACTAGAGGACTTCCTTGAGCAATCCAAGGTCACCACTCTTAATTTGATTCTTAAGGGCGATGTCAGCGGATCTGTTGAAGCACTAGAAGATGCTTTGATTCAATTAGATGTTGGTAGTGAAGTTGATTTAAGAGTTATTCATAGAGGCGTTGGCGCTATCACTAAGAGTGATGTCACTCTTGCCTCAGCATCGGGTGCGGTAATTGTTGGCTTCAATGTTAAGCCAGAGGCCCATACCGCAATCTATGCTGATGAAGAGGGCGTTGAAGTTCGATTCTATTCCGTGATTTACAAAGCAATTGAGGAAATCGAAGCTGCGCTTAAGGGGCTACTCAAGCCTGAATATGAAGAAGCAGTTCTGGGTCGAGCTGAAGTGCGTGAGGTATTTAAGTCCAGCAAGTTTGGAACTATTGCAGGATCTCTGGTTACAACCGGCCTTATTAGAAGAAATGCTAAGGCAAGAGTTCTGCGTGACAACGTGGTAATTGGCGATAACCTAACAGTCGAATCTTTAAAGCGATTTAAAGATGATGCAACCGAAGTTCGTGAGGGCTTTGAGTGCGGAATTGGCGTGGGTAATTTCAAAGATATTCAAATAGGAGATGTATTTGAAGCATTTGAGATGCGCGAGAAAAAGCGAGCATAAGTCATGGGAAAGTCACATCGGGCTGCAAAAGTTGCTGACCGGATCAAGGTTGTAGTTGCCTCAGCACTTGAGAGCAAAGTAAGGGACCCGCGCCTTGGTTTTGTCACAATTACCGATGTTCGAGTAACTGGCGATCTACAACAAGCCTCTATCTTCTATACAGTTTTAGGCGATGATGAAGCTCGAGTTAATACTGCCAAAGTATTAGAGAGCGCCAAGGGGCTTCTAAGAACTGAAGTAGGTAGAGAACTTGGCACCAGAATCACTCCATCACTTACCTTCTTTGCAGATGCCTTAGGTGAGAATGCTAAAAACTTTGAGGATTTACTTGATCAGGTCAGAAAAAGCGATGAAGAGATTGCAAATCTTCGCTCTAGCGCAGAGCCGATAAGTGGAGATGATCCTTATCGCCAGAGCCGCCCAAAAGACTATCTCTCTGGTGAATAGATGAGTTTGCAAGATGGCTTTGTCATCATTGATAAGCCAGCGGGAATTACCAGCCATGATGTAGTGGCAAAGCTAAGAAAATCACTAGGAACAAAGCAGGTTGGCCATGCTGGAACTTTAGATCCGATGGCAACTGGAGTTCTAGTTCTTGGCGTAAATAAAGCAACAAAATTCCTTCAATATATAACTCAAGGAAAGAAGGCCTATCACGCCCAGATTCGATTAGGTCAGGTGACTACTAGCGATGATGCTCAAGGTGAAATTACTTCAACATCTGATACCTCAAATGTTAGTGATCAAGAAATTAGAGATTTTCTTGCTACTCAAATTGGAAGCATTATGCAGGTTCCAACTAAAGTCTCGGCGATAAAAATTAATGGCCAGAGAGCCTATGACTTAGTTAGAGAAGGCAAAGAGGTAGATATCCCTGCTCGCCAGATAGATATCTATAAGTTAGATGTAATCGAAATCAAGCGTGGCGATTTTCTAGATATTGAAGTTTATGTTGAATGCTCTGCAGGAACCTATATCCGATCAATTGCAAGAGATTTAGGAGGTTCACTTGGAGTTGGAGGACATCTCATCTCTCTTCGAAGGAGCCTAGTTGCTCCATTTTCGCTAAGTGACTGCAGCGACCTTGAATCACCAGTGATCAGGCCGCTTGCTAGCGAAATCTCTAAAGTTATGAGGGTTAGAGATGTTGATCTGCAAGAGGTTAAAGAGTTGAGCTTTGGTCGTTCGCTCAGCGCATCAAGTACTGATGGCCCAGTTGTTGCTCTAGCTCCAGATGGTCAAGTTGCTGCGATATTGGAAAACCGCGAACATGGCGCTCAACCTGTGGCGGTCTTTATTTCATGAAAGAATTAAAGCTATGAGTAGCGCTGAAGTAACTTGGCACGGAGCCCCGCTTCTAGGCTCGGCACTTGCTATCGGAATTTTTGATGGAGTTCACATTGGCCATCAAGTAATTCTTCAAGAGGGGATAAAGGAGAATATGCCGGTAGTTGCACTTACCTTTGATCCCCATCCCACATCGGTATTTGCTCCAGATAGAGTTCCAACTCGCCTGCTAACTCTAAATAATCGTATTGCTCAGTTATCGATGCATGGGACAACAAGTGTGGCAGTAATGAAGTTTAGCTCTCAATTTTCACAGCTAACTCCAGATCAATTCATTAAGGAAGTGTTAAAACCAATATTTGACCCAGCTTTAGTTTTGGTGGGGGAGAACTTCACATTTGGAGCAAAAGCTGCAGGCAATGTTGAATACTTGCAATCTAATTCATCTTTTAAAGTAAAGGCAATTCCACTTTATAACCATGGAAATATAAAGGTTTCCTCAACAAGAATTCGAGAGGCAATTAAGGCTGGAAATATTGAGATTGCTAATCAATTACTAACTAGACCTCATCAATTAGTAGGGCCAGTTGTTCATGGCGAAAAACGTGGCAGAACAATTGGATATCCAACTGCAAATATTGGCCTAGATTCTTATGCCACGATTCCATCAGATGGAGTTTATGCTGGATGGTTATCAGTAGGAGCTCATCGCTGGAACGCAGCAATTTCTATTGGAACTAATCCCACATTTGATGGCGTGCGCGGAAGACAAGTTGAGGCCTACGCACTTGATCGAGATGATCTGGATCTCTATGACCAAGAGGCGAAAGTTGAATTCGGTTGGAGACTTAGAGATACCATTAAATTTGGCTCACTTGATGAGCTCTTGGTTCAGATGAAAAAAGATTGCGATGAAGCTAGGAAATTGACTTCTCTTTAAGCGTATTTTTGCCTCGATTTTAGATCTTTAAGCAGCGCTGGTAGATTTACGCCCCTCAAGCGAGAAAGCGTGCGCTCGTGTATTAGACCGAGAGCCCTCGTGAAAGATGTAAAGGAAGAAAAAAATGGCATTAAAACCTGCCGAGAAGAAAGAAATTATCACCAAGTATGGCGCCTCTGCATCTGACACAGGAAGCCCTGAATCACAGGTTGCGCTTTTATCACGGAGAATTGAAGAAGTAACTGAGCACCTACAGACAAATCAGCATGATCACCACAACCGTCGTGGTCTACTGCTTCTTGTAGGTCGCCGTAGAAGAATTTTGCAATACCTTGCAAAGACAGATATTGCGCGATACCGCGCGATCATCGACAAACTCGGCATCCGCCGTTAGTTTGCTGAACAATTAAATAATCACCCAGCGCAACGCTAGAGGTTTGGTCCTCGGTGGTGGCTTACGGATTTAAACAAGAATGCCGTTGGCTTCGATCGAAGATCCATTCTCTACAAAATATGTGCGCGGGTGTTAGAGAATAGGAGAGACCCATGGAGGGTCAAGACGTTAAGTCTGCCGCTGTCACAATTGACAACGGAAAATTTGGAAAACGAGAAATTCGTTTCGAAACTGGTCGCCTAGCGCGCCAAGCTGCAGGAACTGCAGTTGTTTATCTAGATGATGAAACAATGTTGCTATCAGCAACTACAGCTTCAAAGTCACCTAAGGATCAATTCGATTTCTTCCCATTAACAGTTGATGTGGAAGAGCGTATGTATGCAATTGGAAAGATTCCTGGATCATTTTTCCGCAGAGAGGGTCGTCCTTCAGAGGATGCAATTCTTACCTGCCGCTTAATTGATCGTCCGCTTCGCCCTTCATTTATTAAGGGTCTGCGTAACGAAGTTCAGATCGTAGTAACTGTTATGGCCCTTGATCAGAATCATATGTATGACGTGATTGCGATTAATGCGGCCTCAATGTCAACGCAATTAGCAGGGCTGCCATTCTCAGGTCCAATTGGTGGAGTGCGCATCGCGCTTATCGATGGACAATGGGTGGCATTTCCAAACCATAGCGATCTAGAAAATGCCGTTTTTGATATGGTCGTTGCTGGAAGAATTGCTGGCGATGATGTTGCCATCATGATGGTTGAAGCAGAAGCAACAGTTAAGACTATTGATTTAATTGGTTCTGGCGCTAGCGCTCCAACTGAGGAAATTGTTGGTCAGGGACTTGAGGCTTCAAAGCCATTTATTCGTCAGCTCTGCCAAGCACAGATTAAACTAGCAAAAGTTGCTGCAAAGCCAACCGCTGAGTTCCCAGTATTTCTTGATTATCAAGACGATGCCTTTGCTGCTGTTGAAAAAGCTGCAAAGAAAGCGCTAGATGGTGCGCTAAAGATTTCAGGCAAGCAAGAGCGCGAGACAGAAATTACTCGTCTATCTGATGAAGTTAAGCAATCACTTGCTGAGAGCTTTGTTGGTCGGGAGAAAGAAATTCCTGCAGCATTTCGCTCACTAACTAAGAAATTAGTTCGCCAGAGAGTCCTTCGCGAAAAGATTCGTATCGATGGACGAGGACTTCGCGATATCAGACCACTGATTGCTGAAGTTGAGGTAGTTCCAAGAGTTCATGGCTCTGCAATATTTGAAAGAGGCGAGACCCAGATTCTGGGAATCACTACTTTAAATATGCTTAAGATGGAGCAACAGCTAGATACGCTAAATCCTGAAGACCATAAGCGTTATATGCATAATTACAACTTCCCTCCTTACTCAACTGGTGAAACTGGTCGAGTGGGATCACCTAAGAGACGAGAGATTGGCCATGGCGCACTCGCTGAGCGAGCGCTCCTTCCAGTTCTTCCTGGGCGTCAAGAGTTTCCTTATGCCATTAGACAAGTATCTGAAGCTCTTAGTTCCAATGGATCAACTTCCATGGGCTCAGTCTGTGCATCAACTCTCTCGCTATTAAACGCTGGAGTTCCGCTAAAGGCGCCAGTTGCTGGAATTGCAATGGGCTTAATTTCAGATGATGTTGATGGCAAAGTGGAATATGTTGCCCTAACAGATATTTTGGGAGCAGAGGATGCTTTCGGCGATATGGACTTTAAAGTTGCTGGAACTAAAGACTTTGTAACAGCTCTTCAGCTAGATACTAAATTAGATGGAATTCCAGCTAGCGTTTTATCTGCTGCGCTTCTACAAGCAAAAGAAGCTCGCCTTGCAATATTAAAGGTGATGAATGAAGCTATTGATGGTCCAGATGATATGAATCCTCTTGCTCCAAGAATCATCTCAATTAAGATCCCAGTGGATCAGATTGGCGCTGTTATTGGACCTAAGGGCAAGATCATCAATCAGATTCAAGAGGAGACCGGAGCTGAGATCTCCATCGAAGATGATGGAACAATCTTTATTGGTGCCACAAATGGCACAGCAGCAGATGCTGCTAAAGCTGCGATTCTCTCAATTGCTGATCCAAAGCTTCCTGAAATTGGCGAGCGATATAACGGAACAATCGTCAAGCTTGCAACCTTTGGAGCTTTCGTAAATCTCCTTCCAGGAAAAGATGGCTTGCTACATATCTCCCAGATTCGCAAGATGCATGGTGGAAAGCGCATTGAAAACCTAGAAGATGTGATGAACGTTGGCGATAAGGTTGAAGTTGAAATTGGTGAGATTGATCCAAAGGGCAAGCTCTCGCTGATTCCAGTTTTAGATGAAAGCCAGAAGTCAGATACTGCTTCAGAGTAAGTGGAATTAAATGACTGTGCGTAGGACCGTTCTTGCTAGCGGCCTACGCATTGTCACTGAAGAAATCCCTGCAGTTCGCTCGGCCGCCTTTGGTATCTGGGTCAATGTTGGATCTCGCGATGAGAGCTTAAAAGTTGCTGGAGCATCACATTTTCTAGAACACCTACTATTTAAAGGAACAAAGCGTCGCAGCGCGCTTGAAATTTCTTCCTCAATTGAAGCTGTTGGCGGCGAAATGAATGCCTTCACCTCAAAGGAGTACACCTGTTTTTATGCTCGGGTAATAGATAAAGATCTCCCTCTCGCTATTGATGTTATTTCAGATCTGATTACCTCATCAGTTGCTAAGCCAAGCGATGTAGATGCTGAGAGAAAAGTTGTTCTAGAAGAGATCTCTATGCGCGATGATGATCCATCAGATTTAGTTCATGAGTTATTTGCTGAGACCTTTTATGGTGATACTGCGCTCGGGCGCTCAATACTTGGCACTACTAAATCAATTAAGTCACTTTCTAGAAGCGCTGTATTTAACTACTACAAAAAGCGCTACCTACCAGAGGATATTGTTGTTGCAGTTGCTGGAAATATCAGGCATCAGCAAGTTGTAGATCAGATTATTGCAGCGCTTTCCAGGGATGAGTTTTTAGATCGAGCTGAAAAGACATTTAATCTAAGGCCAAGCCAAGAATTTAGTAGGAAGCCAAAAAGAAACGTTGGGCTGATAAATAGAAAGACTGAGCAGGCCCACATAGTTCTTGGAATGCCTGGAGTAAATCGAGATGATAAGAGACGCTTTGCTATGGCAGTTTTATCCTCAGCCCTTGGCGGGGGGATGTCCTCTCGACTATTTCAAGAAATTAGAGAAAAGCGCGGCCTTGCATACTCGGTCTATTCATATGCTCAACAATTTGCTGGAAGTGGATTTCTAGCGCTCTATGCCGGGTCAACGCCATCAAAGGCTGTTGAGGTAATAAAGATAATGCGCGGAGTCCTTGAAGATGTTGCAAACAATGGTCTAACTAGCGAGGAATTAATCAAAGCTCAAGGATCGGTTAGTGGCTCACTTGTTTTAGGTCAGGAAGATACGGGTTCTCGAATGAGCAGGATCGGAAAGAGCGAGCTAATTTATGGTCAGGTCTTGAGTTTTGATGAGATACTTCGAGAGATTTCAGCAGTTGATAGCGCTGCTATCGCAAAACTTGCATCTGAGGTCTTGGGTTCTGCGCCGAGCCTTGCAGTTGTGGGACCATTTGCCAAGCGTTCAATATTTGAAAAAGCAGTTAAGTAGAAGGTGGAGGCGCTATGAAGATTAAAGTCGCCATTCTTGGCGCTAAGGGGCGTATGGGCACCGAGAGCGTGAAAGCTATCTCTGCTGCAGATGATTTGGAATTAGTTGCATCTCTTGACCTCGGTGATTCATTAGATTTACTAAAGAGCTCTGGCGCTGAAGTAGTTTTAGATTTTACTACTCCTGATTCAGTAATGAAGAATTTAGAGTATGCAATAACAAATGGAATCAATGTAGTGGTAGGAACCACTGGTTTTGATAGCAAGAGAATTGAGGAAGTCAAAACTCTTCTTGCTAAAAATTCTAAAGTCGGAGCAATCATTGCGCCAAACTTTGGCCTTGGCGCAGTATTGATGATGCAATTTGCAGCAAAGGCTGCTACCTATTTTGAGTCAGTTGAGATAATTGAGCTACATCATCCTGAAAAGGCAGATGCCCCTTCTGGAACTGCTACTAGAACAGCAGAGCTAATCTCTGATGCCAGATCAAAAGCCAAGAAGAGCGCAATGCCTGATAAAACTAGTAGCGGACTTGCTGGAGCAAGAGGCGCCAAAGTGGGAGATGTTCCAATTCACTCAATTCGCCTTAGAGGATTAGTCGCTCATCAAGAGGTATTGCTAGGAGATCAAGGCGAGACTCTATCTATTAGACATGACTCAATTGATAGAAGCGGTTTTATGCCTGGAGTACTTCTTGCTATAAGAAGCGTAAAGACAAGAGCTGGTTTAACATTTGGTCTAGAGAATCTACTAGATATCTAGGAGGAAAATATGAGCACTTCAATAACAATGTATAGCGCAGATTGGTGCGGTGATTGTGTTCGCTCCAAAAGGCTACTTGATTCATTAGAGGTTAGCTACGAACTTATCGATGTCGAATCAGTTCCTGGAGCCTCAGAGAAAGTTATTGAAATAAATGGTGGAAAGCGCTCTATCCCAGTAATTCTCTTTCCTGATGGAACCCATCTAACTGAGCCCTCTGATATTGATTTAAAAGCAAAGCTTGAGGCTTTAAAGATTATCTAGAGGTTATAAACCGCGGCAGAGCTTGCCGCAGCAAGCAGCATCATTACTGGAAAGTTTGCTTTAAAACTTAAGGCAATGGCTGCAACTAGAAGCCCCACAAGCCTGTGATCAATTACTACCTGCTGCTCAACTGTTAGCGCCTGAACAGCGACTAATGAGCTAAGTAGAGCTATAGGAATTAGAGAGTTAATTCTTTGAATCACTGGCCTGTTAAGAAGTGATTCTGGGATGCGATAGCCAAGATACTTAAATAAGAAGCAGATCAAGCTTGAAACTAGGGTTGCAATCCATAACTGACTCATCACTTTGCCTTACTTCCAAAAATTACTGCTAATAGCGCTGTAGCAATAATTGGAATTCCTGCTGGAACAAATGGAACTAGTAGTAGCGCCAAGAG
>ENA-ORFA01000110-ORFA01000110.1-marine-metagenome-genome-assembly--contig:-NODE-110-length-37762-cov-10.440653_pt1 | contig 37762 bp, 39 predicted proteins | sample MGYA00248621_ERZ508587 | MGnify/ENA primary metagenome ERZ508587 (study PRJEB26250, sample SAMN06266239) | marine metagenome | isolation source: Columbia River Estuary | place: USA:Columbia River... | reverse complement strand
ATCCCAGCCAATCTCATCACCTTTTTCCTATACTTACCTATCTTCTCAGATATGGTAGGATCCCCTGGGTTCTCTTGTAGCTGTCTCGAATAGTTGGCCAATTTTCTAGTTATATCTTTGATCAGCTCATCCTTCTTAGATAGTTGGTCTCTGCTGTCTTCCAGTTGGTCTCTGTTGTATTCCAGTTGGTCTCTGTTGTATTCCAGTTGGGCTCTGTACCCACGCTCACGCTCCTGATACCCATGCTCACGCTCCTGATACCCATGCTCACGCTCCTGATACCCATGCTCACGCTCCTGATACCCATGCTCACACTCCTGGAAAGACCGGATACTCGCGTACGCCGCATCAAGCGCTCTCTTCAGACTGCATATATGATCATTTATTACAGGTGTGATTTCGTCTTTTGAAAGATCAACTTTATCTTTTCCCAATTTTACATTACACCATTTAATCTCTTCACTTATATCATCAATCAATCTAAATCTATTAAACCCATCCGCATGAGGATTGAATCTATAAAACGAACAGTGCAATTCTCTATCTATATCATTTTGACGCTCTTGTTCGTATGTTTGGTCTCTATCCACATGTCCGTATTCATCACATTCAATTGATAACTTAACCTCGGGAATGTACAGATCTATTCTATACGACTTGACTCGATATTGTTTGATACATTCATATTGAGGAAATGATTGTACAATATAATCAATGGTTTCTTGCTCTTTGGATGGGAAAATAACATTTAGATGTACAAACTCTTTAATAAAAGGGTTATCTAAGAACCATTGTATATTGTATATGTTTAGACTTCTTGATCTTTGTAGGACCTTTTTGAGTCCTCTACATGTAAAGAACAACTTTTTGTTATTTCCCTCCTTCCCATCAACTACGTATAGAATCTCAAAGTCTTCATTTTTATTATAACCTCTTTCATTTTGGACACCATCAACCAGGTTCTCCATCTGAAACGCTCTCGCTACATCTTTCCCCTTGAACCTGATCTTATCCTCATGACGCTCACCTCTTACTTCCACTTCGTATACATTTCCGTCATCGTCTGTTAACTTCTCTTCATCAGTCAGCTCCAAGATAGGAGGTGCGTCTCTGGGTTCACCAGGGTTTGCAGCCTCAGGCGTCTCAATGAATTGGTCAAACCAGTCTTTCTTGATTAGGATTTTGGATCGCAGATATGTGAGGTTGCTGGGTTCATACGAGTCGGTCTTTTTCATGTATTTGACGATAAAATGTTGATCGTCCGGTATGTTGTGCTTGGTGACGATTCCTTTGACAGACCTAACACCTCTGAAAACGGATGGGTGCACAGTCTTGAGATCGTTAGCTAAGTAGGTCTCGTGCCCGTTGTAGTTGATTGTTTGTGGGTGATTGGAAGCCATTTATTCTAAGACGTGTGAGTTCGAAGAAAAAATTCAATTTATATGATGTCTTCAAGGGCGAGGTCAGCTTCTATGTAAAGAGGTACACTCATATCAGTTTATGTAGGAAACCTACATCACAAATCGGTCAACTATGTTGTCAACGGTTGGTTCAATGTACAACTGGTCAAGCATTTCGCTAGCGAGGATGTATTTGACGGTTCCATGTATGTGATAAATGGAATCCTTTCTGCTCAGGTATGCCTTCTTTTCATTTATGAGTTTTTCTAATCGATTGCTAAGGTATTGCATGCGTTTGTGCGTACCCCTCTGCTCGCTCTGATTACCACCGACAAATATACGAATCACATCCTGTATATCGCCAAAGAACTCAAATGGGGGGAACTTCATGTTATCTTTGAGGCGGATAGGTACAGAACTCTTTATATTTGAAGGACAGGTGATTTCGTTTCTAGTTGCACTTATCTTTTTTAATGAGCTATCATACCAGTCAATGGACCTCCAGGAACCATACACTGAAATAGGTTTCCAATAGAGATAACTTCCATCCACCTCATTTGTCGAGCGCATCACTTCAGCGTTCCTATTCCCGTAGTAATTTGTTAACGCGTAAGCGGGTGATAGGATTTCAGAGACACCAAAATCGGCAATGTACGCGATAAATCCAGCGTTTTTAACAAAGTAGGATTTACCCCCAATTACATATTCGAAATAACCACCCGGTTTGACCACCTGAATAAAAATGTTTGAAGATTTAATGTCCCGATGCCATATGCCATAGTAGCGATGAATCGCATGCACTGCAATAAGCATTTGATACAACACGCTCAACTGCTGGTCAAACTGTTTAATTTGTGTACGTTTCAGATCCGTATCCATCGATTCCATGAAGGTAACGTAGCAGGAGCTTGATGCTGACTTCCTATAATGATCTTTGATTAAGCATCCATCGCACATGGCCATGTTGTAGACGTAAACGAAATTGGGACATTTACGAGTCAACAGGAGTTTGTTGATGAGGTCTAGGATCTTATTTTCTCGTGGGTATGACTTTTTATTCAAGCTCTCCCATTTCTGATTCTGCTTGGTAGCCTCTTTAAGGACTTTTTTTTCATCATTATTTAAGTAGGCCTCTTTGATGACGAGCTGTTCACCTTCTTTGACGAGGGTAGCTCTATACACTTGACCGAACGATCCTTTTCCAATTTTGACTATATTTGACAAGTTGGCTCTAAATGCTGGAGCGTTGGCGCCTGTAAGGCACACGTTCCATTGATCTGTTTTGATTGACCTGATTGCATTGTTGATGCGGAGACCCTTCTGAAGACGTTGTGAGAACCATGACGTTTGTGGTGCATCGGTTGGCGGACCACAGGTATCTTCATACAATTTATAAATCTTCCCTAGCGGATCGATAGAGGACCCCGTTGCAGGGTCCGTTGTTGGATCATTCTTCCATTCATCACAATCGTCTTCAATATACATGTATTTTTTTTGATAGGCAGGGCCTAGTTTTAATACAGAGCCTAGTTTTGGTAGTCCTGGAGATGCTGGTGATGCTGGTCTTCTAATACGCCGAGAACCTGGAGAGCCTAATTTTGGAATACCTGGAGAGTCTAGTCTTCCAATGCCTCTGCAGCCTGGAGAGCTTAGCATTATTGGAGACCCTAGTTTTGGATAACCTAGTTTTTTTTGAACCAACTTTGGAGATGCCAAAGTTGGAAATCCTCCACACTCTTTCTCAAGTTTCAAGTATGTGGGTCCACCAATCTTAATTATCCTACCAGTGTCTGGGTTTATGTTTGGATTTATGTACCAGTTTAAACATTTGGGCGAGTAGTGAACGCGTCGGATAGGTGGTTTTGGAGCGTCTGAGCATTCAACTTCCAGATCTTTGTATACTCTACCTGTTGGTTTGATTTTACGACTTGTCCTTGGGTTAATTAACCTATTCTTTTTCCATTGATTACATATATCCATTTTTACTTTCATAAGATATTGATAAACGGTTCTTATTGATCAAACATCTGTATATCAATTGGATCTGATCTAAACATCCTTATTAGTCTTTAAAAAAAGATGTCTTTGCAACTAACTGCTGAGCAAAAAGAGAAGCTATGTAAACTGGATGAAGAGATGAAGCGGCGGAAGGAATATTCTGAGAAGAGTCGCTCACGTCGTGAAGCATCGTCAAAGGCCACCGGGATTCCTATGAATATTGTTGAAATGGACGTTATTAGGATAGGAATCTTATTAGGGTTAATAAAAAAGAAATCTATACTTGAAGGTAAGGAGCCCAACACAACAGGGTCACTTATTAGTATGTTTCTCGGTGATGAAGACAAGTTTAACATAGACCGTTCCAAGATCCCTAATAATTTTAGAAATGCTCCTACCGTATTTACTGAAGAAGAGAAAATCAACTACCACCAAGAGTACGTAAAACATCAATGTGAACAAATGTCGAATATGATCACGGGCATGATCAATGAAGAGATTAATAACATAAAAAGTCATATAGCTATCAATTTGGAAACGCACACTATTGACACCTTTAAGACAGTCTGTGTTGAAACCATTGAAGTAATTCTTGAAGAACTATGTGAAGATGGAGAGGATGATGATTCGCTATGGTCAACTCTAACTGTTACACGTAACGCTTTATTGGGGGTGGTAGACATATGTGAATACAAAAAGATCCTGAATGATCAAATTATGATGCTCAGGAAGTCTAACAAGGTCCACTCTCGTATCATGGACCACCTGTCTGTCAACGACGTGAGGCTGTCGCTCTACAAAGGATGCCTTAAACAAACCCAGTGTATTTCAACCAATGAAGATTTAAATAGGTTATCCAGAGAAGTGATTTTGAGGTGCTACATGAAACCACCCGAATTGAGACCGTTTGACTTTAAGGATATTTTGAGGCATTGTTGCATTCCATCGCTTGTCTGCTTACCAGTTGATAAAGTGATTGAGCACGGGCTTCTAGGACCTTACCGTAACAACTCGATAGGCTACCTAGATATGGGTAAAAAACAAGCAAACACGTGGTCATTCTATAACTTGAAGAGTATAAATGAGGATGGTGTGAGGTTATGGGTGCTTGATAACAAGTTGTGGATGTTGACGGACAACATGATTTCTGCCATGAGTGCATACATGATTAAGATCTTCAGGACTTTTTATCGCGAGTTTTATGATACGAACGAGTTCAGACATGGTTTTTGGATGGCTTCGCAAAACAAACACTACGATGCGTTTACAAACATGATGAACAACATTTCTTTCATTAGCAACCATGTCATGTTTCACAAGTTCTTAATGATGATAATGACACAACGGTCATGTTTGATCCCAACAGAGTATGACTTTTTCAATCACTTGACCCACTACGACTTTTCTATTACGTACGCACCCTATGTCAAATGTTTCGATGAAAATATGAAACATATATTTGACAAGTTGTCAGCTGAGCATCTGGACAAGTTGAAATCTTTATTCATTATAGCCCAAATAAGTTGAATTTAATGTTCTGAAACTAGTAGGAATAGGTAAAAGATGTAAATAAATATAAATATAAATATAGTACGATTTAGCATATTTGCACCTTGGCATTATTAATACTTTTATATGAAGCTAGCCTTGTCATATAAAATCATACAGCTTTCGTGTCATACTGGGTTATGTATTATATTTACACAACAAAATGGAGAATATAAAGAGTTTTAACCAAACCGGTGAAACAAACGAACCACATCTGACAAAGGAACAGACTGCGTTAGCCAAGGATGAGTTGGTTAAAAGCGTTGATGTATTTCCTCGAATCAACAGGCGTTTCGTTGACCCACAGGTACCCGGAGAGCCCAAGTTCGCCCTTTTCTCATACATTGATACCCCTGATGAAGATATGAACAAGTTTCTTAAAGAGATAAAGAGTAGTCTGAGTGATGATCAACTGGAAAAGCTAGAGAAACTACAGAACCGTACCCACATAGTGAAGGGTGTCGCTAAGATCAGGGGTGCATATCATACCCAGCAAGATGCTACTCAGCGGGCAGAGGAGATAGTGAGAGAAATTGACTCTACCAACTCCATATTCACATGTATCATTGGCGCGCCGTTCCCTCTTATCCCTGTTGGTATGGCAGAGGAAACGATCGAGGTTAATCTTCAGGATAAAACCGAACAAGCTATAGGTCAGAATGTGAGAAACAAACGATTAAAAGATAAGAAAGAGATGGACGAAATCAACAGACGCGAGGAAGAGCTTAGGTCCAATGCTGCAAAGGACCCCAACGCCGAAGACGTGGAAAATTACATTGCCCACCGAGTGAAGCTGGCTCATCTCAGATACTCCATTGAACAACATGTCGTGAAGCGTGCCGAGTGTGTCGAAAACGAAAAGGCATGTGTCAAGTGGTTGATTGAAATGAAGAATAAGAACCCCGAATTTGAAGAGAAATACATGGAAAAGTACATGGATGCGCGCAAGAAAGCACACATCCCTGATGATCAAACACCTGATGGTTTCATGAAATACATGAACGATCCACTTATCAAGCTCGAAGAAGATGTAGAATAAATTCTATATCAGATTCGTAACCCCTAGGGGTTATGAAGACATACATAATTTTATTCATTTACGCACTCTTGTTAAAGCAGCCCATATGATAGGATGTTTATCCTGAGTGCCCGTCGTCGTGCTTGACACTTCAGGTGATTGGATTGGTTTGTAACCACCCGAGACATTCTTTGATACATTCTTTGATACATTTTGAGAGTGTACGATACCGCTATCCATGATATATTACATAAACGTTGTTATTTTTCAAAGCTGAATTCAACTTGTATTTAATTTCTCAATGATCGTATTTACCACAATATCAACAGATGGCAGTCCTTCGATGATATACGAATTACCCTGCCCATCATATGTCTTGACGTACCTACTATGAAGAAATTCTAAGTAATTCTTGCTAATATTCTTCTCACATTCGCGATTCCTGGAGCGCATGCGATCAAAGCATGTATCAACGTCCGTGTTTATATAGAAACTGATATCAGGCTTCCATCCCAGATGTTTGTAAATGTCGAGGATGAGTGTTTCCTCCTCATTAGTGAGGAAGCCAGACTTTACACCATTCTCGACAAAGATTAATGACGATGTAGGGGATCGTTCAACGAAAACGAATTGCGAACCCTTAGTCTTGCGCATATGATCATACTGGGAATACATAGAGTTTAGAATCTTTATCTGAAGCGTGCACATCCAACGACGTGGGTCCTTATAGAAACGATCAAGCAAATTACCCCAATTGTTTAGATCTTCCTCAAAAACCAAGTAGCCCTTATCTTTGAGTTTGTTCAGGATGGTGCTTTTACCTGCACCGATGTTCCCATCGATAGAACAAATCTGAGGCGTTGTCATTTTTGATTTATTATGACCATGAGCTGTCCATAATTCAACTTTTCTATATTCGTAAACTAAACACACAACGGAGTTATAAACACTCTATTACAATCAAAATGCGCATATTCAAGACCAAACTGCTTGAGTTTATAGATGAATTATTAGTGTTGTTTAAAAACAATGATAGGACTGTGTATACGCGTCTCATCTACTACCATCATCAGGTCAAGAATAAATTAAACGAGGATGAACTGCACACAGTTGTAATAAATTTCCTATCACAAGATAACGTAAGAGAAATGATAAGTACGCATAATCATTTATTCACTAAGGGGACACCTCTCGAAACAGATGTCAACTTGCTGTGGCAGTCGTGCACAGCCAATAATAAAGTCGTTATTTGGAAATGGGTTGAAGTTATTATAAATGCTTTTGAGCCATTGACTTAAAAATGCGAGTGTTTTGGTCATAAAAATATTTACTTGTAAAAAATGATGTACAATAACCCTACACGTGGACTCGATGATTACAATGATCACACTAATTATAGATACATTAGGGTTATGCCTTACGAAGAAAGAGAGGATTTCATAGACATGAAGCAATCCAACATTTCCCTTTTGGTCGTGTCAATCATCGTCATACTATTCCTGTTATTCCTATTTAAATATTTATAAATTTCTCGTGTCATTACCTCATGAGGTAATGACAAAAAACATAAATATTGTATAATAAAAATATCACATATAATAAGATTAATAATACTAAGGTTAATACTAAGGTTAATATAATAATGCATATTAATAATAATGACTACATTTGTTAACATTTGGCTTTACCACTCCCAGTTAATCTCTTCAACACCCTTCTTCCTGAGGTAATTGTTTACATCACAGAAACATTCATAATCCAATGGACTATCAAGTACACAATGCCTGTTCACATCAATAAAAGTGCATTTCTTTTGGGCAAGCGCACCCCAGAGTATAAACACGATATTGTCCTTCCTCGCGTTGATTTGTTGAATGATCTCGTTAATGATCCTCTCCCATCCCTTCCCCATATGAGAATTGATCTTACCTAAGAGCGTGGACAGGGACGTGTTGAGTAATAGCACTCCATGTTTACCCCACTTTATCAAATCATCGGACGAAAACGATAGCCCATGAGCCTTCTTTGGATTGTTATAAGTTTCATTTCCTATTATAACCACCTTTACATCTTCAAAACTGACCGCGTTGAGGGCAGCAAATATTTCATTCTTTGGTGGAAGCATGATAGACCTATCGTATTCGGACAATAACCGAGAACTGAACGCCTTTAGGAACTCGCTTCCTTGTTTGTACTCAAATGCTTCGTTAAGAACCCTTTTCCATTCTACGTCTATGATTAGATCAAGTACTGTGCATGGGGTCCATGAAGGCATGTTTTTCACTTCAACGCAGTCAAATGTCCTCGCCTTCTCAAGGGCGCGGCTCATATCTTGTAGTTTTATGAGGTCTCCATCAATAAGACACATTTCAAGTTTAAACTTTATGTCGCTGGTTAATGGTAAAAAACTGGCCATCATAAGAGGCATACGCCCATCAACGTAATTGACATAAATATCTTCTCCTTCAAGGAAACGAACCAGAGGTAGTTCCTCTCCTTGCACTTCATCCACTGATATGACCACTCCACGAGCTCCAACCAGTTTATTATGATATTTGGTTGTTAGCATAACTTGAGAGGTTGGTCCCAAGTAGCAATTGAGATTACCATAGTCATAAATGTAATCATTTCCACTTGCTAACTTGTACGCAGATATAGTCTTTTTGAAAATATTCTTGATTGTATCATTAACAATGATTGTTGGCTGAACGGAGAGGGGGTTTAATGATGAACGGAAGGTGGGTGTTTTCTCTTCAAGTTCCTCCAACTTCTGAGGTGTGAATGAATTGACAAACTGTTGGTAATTGATGTGATCGTTGATGATGAACCTTGTTATGATTCGATTCTTCTCTTTCTCATCCTCGGAGAGATCTGTATATTTGCTCTGATGCATGGTTTTCTTTTCACGGCGCGTCGACGGTTTGTTCTTCATGTAGAAGATATAGTTTTCTATCCATGCTTCATAGACGATATTGGCACCTACCTCCACGTCAAATGTGAGATTCTGAAAGAGACGTCCGATAGACATACACATACCGTCGTAGTTGAGCGTTCCAGGATGAAGAAGTACAGTCTTCCAATTTATATTCTGTTTGCACATATAAGTATCTACTATTTGAACCCAATCACTGAGATGTACTGTATTAAACCGATGGTCATACCTGAACACGCCATTCGCTGTACAATCTGTTTCCATATTTTTACATTTTTGATGGTGCAAAGCAGTTATTTTTCAACTTATTAATGATAGTGAGAAGACCTTCATACATAGATGCTTGGTGAACAACCCTATTGCATCATACTCTGTGGATTCTAGCTATGTTGCGACAATGTGGCTCAAATATGTGAGATGGATTTAATCCATAATATCGTTAGGTCGAACAAAATATAGGAGGCCAACCAACCTCTTACATTTTTAAAGGATTCATAACCTCGAGAAGTTATGAATGTGAAATATGATATCACCTAGTCGATGTATTCAAATACGCTAACACCCAGTCTACATTTGATCGTGTTGAAAATTGACATGTTGAAATTTTTCTCAGAGATCCTCTGCTTTATCTTTTCAATATCGGGCTTACTCCCTTGGACGAGCTTATCCGGCACGGTGCTGCAACTAAACAGATTACGTGTCCTTTCATGAGCCAACATGGAAATATCGAGCTTGGTTTTCTCCTTCGTTTTGTTATTCACCTTGGTCACATGCTCACCTATCGCCTCAATAGTTTTGTACTGTTTGATGTAGTTGTAAGACGTAATGGGTCCAACGCGAGGGATATTATCGTTGAAATCGGTACCACACATTATACACAGGTCTAACCAGCTCGCCTCATTCAAATCCAGGCCTGACAAGATGGTTTCTATTCTTATTTGAATGAACTCTTTCTTTGCTAGGTCAACATCATACAGCATGATAGGAACGCAACATGCGAGCACATCCGTATCTTTGGTCATAACCGCGTCTGCGATACCCCTCTTTACAAGCTCGGCGCATAGGATTTCAGCCTCCCCTTCGGCTGTTATGTAGGGAATCCCAAATATGGTCAGAAGATTTTTTATATTCTTGAAATCCTGGTCAGTTATGTTGAGAATGTTGTCATGTAACTTATCAATGTATTGTTTGATTTTTAAGGGAGAGAAGATTGGATCGCCAACAGGTGAGGTCCTCACAATCCGCGTTGTACAGACCTTTTTATTGATTTCACGTAACTCGTTGCTAATTTCAGTTGTATTATTGTAATGTTCAAGGTCTGCCTCGAGCTTACTGATACGGGCAACTGCCATTTCTTTCTTCTCAGCTCTCTTTTTCTTCTCATTACTCTTTTCTTTCGGCGACAGTCCGTCAAACACAAACGTTGGGTGAATGTTGTGTTCGAGTAGGACCGAAAAGAGCATCATGAACGCTTCCTCGTACATCTCCTTACGTGCGGCTTTGTACATGCAAATGTACAAAGATGCGTCTATTACTATCTTTTTGTTTTCAAAATCTTTCATAGATACTCGTTCCTCGTATGAATAAAGATGTTTCTTTAATAAATCTCTAAGTCCTTTGATACCCATCTTTATTTTTTTACTCTAATACAGTTACCGTTAAACTTCATATTTTCTAGTTATTTCATCTCGGCACATCATAATGTGATGAGATTTTTTTTGGTTTTTTTATGCCGTCCAGTAGCGAGTAGACATCGAAGTAATAAACCTCGAAACTACTCGCTACTGAATAATTAAAATGAAAGCCGCCAGGAATATGATCCTGGTATCACCTTACCTATGCACGTAGACTATTCGTGCGGATAATGTAGTCAGATGGACGCTCCTTTTCATGGATCTTGAAACACTTGTGGATGCCACTGTTAGTGTAGCGCCTTGTCTTCTTATCCTTACCATTCTTGTCCTTCTTGGTAATAAAGTGTATCTTTACACCATCGCATGCATTTCCATAAGAGCACTGAAACTGGGTCAAGTCGTTGTTGATCGTTTCCCCAACTTCATTACGAGAGTGAGCATACATACACTTTTCTCCCCAACTACACTTTCCGTTTACACTAATCACCGAGTCCACTTTGAACATGTTCTTACAAAGAATAAACTTCTTATTCTTTTGTTGAGGAGACGAGTTGGGTGTCCTGTTCCTGGGTCTCTGCTCGGTAATCAGGGTCTTCTTATGACCAGAGGGGTGAGTGAAGGTACATCTGCGATTTTCGCACTTGATACCATTCCTGCACATAGGCTTAACACCTACTTTCCTCTCCTTGTGATCGCCTGATGGCTTGCGTTTCTTCAGGATGTTTATGTCATGAGAGAACTTGCAGCGGCTACCAAACTTGCACTTTTCACCATTCCTGATAAAGTTGCAGATTCTGGTAGAGTAGTCAATCTTGGGCGCAGGTAGATCATGTGAAAATCTACACTTGTTCCCAAATGCACACTGCCCACCTTCTTGAACGGTCTTGCAATAGACCGGCTCAACCTGAATGTGGGTCTTTTTACCCACACTCACATTGATACAAGATGGTATGTACTTGACAGGAGATCTGTTGAGAATACGATTGGAGGTATTCTTTTTGCCATTATTTTCCTTACTACTGCACTGCCTGGGAGCACCGGTGGCGATGGCACCCAAAATAGGATACTCGTCAGTGTCTACCAATGTAGATTCACCAACGGGTACCCTATCAAGCCAATTTAGCTTACCTTGCAATACCGACAAACCCTCCAATTGATACTTATCCTTTTCGTTAAGGAGCCGTAATCGTATTTCGTTTGACATCTCAACATCTTCTTCGTCCTCATCCTCCCAGAATTCATCCTCGGATTCATCTGAAAACTTTCCCTTTGCGAGTTCGTAAGAGCATTCATCTGAATCGTAATTGACATCACTGAATGCATCCTCATCATCCTCGTACAGAGAAACAGTGTCCATGTCTCCGTTTTCGTTTTCCATAGAGAAAATGTTCTCCATGCTTGTAGCGTTATTATTGTTGGAATACATATTTGTATCAGTTACTTTTACTTCCATATTTACGCAAAGTGAGATATCAACTTTTATACAGGACTTGAATAACTTTAACTCAAAACATTTCTGTAAATAATTTAACCTTGGTGATAATTTATTCATATTCTTTAATTGATTATTCCATCCACCTCTACGAAGTCAACGATAGTAGTGGCCTCCCACTCCTGACGCTTACCTGCTTTGTCGACATGAAACAGCGTGTACTTTTCGGCTAGTCGATCAACATGATCGTGCAAGTGCTCAGGAATGAGGTACTTGCTCGATGGTGGAATCACCCTGAGTAGTTGCTCATACGGATGTGATGGTTTCGTTTTCTTAAACGCGTAGGAGATGAATGGTTGTTCTGTCATGATTTCAACAAATAAGTCAGCATGAAGAGCGTAATGATAGGGAAAGAACCAATTCCAATCCTGAGTCGCAGCGATACCTTTAGTGTAGTATAAATATACCCATTGAACCGTCTTCATGAACGCATTGACTAGCTCAGATTCAGAGAAAGGCTTCTGATAGTACTTGGCAATCTTTTGTTGGAAAGCTATCCTGTAGTTGACAATATCCCCATCCCAGAGTGGATTAGGGAATCGCTTATTGTAAGCGTCTTTGCTACTCTCGTCCATGTGACGTGCTTTCATTATATCCTGCTCCCTGTCTCTAACAAGCTTCAGAAGTCTAATGATCTCATACGGGTTGAGGAATCCCTTCTCAGTCACCAGGGGGTGTTTGTAGTTCTCAAAAAAGAAGTCCATCGCTCCGGTCTCGGGGATGCTCTCTTTTATCTCAAGAGAAGGGATGGGTGGAAGAAAGTCGTTGCCGATAAAGCAACTCCAAATGATTAGATCATTCACTTTCACCGGAAGGTCCTGTCTGACTCTGTTGATATCTATGTAGTCGTATTGTTTCTTACATGATCTATCGTCCTCTCTCATAATGTAAACGTTAGTCCGGGGGAGTAGACATGATAGCAGGATCAGATCCGCATCCATTCCCACCACACAGTAAATGCCTTCATTCACGTCATCATTATGTCTGATCCAATCCATCAGCTTGTGCTCACCCTCACCCGGTTGTGAATCATCTGAGATGATTATTTCAACTGGGTTTTTACAATTGATCCATTCGTCTTTGAACAAATATTCAGAGAGATCCTTCATGAACGACGTGCCCGCGGTGATACATGTCGAGTCGAACGATTCATTCTTCTTTTCATCACGTTCCTTCGCGGCCCTAAATCGTCTCTGTCGTTGCTGGTTTTGCTTAGACATGGGCGCCACACCATCAATTGCCAAAAATATAGTCTTCTTGGGGTTTATCACGTTCACGATAAAATTAACTTCCGATTTGACACATTCGTAGAGTTCGTTAACGGTTGGCTTGGGTTCCACCGTTTTAGTTTTAACATGTTTCATATAACGTTTAGGAATGATAATCTCTGTTTTCCTAGGGGCATGTTTGCCATACTTGTACACACGTTGGGCTGCCTCATGAATGACGCCATTCATGTCTATCAACAGGTAATCCACGTTATTTGGAACCGATGATGATATGCTTTGCTTTAGTTGTTGGCACTTTCTGAACCAACTGTAGAAATGTTTAATACCCATTTCACTTTATTAGTATATTATATGCGCATAACATGGAAATTCAAATGGTAAATGTCATCTCAAAAAAACACTAGTCACTCTTCAGAAAAATCTAGAGTCATTCAAAATGGGTATTTTGATATTTATCATAGTTGCCATCGTCATAGTGGGCGGGATTTGGCTTTATCAGAGTTTAATTGAAGGATATTCCAGCGGATCAACCTACGCACGATTAGGTGAAAGTTACGACACGCAACTCTTTTCCCCATGCGTGTCCAAACGATGCCCAGGAGGGCCGTACACGTTCTCCTCAAACCCGTATCTTCAATCCCTATGCCAGGGTGTAAGCAATGAGGAGATGTCTCAGGTCGCTTGTGGTAAGGGTTTCCATGGTAGACCGGTCCACTTCGACTACTCGGGATTTAACGAGAGTGAGAGTCCCATCTCTGCGCTGAGAAAGAACATGAATAAATGCTCCAAGAATCTACAATACGGAGCGTGGGATAATGCACTCTGCGACACCCCATCACCCACATCTTTATGCGTCTTGTGATTGCATCTACGCTTTCACGTCTCCATTTTTCCATTCTAATTGTTCAAATAAGTCCATTTTTCCATCAGAGTTGTAAATGATGTGTTTGTCCCAACCAATTTCAGAAATGTCCTCGTATGACTTTGAATAGTAATCCGCTTGCACGTCAGACGCGCTGTTCGTGTTGCATTGGCTGATAATGGGTGGTTGTACAAAAAATATGACAATCTCGGGAGCCAGTCTAAACAGGACGATATCTATAGCAACATCCAGAGTCCACTTTTCTATATAATCAAACACAGCCTTGGCCCCACGCCTTGAGATGTAATAACATCCTGTACCACCCACACTGTCATCGTTAATCTCCTCAAATGTCCTCTTCCTCACTATCCCTTTAATTGAGAAAAGATTAGCGTTAAAGAATTTGGGCACCGTGGCGAAGAATATCAAATCTGCTTTCTCTCTTTTATTTTCAATGATGGTAAACGTCCTGTTCATTCGTTTGAGAAAATTCTCATCCGCGCTCACATCATCTTCGAAAATAACGTACCCATTTACATTCACATGCTCATGATGTAACAATTGATCATACAGTTTCAAATGGGATAGAGCGCAGCCGATGACACCTGGTCGCATGAAGTAATTACCGTTCCTACATAAAGACCTGAGCCTTGGATTCACTATCAGTTTAGTCCCATCATATGCACTAAAGCGCTCCATGTCTGCTGGTAGATTCCGACGCTGCTTCTCGATAATTTCCATTCTGTCAGGTCGCCTGTCTAGGTTGATGAAGAACGACTTGTATACTGTCTTTTTTTCAAATTGCTCCGTTTCGAGTAGATCGTAAGCATTGTACTTGTCAAAGTCGTTCATTTCACTTGTCAGACGTCCTATGTGCTTGAAATGGAACCCGGGTAGAAAGACCGTTTTGAACCCGGCTGCGACGTATCTTAATCCAAAGTTAAATTCAAATGATTTTTCCTTTTTAAATGTAACCTTGTTGAATATGGATGTTCTGACCATACTAGGTGATAATGTGTAATGGGGGTAGTAGTTACATGAAACACATCTATCATACTTTTTGTAGAAAAGTACCTTATCCGCATCGGTTGGACAGTACTCGTGCTCGTAATAGAAAACGTTGTTTGTCGTTTTATTGAGATTACCTCCCTTAATGTCGTCATTTATAGTCTCTGCATAGTTGTGATTGAATGCGACTTGACCAATATTCACATCATGATCGAAAATATCAATCATATCCTTAATGTAGTGACGCTTGTCCAACAACATCCTGTCGTCCTCAATATGAATAAGGTAAGGGGTGTTGATCATTTTTGTTATGATTTGCATGCTTTCTGAATGACCCTTCTGCTCTGATGTCTTCCATACGAATTCAAAGAAAGGAAACATTTCCTTCATCGTCTGCCTATCCTCATCGTTTGAATTATCATCTACGCATATCCAACGGTAAATAAGATGTCTGTCTAAACAATTCTCTAGAAAACCAGTCATTGTTCTTATGAACAGATCTAAACGTCTGCATGTAGTAATTGAGAATGTGACAAGGGGTAAAAGATTACAAAGGGAAACGTTGTACGATTTGTAAGGGCGCAATTCCTCATGTTTGTCGATAACTTGCATGAAGAATTTTTTGTTGAATTGGATTCTGTTCATAATTTCCTCATCCCCATGCCTACTCTCCTCAATCTCGTTTAAGAGGCGGTTCCCTTTGTATTTGTTTTCTAGGTTGTTTGAGTCGTCCATCCAGTAATAGGACAGAGCCATCTCCTCCTTGATGATGTTAGAGTTAACGTACACTTTTAGAAATTCCCTTCCAAGCATAGTGGCTAAATAGTATAGCTTTTTCCATCGCAGCTCACGTATCATGTGCTCTGTTTGATTCATTTATTGACGCAGACTTGTTTCTTAGAGTGAAATTAATATCTTTCATAGTAGTAAATACCAACCATGATGAATAGATCATACGGATCTGACGAATTGGAACATATTGAGAGGGAACTTCATAAACATTACAGGCTTGGTCATCTGTTTGCTGTACATGTACCATGTTCTCATAGATATCGTGTTAAAAAAGGGGGTCGCAAGGAGCAACAGATTATACAAGCGGATAGCAATTTGTTGGATGATCAAACATGTTCCGTGTGCTTCAAAATACGATGCAGTGATGACAGCGAAATCATTACCCTAAAAGATCTGATAGATTACGTGAAGGAGAAGGATGGTGATGAGCCAAACATAGAACTAATTAAAGCGAAGCGTAAATTCTATCAGTGGTTATATGAACGGATGAACTAATGTACGTGTTGTCTGTTACCTCTAGAGGTAACAGATGTAAAATACCATGGTTCAAAATAACCTGGTTACGAGTAAACCATCATATTTTCAATGAGTGAATCTCTGTACGCTTCGAGATTTTTACCATTTTCGCCATGCATAGGACCTAAATACGTGTTCATCAAGAATGAGTCATACACTCCTGACAACCACTCGTCTTTTTTAGTGAAGGGGGAATCTTTGGATATTTTATATTGTTGAAAGATCATCATGACGAAACTGCTCTGCTCCTTTGTCATGGTTGAACCCTTATTCTTCCAGAATTCGTTCTTCTTTGGTTTTGATGAATGAACTGGTCGCGTAGCATGATAAGCGGACGTCATAATGAATGAATTTCTAGGGGTAATCCTGTGCAGATAACACAGGATTGAAGACACGAGCAATCCAGACCTGCCATGACCCCCCTTGCAATGAATATATATCTTTTTACCGCCATTAATCTCACGTGTGAGATGGATAACCAAAGCGCAAAACTCACGTACATTCGCAGGTACTCTTTGATCAGGTATAATAAATTGAATGACTTTAACGTTGGTTTTATAAGGTCGTATCTTTTTCTCATCATTTCTGGTGAGGTTGACTACTATGTCTACACCCCATTCTTCCAGTAGCTGAATTTGATGTTGAGTCGGGTAGGCCCCGAAGAGACATTGATTGTTGACGAAGTACGCCGAAGTCTCGGTGATGAAAGCCATATTAATTGGTACTATTACTTTTAATCATTATATTTTCAAGTTAATTTCAATTTCTTCTTACTTGAACTCTGCGAGTAATTTACTAGGAATTACATGACAACTGGGAACACGTTACGGGATGCATTTAAAACGATTTGAGGATACCATGTAGAAATACAAAGATCATGGAAGTAGTAAAACGAGATGGAAGACGTGAGCGCATCAAGCTCGAAAAGATCAGTAAAAGGATCAACTCCCTATATTCAAAGGAACCCTCTCTTAATAACCCTATGGTGGACCCTATGAAGGTGGTGATTAAAGTAGTAGAAGGTCTCTATGACGGTGTTACTACGGTAGACATTGACATGCTCGCCGCAGAGACTGCTGCCACGATGGCCGCTATTCATCCAGACTATAGTAAACTGGGGGCGCGCATCGCCGTGTCCAACCTACATAAAGAGACCAACCGTCTCTTTTCAGATGTTATACATGATCTCTACCACTACATCAACCCAAAGACAAACAATCATTCACCCCTTATAAGCAAAGAGTTGTACGATCTGGTCATGGAGAATAAGGATGTTATCAACAATTGGCCCGACTACGACAAGGACTACGACTATGACTACTTTGGTTTCAAAACTCTTGAGAAATCATACTTGCTAAAAATTAATAACCGCGTCGTTGAGCGCCCGCAGCACATGTTGTTGCGCGTATCACTAGGTATTCATGGGAATGCTTTGGCCGCGGCAAAGCATAGTTACACGTCAATGAGTAACAAGTATTTTACTCACGCCACACCCACATTGTTCAACGCAGGGACACCGAACCCTCAAATGTCTTCCTGTTTCCTACTGGACATGGACGAGGATAGTATCAATGGTATTTACAAGACTTTAGCCGACTGCGCAAAGATATCAAAGTACGCGGGTGGTATAGGCATCGCCGCGCAAAAGATCAGATCCGAGGGGTCCTACATCAGCGGTACGAACGGTGTATCAAACGGTATCATACCGATGCTTCGCGTCTACAACAATACAGCCCGCTACGTAGACCAGGCCGGGCGCCGCAAGGGGTCATTTGCCGTGTACATTGAACCATGGCACGCGGACATTTTCAGTTTTCTAGACCTGAAGAAGAACACCGGATCAGAAGAACATAGAGCTAGAGACCTGTTCTACGCTCTCTGGATTCCCGACCTCTTTATGAAGCGCGTGAAGGAAAACGGGACGTGGGCTCTCATGTGTCCTAATGAATGCAAGGGTTTGTATGATTCATACGGTGATCAGTTTGAACAGCTCTATACCAAGTATGAACAGGATGAGGTTAAGGTGAGAAAAATAGTTAATGCCCAAGATCTATGGCTCAAAATTATCTACTCTCAAATCGAGACTGGGACTCCATACATGCTCTACAAGGATGCATGCAATGCTAAGAGTAATCAGAAGAACCTAGGAACGATCAAATCGTCAAACCTATGCGCAGAGATATGCGAATACACCGACAGGGATGAGATTGCTGTATGTAACCTAGCATCAATTTGTCTCCCCAAGTTTGTTACCAGCACTAATGAGTTTTCGCATAGTTTACTCCACGTGGCTGTAAACGATGTGATATGCAACCTCAATAAAGTGATTGATAGGAACTTTTATCCTCTACCTGAAGCACGGAGGTCAAACATGAAGCATCGACCGGTGGGATTGGGTGTGCAAGGTCTTGCCGACGTGTTTGCGCTACTACGATTACCGTTCTCATCTGAAGAGGCAAAAACTCTTAACAGAGAAATATTTGAGACTATATATTTCTCTGCGTTGTCAGCGTCTCATGAGTTGGCTGTAAGAGATGGACCTTATGAAACGTTTAACGGGTCACCTCTGTCAATGGGTCTGTTTCAGTTTGACATGTGGGATGGAGATACCAAATTAAGCGGGCGATGGGATTGGGATAATCTTCGCCACCGTATTATTAGTGACGGGGTTCGTAACTCGTTGCTGATAGCACTGATGCCCACGGCTTCGACGGCTCAGATTATGGGAAACAATGACTCATTTGAACCCTTCACATCTAACATGTACACGAGGAGAGTTCTCTCAGGAGAGTTCATAGTGACAAACAAGCATCTCGTTAATGAGTTGACAGAGTTGGATTTATGGAATGAAGATATGAAGGAACAATTAATGCGCGACAACGGATCGGTTCAAAACCTAGATATACCTGATGAATTGAAAGAAATTTACAAGACCGTGTGGGAGGTGTCTATGAAGGACGTGATAGACATGGCTGCTGATAGGGGGCGCTTCATAGATCAATCCCAGTCTATGAATTTATTCCTAGAGTCACCTGGGATTGACCTTGTGTCGAAGATGCACATGTACTCGTGGAGTAAGGGTTTGAAAACGGGCATGTATTACTTGAGAACTAAGAGTGCAATGAACGCTGTAAAGGTAACGGTTCGACCCGATTGTGAGGACTCTTGCCTTACATGTACTGCTTAAAAGAGCAGCTGTTAATTATAGTTATAAAGAAAGTATGTAGTATAAAAGATGACGGAACTAGCGATGGAACCCATATTAGAAGAGAATAAAAACAGGTTTGTGCTCACTGTTGAACATGAGGATATTGATGAATTTTATCAAAAACACAAGGCTGCATTTTGGACCGCTCAGGAGATTGATCTTCAGCAGGATTTGTCTCACTGGGCAAAACTTGGTTATGACGAACGTTATTTCATCAAGCATGTTCTTGCATTCTTTGCGGCAAGCGATGGTATAGTGAATGAAAATTTGGTTAACAATTTCTACAACGAGGTTCAATACCCGGATGCCAGGGCCTTCTACGCTATCCAGATCGCCATGGAGACGATTCACAGTGAGACGTACAGACTACTCATAGAAACGTACGTTACAGACCGCGATGAGCAGAGTACCCTTTTCAGTGCAATTGAGATGTTCCCAGCCATCAAAAGGAAGGCGGAATGGACTCTGAAATGGACAAATAAAGATACGGCGTCGTTCGCCGAGCGCCTGATTGCTTTCGTCGCGGTGGAAGGTATCTTTTTCTCAGGATCATTTTGTTCCATCTTCTGGCTCAAGAAGAAAGGGTTGATGCCTGGACTAACATTCTCAAATGAGCTTATATCCAGGGATGAAGGGCTTCACTGTGACTTTGCCGTGAACCTGTATAAGAATCATATCGTAAATAAATTGAGTAAAGATAGGGTCAAGGAGATTTTACTTGGGGCTCTCGAGGTAGAACGTGAATTCATCACAGAGTCGCTACCCGTGTGTTTAATAGGTATGAACACTAATCTCATGACAAGATACCTAGAATATGTAACAGATAGGCTCCTGTTGCAAGTAGGATGTGAAAAGGAATTTAATACAAAGAACCCGTTCGATTTTATGGATATGATCAGTTTAGAGGGTAAGACCAACTTTTTTGAGAAAAGAGTTAGCGAGTACAAGAAAGGCGGAGTCATCTCTGGTGAAAGGAGACGGGGAAAGTTGGTTTTCGATGATAACTTTTAAAAGCATGTGTACGAAGTGAAGCGTGAAGGGGAAAGATGTAGCGAGTGTTGGAAATGGAGAACCTACTTGATGGCGTCTAAAATGAAAGAGGTTATAATAAAAATGAAGACTGAGATTCTACTCGTAATGACCCATTTATTCATGTTGTTTTCTTCTTTGAATCCAACTTCAGATTCAAAGAAGAAATTCATATAGTAAATTCCCTTTTGGGTTTGTCCCTTTTGGTTCAGTTGGAAATGCATGGTTGAACATGTGGTTGAAAAGTTGTATAAAAGTTTTGTGGTTGGGTTGAGCATGATTGAATTTAATAAATTTTTTCCATGTCAGGGCAATTGGGAATAGAATCTCCATCTACCAAAGGACATAAGAAACGACTCTTCTTCACATACCAGGGTCTCATCAAGGTCATCACCAAATCTAGATCCGGTACAGCTCACCACTTCATGGCTTGGATGAAGAGGATCGTATTCAAGGCCCATCTCCGTAGAAACATCCATAATAAATTGAATTTTAAACAACCAAATCATTCTTTTAGGTAAACAACATGCATAAAAATAAAAACAGCGTGCTTAATAGAGAACGCAGGTACATGGGTGATTTGCATGAACATGCAAATCAATTACTCGACAACCTGGCGGACATTAAAGATGTTTTTGATAAATATCTCGCTATTAAGCTCTACAATTGGCGATACAAGTGGTTCTGTGATCACTATGAATCAGAGTGGATAACGGACGACAGTGGATCGTCTTTCAACACGTTTGATACTATACCTTACAACGTGTGCATGAATTGGCAAGTGGTCCTCGACAAGTACTTTGAAGACTACAGACCTATCTACCTACCTAGCCACAAGTACTACTCTGACATGTGTCGGTCAAAGCTCGATAACGGAGAAATCATTTCATATTACTTCAGGAGTGAGATTCCAATCCCTGAAGAATTTGAGGATATGCTTAACGACCATACAGCAACCAACAGCGACGGGGAACGATTACTGATGGAGAACCTCATGCCGAATCAATTAATTGATTTTGAGAAAGAGATGGCTGACTACGAATGGGTGTGAAGAATGAAAATGTTATAACCACTAGTGGTTATAACTATATTAAACTTCAGATATCACAAGGGCACGTGGGTCTTCATAATAAAGGGCGTGGTTGTAAATGTCATAGTTATATTTATAAATGTTTTCGTAGTTAAACATGTCATCGTCCTGGTAAGCGTCTTCAAAAACAAATCCTTTTGAGTAACAAGGTGATAATATACATGTCAACATTCTACCTATCTTATTAAATACGTTCATATTTTTTGTATACACCAGATGTTTTAGTTTACGATGCCATACCCCATTCATATATGTATTCTTTGAATTCAAAGAATACAAGCATTCGCATATCGTTGTATTCATCAAAGATCTTCTTTGCTATATTTTTTTGTTCCGAGTCGTTATCTGATGCCGTAAATTCATAATGATCAACAAAATTATCCTTAATCACCTTCTTCACCTCGTTAATGCAATTGCTATGATGGAAGAATCCTATGACATCCATTACAAAGTCACCCCATAGAATGTTTGAGTCGAGGTAGTCTATGCTACAGTGCTCTTCTTGTATTTCTCTGATGGCAATGTCGGTATTGACCGGTGAGAATGATCCATAACTTCTGTAAAACACTTCAGAGAACACGGGGAACTCGTTTTCCTCGAGCACGTGATTCATTGATGAGTATGTCGATCCCATCCAATACATTGCGTTGATGCCTATCATAAATTGTTCATCAATATGATCAAGTACAAATCGAGTAGTTAACTTCTTCATTGCTTCTTTGATATACTTCTTACTCTACTCAATAGCTATTGAGTAGAAAAATTCATCTACCAAACATTCTTCTTAAAGGGGACCTATCTCTGAATAGACGGTCCCTCTGTCCCGCTTGGCGGTCGCACGCACGCAACAGCTTTTCAATCTGAGAACACTTGTAGTTAATGTAGTCTATACTATTTTTCATTTTCTCCAACTTTCCTTCTACTTTATCAACCTCCATGTCCGATTCCTCGGTGTCATCCGGATGTGTCACATTCTTAATAACATTGATAACCTCTTCACTAAGCGATGCTAGGTCTGATTCTGTCAATTCGGACCCTAATCTGACGTGTAATAGTAAAACAATGTCATTAGCAATATTTTCAAGCATCTTTCTGACATTTTCCTCCTTCATTTTACATCAGAAAGACAATCCGTAAACCATATAAACTTCTCCTCTTAGACTAAAAATGGCTAGTTATCTTGAGCTAGATTCGACATTCAGAAATAGGACTCGGTGGCCTAACCCCGGGGAATTTGAAATAGCCTTGTCTCAATCTGGTCGCCCACAGGGCGACCAGGCCCAGGACCCCATTTGCGTGGCATGTCCCGTAAATGAGTGGACAGGTGGTTACTTTGACGTGAACACGCTTGGTAATGAGAGCGTTGAGGGTCAGATTCTCAGCACGGGTCTCGGAAACGCAAACTCAAAGAACGTGATTGAGTTTAGACAAGTGGCGCCATCCACTCTACAACAGAGATATAATTATTATAAATATGCCATCTTCAGAAACTCATCTCAACCTGATCAGTTTGCTCGTATTCTCGAGTATGTCTACTTGGGGAATGGTAGGGGTCAGGTGACATTAAGCGACGACACCTTTCAATTTAATTTTGGCGACTTTTTCTTCATCGTCGATCCGAGTGATACGACGGATCCCACAGCCATGTACCTTTTTGTTCCTGCTGGATCGGATAATAGACAGGACTACGTGAATAAGATCATTTACAACGAGACTCTTGACGAATGGCGGACAGTGAACGCGTACGACAACCAGACAGGCATACTGAGCGTGGGTGGAGATCCCGCATTCTTGTGGCAACGCTTCCACAACTATTCAATCAGAAACACATTCCCCAACTACATCTTTACAGCAGGTGGGGCGTCAACCACAAATCAGGTCGTTCTCACTGGAGCGTCTGCTATAAATGTGGACAACTTTTACCAGAGTTGGTTTCTCAGAATTCCTCAGACGTTGTACAATAACACGGTCACTGCTCCTGAGGGTGAAGTGCGACGCATCATCAGTTATGACGGTGCTACGCAGACAGCGACTGTATTCCCACCATTCACCGCGAGCACAGCGGGTCTAGACTTTGAGCTCATGCAGTTTGGATTTGAGAACGCCAACCCGTTAACATGGCGTCTCAACTTGAGTCAGGAGATTCCAGTTTTTAATATACGTCTCAACAGGCTTGTACTACCAAACAAAGTCTTGGCCATCGGCAACGGTGGTAAGACCGCGTTCCAGAACTACTTTTACGTAGAGCTGTCCAACATAGACCCGTCAAGCAGCAATACACTCAATATTTTCTCAAACAACCCATACGCAGTCAGGGCCATGTTTAGAGCTACTGTGAAGGATATCAACGACCCTGAGAAGCAGGAATTTATTGCAATTGAGGGTGACAACATGACGCAGACGGTCAGATTCAGATTGGATTCCAATCTTAAACTTAGGATCACTTTGAACAGCACAGGGGAGACATTCCAAACTATACTTGAAGATAACATACCACCGGGAGAACCCAATCACGACCTGCAGATCAATGCATTGTTTGAGCTCGTACCCGACACGTTTTGATTTAATATATTCCATATCCTATTTGGATATGGAACACTGTAAACGAGCTTTACCTTGGGTTTATATATTGACTAACAAATTTACGCACGCCTATGTTGAACTTAATGGATCCATTAAGTTTTGATTGTTTATTAAGACATGTTAAACGTATCCATCCTATTCCTGTGCAATCGTTACCTGGCTTTTTGAGGAAACCATGGTTAATATTTGGAGGCTTCCTTTCAAGATGTTTGATATAGAATGTGGTCTTATTATATTTGACATTTGAATCGTCCTCTTTGAATCTGATATTAAATGATGTCTCCTCAAGTACCTCTCTGGTCGCGCATTGGGTTGCACACTCACCTCGCTCAAAACTCCCTTTCGGGAAGCCCCACTTTTTCCCTCTCGACTGAACGATGAGTACTCGGCCGTTATATATCAGAATTGCACCAGCCTTAGGCAAGTCATAGAGACGTTTACGATCGTTTACAGGTGGTTGGTAATCCCAACTGTGAAGGGTACAACAACTACAATTTGTGGTAGATTTAGCCATCTCATTCTAATGTTCGTAATTATCTTTATGTTTGATTTTTCATGTTATTTATTCAAATCGTAAAACTATCTGACCCTAGTCAATGTTTTCATTTGATTGTTCATATTCACACTCGGTATACTTTGACACCCGTCAAATCCTCCCCGTGATGTTCTCGTTTGTAGGCGATTGTACTGTTGTTCAGTTTGATTGTAACCCGAGAGTGATGGAGCAGCAAAGCTGGTCATCGCGTTGGTGGCTGGATGATTCTGAGCAAGTCTGACGTTATTGAAAACTACAGGTGTTTCTTTAATTCTTCTCGGATTAGTTGCTCCAGAAGCAGTTGGATGATTCTGAGCAAGTCTGACATTATTGAAAACTACAGGTGTTTCTTTAATTCTTCTCGGATTAGTTGCTCCAGAAGCAGTTGGATGATTCTGATCAAGTCTGACATTATTGAAAACTACAGGTATTTCTTTAATTCTTCCCGGATTAGTTGCTCCAGAAGCGATAGGACGAGACGGGGCAAGCAATATAGGCCCCTGGTCATTTCGTTGCGCAATCTCAGAATTGTTTGCTTCACAAGATTTGGAAGAACCCACTTGCCCTGGGGCGAGCGGGTCTCTTAGTATACCCGGCTTCATGTCGGGTTGATTAGTGTTTGGGTACGCGGCCACAGTCTTTGAAGCAACGCATGAAACATTGAGCATATGATTCTTGACTTCACGCGTGTCATCAACTGTCCCACAATTCCTGATTCTTTTAGTAAAGATAGGTTTGTATGGTTGCGTTCCAACCTCTGTCCAAATCCTGGGCATTCTTGAGAGTGGTAGTAAGTCTTCCTGTCTCCAGATAGGAGGTCTGAATGCTCCTTCCCTAGCCACCCTGTAAGGAAGGAAAGCCTCACCACCTCCTATACTACTCTTTTTCTGACCCTGACCGTATGAGACGCTGACCATTGGGTTCTGACCCCTCGCGTAGTAGTTGATGGCCTCGCAGAACCGGTCCCCGCTTTCATCAACAGCGCTAGTTATGGCTGAAGTCGCACCTACTCGGTCGATCTTGCGTGTGTGAACCGACTTGGGTGGATCCTTTATAATGTTCATGTTGGTACCCCAGGACTCAACAGATGGAAGTGTAACCTTACCGTAATTGACAATTCCTGAATAACTTAGTGCCATTTTTCAAAGTTAAAGATTAAAGATAGAGATTGCAGCTAGGCTTTTGAAAAATATCATATACTTAAAATGTCTGATACAATGACTCCTAAGATGGATTACTACAAGATTGGTTATTTATCACCTCGTACTGAAAACAAACCACCCACCTCTCTTTGTTATCCAGATGTATCATGCCATACACGCAACTTCTCCACGTGCCGTTATCCCAATACCAGCTGGCAGTCTCGCGTCTACTATCCCAAATACCAGGCCAACTGTCAATGTGACAAATATTTGCGCATGGTCTGAATAATGTTGCTCGCTGTAATATCATAACCTCTAAAGGTTATGATGAAAAAATGTTAAGCTATAAGCTGACACATCGCCTGATAGTGATTATATCATCTCCAAACATACCCTTTACTATGTCACCATGGCGTATTCTCAAATACCTTGCTAATTGATCCGTTGATAACAAAATGGGTAGTTTGTTAGCTTCATAAGGTGTATTTTCGAGGAATGTGATTGGATGAGTGCATTTTATTACCTCTAATAGATCGTAGCTGAGTTCGTCAAATGTGAACGTCTCAAACTGATGGATACTAGTCTCGTCGTCTTTGGTTACATTTTGCTTAGCGTCAGATGTGAGAACGGTGTCATGTACGATAATTATATGTGAGATTGATTGTGCCATAGAAATGATAACCTTCACTACGTTGATAGTTACCTTATCTGTTTTGCTTCTCTTATGTATAAAAAAGACAACTGCTTGTTCACCGTTAGGTTTGGTTACGTACAATCGTGGTTTTTTACCTGACACACCATTTTCATCTACGTCTGTAAATTGTCCAATAGAATAATTTCGTCTAGTGAGCATCAGCGTAGTATATTTTCTGACATTCGTATAATTATCCATCATTCTTACTTTACCTCAGTCTTTGCACAACCCTTTTTATCATCTTTTATCTTTGGATCTTTACTAAGGTTATAGTCATGGATGTGTTTACCAGCGACTATGAACTGTTTTTGATGATATTGTACAGTCTCTACGATGATATTCCATAAAACTAATTTCTTGGGTTTGTCTGAAATGGGGATCACGCACTTACACGACTCAAACTTATAATTGGGACCTTTGCTTATTCCATTGACGATGAATATCTGAAACGGATTACCCCCGCATGCATCATCTATCGTTGCTATAACACAACATACATTGTTGTGATTGATTACTGTCACACTCTTAGCCGTGTAGACTTTTCCAACTGTGGGGAGGATTGATTTGATAATGTATGTTGTTGAGAAGCGTGTGCTCCCATCAGCCATTGAGATCTCAGCAGGTTTTACATTAGTAATCTTAATACCTTTAATAAACCCATATTCTTTGGTACATGTACCAACTTTGATCTTGCACAGTTTTTCACTGAGATGTTTGATTATAAATGGATCCAAATACATGGGTTCCAACGTGACGAGTTCATTTGAAATCGTTACCGAGTGGTCAAACATATCGAGTTCATTTGAAATCGTTACCGAGTGGTCAAACATATCGAGTTCATTTATAGTACTTATTCTCCTTAGACTAGATTTCAACTTGAATGGGCTAGTCGAGCGAGTCTCTATTCATTACCCCTAGGGGTAATGAATTTTGAACAACTGATGTTGTGTTGCGATATGCCGAATTACTATGTCTGATCCTATTTCTTAATAGTCGCTTTCGCATTCGCTTGGGCTTTCGCTTTCGCGGGCGTGTCGGTAGAACGTTCTATCAGGGAAATTTTTATTATTGAAATCAAATAGGTGCCTTGCAAATTCATACTTGTTTTGACCTACTGTGAACAGCACACCTTCTAATACTCTAAAAACACCGCATGTGTGAGGCTTGAAATACTGATTAAACATTAAATTATACATTCCTTCGTCACATTCTAGCTCTTGTTCGAGACCGTAAGAAGTTATGGGGAAATTAAATCTAAATTCAACTCCAACCAGTTCCCTAGTCGCAGCTCTCAGAACATATATGTAGTCAGTAACTCGTTCAGCATGCGTTGGCTCATCCCATTTGATAGTTATTTTGTCCTTTTCATCATCATCTTCATCATCTAGATCATTTGCACAAGGTTCAAGCACGTACGGGTGTTCTATTATAGAAAAACCATCTCTAATGTAAGTTAATTGCCAGTTTTTCTTTTTCGAGATTAAACCAATGTCACTATCAGCCATATCAAAAATTACACCTTGATCTGGTTTAAAAATTTTAAACTGTTTCCATCCAGGTCTAATATCAATACTTAAATATCTATAATAAAGCTTGGCTTTTTTGGGTATGAACAATGTACTATTCTTCGTACGTACCATACCTCTATGAGAAAAGAGACTACTGAAGCTGCTTTTGGAAGGGGCGCTGGTGCAGGTAAAGAAGTCTTTGTCAGTAGTAGCAGTACTAACGCTACGGCTAGTGCTTCTGCTGCTGCTTCTGCTTCTGCTTCTGCTGAGACCTCTCATCTGGCTGATGCTTCTAAGGCCGCGGCTACTGCTACGGCTACGGCTTGGTTTTCTACGACCAGCGCTTCTACGACGGCTACGGCTGCGCCTTGTGCTACTGCTACGCCTTGTGCTGCTGCTACGGCTTGTGCAGCTGCTACGGCTGCTGCTTCTACGACGGCTACTGCTACGGCTACGGCTAGGAGTTCTGCGCCCCTTGCACGCTTCAGTTAACCTTTTATGAGTAACACTCGTAAGAGAGATAGGTCGACCTGTTTCTGGATTCACACAAGGATTCCGTTTAAATTCGCCGCATGGATCACGCTCTCTAGCAATTCTTAACATTTTCAGTTGATCGCTTTTAGAGTTTGTATACTTTAACCCTGTATCTGGGTCAATGTTTCTTTTGTAACTGGTACAATCCATTTTATATTAACATATTATTTTTCAAATTATGTTTTCATCTTTTTGAACGGACTCTAATCTTTTTGAGTCAAGATCCTATAAAAATATCTATTTAATAAAAAGTATAATGGCAGGAAATATAAGTCTTGGAGCTTCAATTCGTACATGTAAAATCGATCCAGCGTACGCGACCAAAGTCCAGAGCGATCGGTTCCTCAACCCAGGGAACATGGTTTGCCCACTATGGAATGGTTACGACAGCGCGGGTCGTCCCGCGTGCGCAGACTCTTTCAACACAAAAGCGGCAGGCTGCAGCAGTGCAGAGGACCGTGTTTTTGTAGAAAACTATCAACGACCCCAATATGTCGAGTATGTCAATCTGAGCAGTGGAGGTATCAAAGGTGATTTTTACGGTCCAGACACTTCAGAGACACAATGGTCAAAAATGAAACGTGCCTCGGAACTCAACGCGATCAACGGCATCTCAGGTAACTACGGTCTGCAGTTTGGATCAAACGTCTCTCCAAATTGTGGTGTTTACTCCTACGAGAGAGGTATGCAGCAGAACGCTGAAGCAATGAGGAAATTCTCCTCATACAATCAAGCCTACAAATCCAATTACATGAAAAACATATCAGGCTGCGGCATCTAACTCATCCGATGTGATCCATCATCTCATGAGATGATGGATAATGCACCTCTCATGAATACATGATTCTAACGATAGAGATATATCTTACTTGATCGTTGGAGTGTTGGATCGTTGGTGCACTCAGGATAACACGGGTACCTCGTTTTGATACCAGATCTGAAGCAATGCTGAGGGTACGCGTGCCCGGTATCCCCCTTCCAATAAGATCGTTCAAGACGTGGCCTAAATCCAGCCTCACGTTCTACAACTATGGGTAAGTCTGACTTGTATTCGCCTCGCCACCAGTCGGGGTATGGAAAGTATGATCTTCCCTCTTGTGTGATGATGTTGGTCTGAGAGTAACGATAGGGTATATCACTGTTTTTCAGGATCTTCTCCCTAACCAATTTATCCCTTTGATTAAACGTCATTTTACTTACAAAACAAAAGTAATCACAGGGAATGAGCGTAGGTTAGTTTTTATAGAGTTAACAATATTCTTGGACAAACAAAATAATGGAACAAACATTGATTCTATCGAGTCCAATGGCACAACCCTTTGGGCTCCTGAGTAGTAAAGCTGTGGTCGACTTTACAGTAGGATCACGTGTCGTACCCAACCACAATTACGCTTTCAAACACGGCAATTGGAAGACGGTGACTCAATACGTGTATGTGAACATGTTCAAAGATGAAAAGTATAGACATCGGATGAGTGAGACGCTTCACTGTCCATTCGAAAACATGATACGTCTCCGTGAACAAGAGGATTTGGAGATTTACAACGAGGCGATACTAAAAGGTCTGAGTGAACGATTCAAACAGCACGACGAGTTGAGGAAGAGGCTTTACCAAACAAGAGGCAAACAACTCGTCTACGACAACAAAGACATTCTCATGTTACTCAACAACATGCGTGCCGAAAACAAACAACTCATTTATGACCCAAAACAAGGAAAAGATGTATGTAGGACAGAAGTTCTTCAAGTTATCAGCGGTGTTGAGGATGAACTAGCCAAGAACCCTTCTCTTCCAGACACGTTGGACTTTGTTGCTCTTAAGAAATATGCCAAGCGTTACGGATACAGAAACATTGCTTTGGACGACGAAATCTTCTTGGATATAAACCAAATTGTACCTGTTCTCAAATACAGGATGCGTGGTCAGTTATGGAATGAGGAAGTTAGTCGGTTCAAGGATCACCTGTTGGACGTCTTTCTAGATTACATTCTTGAGAATGAGTATCCTAATCTTGACCAACATGAATACGCAGAGGCTAAACGTCAGCAGATTGAAAAGGAGACTCGTCTTCAAGTATACAAGGATCAACTCTACGATATGTACATGAAAGGAAGACAGACTGGGGATAACTATGATCATATTATGGAACGATTGCAGTTCACCCCCGACAAGACTATCCGCAAAATGGGCCGTGATGCATGTGATATTAGTAAGAAACTGTTGGGGTATGAGAATAAAATCAATGATGATGAAACAGACATTATTGGTCCATTACTTAGGGATATGGATCGGCTTCATACATCCACCGTTACTGAAGTTGAAAAGATTTATCTTTCACCGGATGACCCGTTCCTCCCTAATTATATTGAGGATGTGGTGATTGATAGTAGGAGATATGTGTCTGTGGTTCACTACGCTTATGCTAAGATGATAGCTAATCTGATAAATATTGGGGAACTATCGGGTCTTGAGATGTTTGATATTAACACGGTGGCTCTAAAAGACATTGTCGGCATGTACAACAACATAAAGAGAGATTGGATCGAACATAACCTGAAGGTTAACAATGAGGCTGCTACATACATGAAGTTTATATATCCAAATTATTCTACTCTTGTTCACTTGTTGATAGCGACCTGTGAATTACAACTCGTATGGAATGATAAATCTGACCCAGTGTTGGGAGTTGGCAGAGATGGTAAGGGGGATAACAACACGGGTCAGCTTCTCATGTACATGAGGAATATGAATAGACCGTCGTTGAATGACCCGTTCATATCTTCATACGGGTCTATCGCGGCCAACGTGTGGACCAATTCATGGATGATGAGTATGGCGCAGGATTTGAAGAACACGATGATGCTTCTCATGAAACCATCAACCTCCAAGCTGGAAGCTATTTATAACGTCCATGGTGTCAAAGCATCAATGGGGAATGACGATGCTGAGACATTATACAAAGCAGGTCTCAACGATGATCAGATTGCTATCGTTTTCCCTGTTATATTGGGCATGTACATACCCATGCAAAGTAAAACTGAAAGTCAGCTTATTAAAGACGAGGTGGCTGTCTATTTCATGGAGAACGATTATAGGGGTAGAAGGAATGATTTGAATAAAGATTTTGAAATTGCGAAGAGTAGGTTGGTAAAGATATCCAAGCTGTTCCAATTAGCTGATGGTGTGGATCAGAACAAATTTGTATTAAGCATTCTGGCTAACAGGCAAACTAGTAACAAAAATGACTTGCGTTGGGACCGCGTGTACAAGTGGTCACATTAATTAATGCAATGAATATTTGATTTGTTTTCAAGTTGAAATTCAGCAATGATAAAATAAGTTAACTAAGTAATAATATATCAAAATGACAATGAACGCAAACGTTATCGTTAACGGTATCGGTTCCCTTCTCCAAGGGTTCTTTGAGTTTTGTGAAAAAAATAATGGTATTAAAGCCACTGTTCTGAGCAATCTGTTTGAACAGTACTTTAATCACCCGTCGACGTCAGTGGATAATGATACATGTATCATCTCAACAAAAAAAGTAACCAAATCAGCTGCAACCAAGGATAACGCCCGCAAGTCGTCTGGGGTCCAAGCAATACCCAGAGAACAACAAACGCCAATAACATTTGATCAAATGAACAAGTGTAAATTGGTTGAACTAAAGCCATACCTCAAAGAACGCGGCATCCGACCGGTCGGCGTCAAAGCGACTCAAATCGAGGCTCTCATTGCTTATGAAAAACAGTATGAGACATCTGACGGGGATGACGACGTTGTTATTAATCATAAAGATGAGGAAGAAGATATTTCTATTCAGATCAAGAAACCCAAAAAAAACATTGGGAATAAACTATGTGAGCCGGCAACTAAAGAAAAATATACAATTGAGAATCGGCATGGGTTTCCGATGATCTTTTTCCATAGCCTTAATGGGTACCTTGTCTTGGATGACGATAATATTGTTATCGGATGGGTGTCATCAGACGATGTGATTAACGTTGATGTTGAAGACACCGTTCCTATGCGCGCGCTCACCAAGGAGGGGTGCTTATTGGCTAAAAAGAACAATATCAAGTACAACGTCCCTGAAAACCTAGACACGTAAACCCAATTTTATGATTTGATTCCCTTCGGGGAATCAAATCCATACATTGTAAGATGTATACTCAGAAACCTAAATTATTTTCTAAGTGACTAAAAAATGTCTGGTCTACACATTAATAATATTGGTAGTGGTTATAACTACAGAAACGTTGCTGGCCCTAATACTGGAGGTGGATACTATGCTCAATTGGGAACATACAATCAAGGATTTCAAGGTGTCCGCCCACCAGTTCCTTACACGTCTGTGTCTGGGTACTACGTAGTCCCTGCATACTCTGCTCCTGGTTACGATACACTCACTCATGGGTCACAAGAGGGTGGTTCAGGAGGAAATTACTTCACTATAGGACGCGCATATGGTACTGGAGGTTCTGGATGCTCTCAAAAATACATGGGCTCAATTTGTCAATAGAATGTTAGAATCTCTATCTCCTAGGAGATAGAGATGAAATGAAAGATGAAATGAAATGAAACACGGATTATATCTTATTATTCATCCAGTTGATGAACTTGGCAAAATGTTTGTTGTCAATGTTCATCAACGGAATGGTGTCAATGTCGTTAACATCAGAAATCTCTGACACGTTGAATTCATAATACTGTTTCAATATGCGTGCAAATTCGTAAACAATGCGACTGTTGTTAAATTGATAATCATTGTCATCAATTAACATAGCCAAGTTGTTTCCATTGCCAAAATTGAAAGTTTTATTTTGGTTCTTAATGACACTACCTAGTATTTCATAAAAGAGGTCAATCCGGAGTAGATCTACGGCACTTTTTCCATCAAGGGTTCTGATATCTTCAATATCCACTTCTACGCAGCGACAGTTGTCAACTTGAATCACTCGATTGCAAAGTTGTTTGCAATCACACAAGGGATAAGACTTGTTGATCTCAGCGTTGACTACGTCTGCGCAGTAGAGAGACATACCTGAATCTACAGGCCCGTTAGGATATGATGTCGAAGAACTAAAGTTAATCCACAAGATCACCACTTTACTCATATTGCTGGTATTAATTGATCAACATATTACTTATTTTTACCATTTCAAATTTTTCTTTCAACTTATGGGAAAGATGTAACCTGAATATCCCCTTGAGCTGCAGATGCAGCTCCGTAGACTTGATGACTCATGTTCATCTGGGTCATGTCTACACCACCTATAGTAGTTTCAGTACCACCAGATGTATTGTAAATGAGGTTGGCAAGAGAGTTGCTGGTTTCATTATTTACACCAGCCATAACATTTATCGCTCCTTGTTGCAACACCTGATTGGGATTAAAACTATCCCTAGGGATCATCCAGTTTCCTGTCATTGGCGTAATCGGCAGATCACCTCTGATAGGATCACCCTGACCACGTAGCCTAGAATTCCTGTTGGCATATATAAATCTGTCGTACACAATAGGTTGTACCATCTCACCATCTTGGGTCATGAAGGAGGCCTGGTCTAATTCAGCAATAGTGTCTGTTGGCCATCCATTAACCGCACCGGCCCCTACGGCCATGTTGACGACCTGGTTGTAATCCCCGGTCGTGTATTCGGCCGAATAAGGGTTGTGAGGGTCCAAAGGAATTCCTCCAGATCCTAGGCTCTTGCTCTCTTGCCAGCCGTATTGAGGATTCGCACCCTTGTATCCTTCTACGAGTGGAGTAGACCGAGGGCTCGCTGGAATACCTTCAGCGATCGCGTAATCAAGTGGGTCTGGGGGGTTGGCCTTTTGTTGGAGAGGATCCTGAGGAACACCCATCGTGTTGTAGTTAGGGAACTTGGTTCTCAGGTTGGCACCGTAATCAACGTTTGAGAAGCGGGGGCTAAGAATACCTTGGAAGTTAGCAACCTGGAAGAAATCATCATTGGAGTCTTTGAACATCTTTTCAACCTTAACCTGTCTACTTGGAAGCATCCAAAACCCTTCTTTTGTTACATCACTACAAGTGTAAGTCATGTAGACCGCAACTACTAGAAGTGCAATCAGTGCAGTTGTCAACACTACTTTATTCATATTTTTATAGAGATAGAATATTTTGTCGGATAAAGAGTAAGGATATGAATTTAGGCATATGAATATATATATAAAATAATCCATGAATAGACGTAAAGTAACATCCTTACCCACCCTCACTAAAGGCAAGGTTTTGGATGTCGAGACTAAAAAAATGGTCCAGTATGTTACATCTTCTATAAATTTAGTGAGTGGTAATCTTTACAAATGCTGGTTTTGTACAAATTTCATCAAATCTGAACCCATAGGTTGTCCAATTGGCGTATCGCATTCCTCTGGTACTAAAACCTACTCTACGAGTGGGGTATTTTGTTCATTCAACTGCATCAAGGCTTACATTAATGAGAAGACGCGCGCAGATGTTTTGTATAATAACAGCCACGTGCTTCTGGCTCATATGATATGTGACATGAGAGGGACTATTTCGCCCGTATCCGTTGACCCGGCTCCTGACAAGTGTCTCATGGCAGTCTATGGTGGATACATGACTGAGGATCAGTACAAGCAATGCTTTGACCGAATAGTCTACAGTGAGAAGGGTAAAATCAAAATGTTCCCAACAACGAGCATCTTTCAAGAAGAGGAAAAACTAAGTAGGAATGCTTACATAAACCCATGTAAACAAACAAATGTTAGTGAATTAAAAAATGTGGTTTAAAATAACAATTATTCTCTTTATAATCACCTTGTTGGCTGTAGCATGGTATAAGACTTTCTCAGCCAACGTAGCCTACTTTTATGGTTCCACGAAAATTCAGATACCGAGCCCCCTGTTCACCAAGGGACAGAAGGATAATCTATCAGTCGCTATTAACTTTCCGAAGAGTGGCGCCAGGAATGGAGTTGTACTTTTCATGAAGGGTTCGGGAGCAAATAATTTCCAGATAGTTTACATTCAGGACGGTAAGCTCATAATCAATACAAACAATAACAAGGATCAATCGCTCATCATGGTCCCTGACCTGGAAGACAATGTGAAGAAGCAGTCTTGGCTTCGGGTCGAATTTATTATCAATGACCAATTTAAAAACGTACCCATTTACTTCGGAGGTGCTCCTATTGAACAGATTCCCGTCAACACTCTCATGTTTGACGGGCAGTCCAGCGTTATTCAATTCCCGAGGAGCGGACTGGTTGCACGCACAAACTACATGTACCTGAACGATATCAATCTCGGCAATATATTTCAGAATCAATAATTAATTCTATTACTTCGCGAAGTAATAGACGGAAAAAGGTTGAAAACGATTTGAATTGATTCAACAAAGACGCATGTAAGAGAAAAACACAAAGAAAATGGAATATGAAGGAATAACCGCGTTAATGGATCTCACAAAGTGTACCGATTATATCACATTTGATGTAAAAGGTGTACAGGGACATGTCCGCGTGGTTGGTACCTCTGATAAACCTTGGTTTTGTGGAAAAGATGCATGTGCTATACTTAAATATAAAGATAAAAAAGACGCTCTCCAGAGAAACGTCCTCCCTCATCAAAAGAGAAATCTCAGTTTATTGAGTTCCGATTGGGTTTCTGAGTTGGACGGTGTAGCTCCCCCCAACTTTCTAGGTCTAAACAACCTCAAAAATCTCACATATCATGAAGGTAAAAGTGTGTATATTAACGAATCTGGTTTTTATCGTCTCATAAACAAGAGCAAGACTCAACTATCAGACGCGTTCCAGACCCTTGTATGCGATTACGTATTACCAACACTCAGGCGACAAGGAGTTGTTAGGATGGAGGGTATAGAAAAGCAGCTGGAAAAGCTCAAATTAGAACAACGGAACCAATCACAGATTATCGAAATTAAAGATCAAAAAATACAAGCCCAAGCAGTTGCTCTCGCTGCTGAAGAAGACTTGCGTAAAAGAGCCGAACGTAAGTCTCTAAATATTAGCAAACTCATTAAACACGGTAGCGTCAAGGAAAAGAAGGAGGAGTGGATCTATATAGCCACCACAAACATTTACTCTAGGGAACGTATTTTCAAAATCGGATCCACAGAGAGGCTTGTCAGAAGGATTGATGGATACCAAACAGGTCGTCCTAAAGAAGATCAGTATTACTATGCATACATTAAGAAAGTCTACGCATCTAAGGATCTCGACTATCACATACAAAGACTTTTATGTGATTTTAAACATAACGAGAAAGGAGAAATGTACATAGGCATCAAATTTGAAGACCTTTGTAATATCATAACTGTGATTTGCGAAAACTACGACAAGTCTTTGGATTATGTATATGGATTTGTCACTGCTAGGTTACCTCAGAGTCAAGAAGAAGGGGAAGACGAACCTCCACCTCCTATAGACATCAGCATGATTACAATCCATTACGGTAATGACGAAGAGGACATTGTGCTATCTGAGGATTCAGTAAAGGGAATGTTACAAGACATTCTCAACAACCTCGAATGTAAGATGGTAGATAACGTGTTGGTGTATCAAAGGAAAGATTTGATTGAGGAATTGGGAAAAATCTTTATCGGGTCAAAGAGGAAATGTATATGGGAGGCTACGAAAAAGGCGATAGGTTGGAAGTCGAGTAAGAGTGCACTGGAAGCACCAGAATTAGTAAATGGTTCTGATATGTTCATGGTTCAGTATTAGTTACAAGAAGCTATCAATTTTCGTACGCGTCGTTGAATAGTTTAACCTTTCCTGTTCCCTGATTGTATGGGATGCCGAGAGGATAAGAAGGCTCTCCGCTAGGTTGTCGGGGGGTATCTGCGGTGAAAGCAGATAAGAATTTAATAAACTTATCAATATCCTCCTCCGATGTAAATTGAAGAAACGTGGCGCTATCATCGCTATCAATTTTAGCATCGCTATCAATTTTAGCATCGCTATCAATTTTAGCATCGCTATCAATTTTAGCATCG
>ENA-ORFA01000107-ORFA01000107.1-marine-metagenome-genome-assembly--contig:-NODE-107-length-38062-cov-11.589075_pt1 | contig 38062 bp, 29 predicted proteins | sample MGYA00248621_ERZ508587 | MGnify/ENA primary metagenome ERZ508587 (study PRJEB26250, sample SAMN06266239) | marine metagenome | isolation source: Columbia River Estuary | place: USA:Columbia River... | reverse complement strand
TTCGACTACAAGGCGACGCTTATGTGGCCGCCGTGCAATGGCATCCTGAGTTTCACAAATCGACCTTAGGCACCTTGAATGACTCGCCCATCCTGACTGACTTTTTAAATGCAGCACGTAAGAAGCAATAAGCTTAGGCGTACCTTCTTCAAATAAAAACACCGCACCACATTGGATTTGTATGAAACTGCTTGACGTCGTCAACCCTGCCACCGATGAACTGATTACTCAACTTCGCATCGATGATGGCGCAGCCGTGGCCATCAAGGCCCAAAAAGCACGCAATGCACAAGCAGCATGGGCTGCTACGCCTTTGGCAGATCGCATGGTGTGCATTCAACGCTTTCGAGCTTTGGTTGTAGCGCAACTTGAAGACTTGGCCAAAACCATGACCCAAGAAACCGGCAAGCCCCTTGGACACTCGCGCAATGAATTGAACGGTTTTTTAGGGCGCGTAGATTTTTTCTTGGCAGAAGCAGAAAGTATTCTCAAAACCGAAACGGTTTACAAGCAAGACGGTATGTGCGAGCAAATTCAGCACATCCCACTTGGTGTGATTGGCAACATCTCTGCGTGGAACTACCCGTGGTTTGTGGGTGGCAATGTGTTTGTACCCGGCCTCCTCATGGGCAATGCCATTCTTTACAAACCCTCAGAATTTGCAGCCATGAGTGGCATGGCCATGGCCCGATTGCTGCACGAGGCCGGTATCCCAGAAGATGTCTTTGCCACCCTCATTGGCGCGGCAGACACAGGCAATGCCTTGCTTGCTCAACAACTTGACGGTATGTTCTTTACTGGTTCATTGGCCACTGGACAGCACATTGCCAACATCATGGGGCCCCGCATGACCAAGCTGCAATTAGAGTTAGGCGGCAAAGATCCCACCTATGTTTGCGCCGATGCCGACCCCGTAGCCGCCGCACAATCATTGGCCGATGGCGCCATGTACAACGCAGGTCAAAGTTGCTGTTCCGTCGAGCGCATTTACGTGCATGCCAGCATTCACGACCAATTCGTTCAAGCCTTGGTCGACACCGTTCGCACTTTCAAAATGGGCGATCCCATGGCCGCGGACACCTACTTGGGTCCGCTGACACGCGCACCTCAACTGAAAGTTTTGGAAGATCAAATTGCCGATGCCAAAGCCAAAGGCGCGCGTTGCTTGTTGGGGGGGCAACGCAGCCAAGGCCCCATGGGTGGCAAAGGCAATTGGTTTGAGGCCACGGTGTTTGACAACGTGAACCACAGCATGTCCCTCATGCGCGACGAAAGTTTTGGGCCCATCATTGGCATCCAAAAAGTAAGTAGCGATGCAGAGGCCATTCGCCTCATGAACGACACCGTGTATGGCCTGACCGCAGGCGTCTACACACCCAACGAACAACTAGCACGCGAAGTCCTTTCGCAAGTTCGCGCAGGCTCTGTCTACTGGAACTGCTGTGACCGCGTCAGTCCACGCTTGCCATGGAGTGGCTATGGCCATTCAGGCATTGGCCTGACTTTGTCGCGCGAAGGCATGGCTACTTTCACACGTCCCAAAGCTTGGCACTTGCGCAGCAACTGACATGCGCCTGGCCTTGTTTGACTTAGACCACACGCTGCTCGATGGCGACAGCGATCAACTGTGGTGTGACTTTCTCATTGACAAAGGTTTGCTCGACAAGGCCATCTTTTCTGCCAAAAACGAAGCCATGGCGCGCGACTACAAAACGGGGGCCGTCAATGTGCAGGTATTTTGTGAGTTTTACATTGGCACCTTGACGCTCAAAGCACCTGCTGACTGGGAAGTAATTCGTCAAGAATTTTTAAGCACATGGATAGCACCGCGTTTGTGCGCCGGTGGCAAAGCACAAATCAAAACCCATCAAGCCAAGGGCGATCGAGTGGTCATGACCACCGCCACCAACCGCTTCATCACTGAATTGACAGCCCAACACTTAGGCGTGCAAGACCTCATTGCCACCGATGCTGAAATACAAAAGGGTTTGTTCACCGGCAAAACAGCTGGTGTGCTGAACATGCGCGAAGGCAAAGTCACCCGCCTTAAGATGTGGTGCAAGGCGCAAGCATTAGACTGGGCTCAGCTTGAAACTTGGGGCTACAGCGATTCCATCAACGACCTGCCACTCCTAGAAGCCGTCACGCACGCCACCGTGACACAAGGCGATGTGAAGTTAAGGGCGGAGGCCGCCAAACGGGGTTGGCCCCAAATTGAGTGGTTTTAGTCAAGCCGTTTTAACTTTTTAGCCAACACAGGATTCACATGACGAGCACTGTATTCACCGACATTGACTGGGACAAAGACGGTAAGCAAATTGGTACGCTCAACCTGCCCCACTCGCCCGACGACGATGCATGGGGTGTCATTCCGTTTCCCGCTGCTTCCATCAAAAATGGCAAAGGCCCTGTGGTGGTGCTGACTGGCGCAGTTCATGGCGACGAGTACGAAGGCCCCATTGTTATTTCGGAGTTGATGCGCAACATCGAAGCCCAGGAAGTTACGGGTCAACTGATCTTGCTCCCCACCTTCAATGCGCCAGCCTTAAAAGCGGGGCGACGCACATCCCCCATCGATCAACTGAACCTGAACCGCGTCTTTCCCGGTGATGACTACGGCTTACCAACGCAGCAAATTGCCAGGTATGTCACTGACCATCTTTTTAGCAAGGCGAATTTCTACATTGACTTGCATGCGGGTGGCCGCTCCTTGTTTATCCAGCCTAGCGCCCATGTGGTCATGGCAGAGGGCATGCCCGCTGAACTCATTCAAGCCAATGCACGCTTAGCGGAGGCATTTGGCGTAGGCATCACCGTTCAGACCAGCAACATGGGCGACTACCGAACCTCTGCAGGGTATGTCACCTTCAAGGGCATTCCCATGCTTGCCGCCGAAATGGGCATGGGCGGTTGGGCCACGGCAGACTCTGTTCGGGCCACACGTGAAGCCACACACAGAGTGCTCAAGCACACCGGGGTTTTGCCAAATATCGAAACTTGTCCAGGCGAAAAAACGCAATGGACTCGCATTCATGGCACTGAAGCCTACGTGTTTGCACCCATGGATGGCTACTTCGAAAGACACTTCGCGCTAGGCGATGAAATTCAAAAAGGACAGTTGGCAGGTTTAATGCACCACTTAAACCGACCCAACCTAGAGCCCGAGGCTGTGTACTTTCAATCAAGCGGCACGCTCTACGCCCACGGTTTAATTGGGCAAGTCCGTGCGGGGCAAAATTTGGCGGTGTTGATTCAGAAAGTTGACTCGCCTATTTAGGCATCAATCGCAGAGCTTGACTAGGTGGTGCGCTGCGCTGCGGTCACGCTAATTTCAACACCGTATTCTTTTCCTGCCAATCGTGAAACCTCAACCGTGGCTCTGGCAGGCGTTGCGCCTGGTACGACCCACTCTTCCCAGGCACGGTTCATGTCTCCAAAGGTGTCCATGTTGGTCAAATAAATAGTGGCCATCAAAACTCTTGATTTGTCACTGTTATTTTTTTCTAGCAGGCGATCAATGCTGGCCAATGTTTGTTGGGTTTGGAGATAAATATCTGGCGCACAGTGGTCGTTAGCAACCTGCCCTGTTAGATACACAGTGCCGTTAAAAGCAACTGCCTCGGACAAACGTTTGCCAGTTTCAAATCTTTGGATGCTCATCAATCAACTCCAATAGGAAAAAGTGTTTTTAATTAGATTTTGGCTGCCCAATGTATTGCGTCAAAATCAGAAGAACTGAAGTGATCAACACAATGATTGTAGAAATAGCGGCAATGGTGGGGTCTACCTGATCGCGCAGCGCGTTGAACATGTTGCGTGTCAAGGTTGAGTTATCGCCACCTGATACAAACATCGCCACAATGATTTCATCAAACGAAGTTAAAAATGCCAGTACAGCACCCGATACAACAGAGAATTTAATTTGGGGCAAGGTAACCGACCAAAAAGCATACAACGGTGAAGCACCCAAACTTCGCGCAACCCGCTCTTGATCCATGTCATAAGATTTAAGCGCAGAGCCCACCACCAACATCACCACGGGAATGGCCAGCATGCAGTGCGCCAAAACCAAGCCCAGCAATGTGTTCACTAATTTAAGTTTCACATAGGCATAGAAAACGCCAATCCCAATCAAAATGTGGGGCACAACCATCGGCGTAAGCAACAGCATCCAAAGCCACTTAACATTTTTGAACCTTGATGTATGAAGACCATAAGAAGCCATCGTAGCCAAGGGCGTTGCCAGTAAGGCCGTAAGCAAACCCGCCTTCAAAGAAGTGGTTGTTGCTTGCATCCAAGCTGCAGAATTAAAGTAAGTTTCATACCACTTGAAAGACCATTTTCGGGGTGGAAACTCCAAATACTGCGAGGCAGAAAAAGACATTGGAATGACCAATAAAGTTGGGATAATCAAAAAAATCATCACAACGATAGCCAAACCATAAAGCCATAGTCTGGATTTATGCGTAATTTGCGTGTCTGTTGCCGGCAAGCTGAACCACTTCATGCTGCAATTGCCCGATCTACTGGATTAGAAATTTTTAATAATTTCATAAAAATCCAAATTAACAACGCAGTCATGACCAGTAAAACCACCCCCAGCGCACTGGCAGCGCCCCAATTGAAGAAGATTTCAATGTCGTTGGCAATTCGACTGGACACCATGATGACTTTGCCGCCGCCCAGTACGGCAGGCGTTATATAAAAGCCAAGGCACAAGATGAAAACAATTAAAGCGCCAGTTGCCATTCCAGGCATGGCCAAGGGGAAGAACACGGACCAAAATGTTTTCATGGGGCTTGCGCCTAAATTGGCAGCAGCACGAAGATAATTTCGATCGATGGCTCTCATGGAAGAGTAGAGCGGCAAAATTAAAAAGGGCAACATCACATGAACCGTTCCAATGAGAGTGCCCAGCATGTTGTGAACCAAAGCAATGGGCTCAGTCCACAAACCCAATTCAATGGCCCAATTGTTAATGAGCCCCTTGCGCTGCAACAAAACAAGCCATGCGTAAGTTCGAACCAACAACGATGTCCACAAAGGCAATAGAACCGCAATCATGCAAAGGTTGGCCGCACGCTTGGGTAGCTCTGATAAAAAATAAGCCAATGGGTAGCCAATGACAAGGCAAATTGCGGTGGTCATGATGCTCACCTCAAATGTTGTCCTGAAGGTTCTGAAGTAGGAAGGTTGCTCCCACATTCGAACATAATGTTCAGTGGTGAAGGCGCCGGTATCTGACAACAAAGACAAGTAAAAAAGCCAGCCCACTGGCAGAACCATGGTGATCACAATGAGCAACATGGCAGGGGTTACCAAGCCCAGCAACCACAGTCGCTCAATGCTGTCTGCGCGCTTGAGCGCCAGTGCATTGGGCAATGCGCTCAAGAAGTGCCTCCCTCTTCGCTTAAAACTACGGTGTCCTGTACGGACACAGCCAGCCGCAGCAAAGCACCTGGCAACAGATTGGGGTGGTTCTGCAACTCGACTGAAGGCATTCGAACCTGAACTCCGATGTCGTTAGGAAGCTTCACCTCCAAAAGAGAGCTGTCACCTTGATAAACCACATGAACCAACTGACCTGAAAATTCATTGAACTCTGCGTTTAAATGTTCCTGAGGCCCAAGGACCCTCAGGCGCTCAGGGCGAAGCATGAGAAGTGCTGCACCATGACGCGAGTCCTTATGAAGGATCTTGAAAGAGAAATTTGAAAATCTGGCAATTCCGTTTTCAATATGCACAGGCACAAAAGTAGATTCGCCAATGAACTCCGCAACAAATTTGTTCAGCGGTCTTTCGTAAATGGCACGGGGCGTATCCAACTGCATGATCTTGCCGAAATTAATCACAGCTATTCGATCGGACATGGTCAATGCTTCACGCTGATCATGCGTCACATAGACGGTTGTCATGCCTAATTTCTCATGCAACTGCCGCAATTCAATTTGCATGTGTTCGCGCAGTTGTTTGTCTAGCGCAGAGAGCGGTTCATCCATGAGCATGATGCGAGGCTCAAAGACCATGGCTCTGGCCAGCGCCACCCGTTGCTTTTGACCGCCTGACAATTGGTCGATGCCGCGTTTTCCGTAGCCTCCCAAGCGCACCATTTCGAGAGATCGCTCGACTCGCTCTTGGGCTTCTAGCCCTTTCACACCCCTTATCTTTAAGGGGTAAGCCACATTTTCAGCCACAGTCATGTGGGGGAATAAGGCGTAATTTTGGAACACCATACCCACATCGCGCTGATGGGGCGGCACACAAACCATCTCTGTATCGCCAAACTTAACACTACCGCCATCGGGTCTGGTAAAGCCAGCCAATACGGTGAGAAGCGTGGTCTTGCCAGAGCCCGAAGGCCCCAGCAAGGTTAAAAACTCACCACTTTTAATTTCCAAATCAACATGATTTAAAGCATAAGTTGAACCATATTTTTTCGTGATTTTTTCTATGGAAATTGGTAAAGAGGCGTTTTTCACGGGCAATCTTCAGAAATTATTCTGTCAACATGTTTTGATAAAGTTCGGAGGCGCGGCCCTCAAACTTGGTATACCAAGCCAAGTCAATCGGCACTTGTTTGACAGAGTTTTCGGGATGCGAAGGCAAAGTTTTGGCATACGCAGGACTAATGGCCGTGCCTTCATAGGCTTTTTTATTGGTCGGTCCGTAAGTGATGTACTTGGTGAATTCAGCCTGGTATTGAGGCTTGCTAATTTCATTCAAGAATCTCATGGCCAAGGCCTTATTGGGCGCACCCTTGGGCACACCAAAGCAGTCGTAATCTAACAAGCCTTGGTTAAATGTGTAAGCGACTTGCGCGCCGTCCTTGGCCACCACATCGAAACGGCCGTTCCATCCTGTGATCATGTCCACTTCGCCATCCTTCATCAGTTGTGCATGCTGTGCACCCGATGACCACCAAACAGCCACATGGGGTTTCAGCTCTTTGATTTTCTTAATGGCACGCTCTATACCGCCCGGTGCTGAGAGCACCTCATAGACTTTGTTAGGAGGCACACCATCTGCCATCAATGCAGGCTCGAGAGCGCCAGCAACACCCTTGCGATAAGAACGCTTACCAGGGAATTTTTTCACGTCCCAAAAGTCAGCCCAACTTTGAGGACCATTTCTGCCATATGTTTTTGTATTCCAGGCTAGAACCGTAGAAAACACATCGCCACCGACACAATGCTCTTGCGTGTAGCCAGGGGCAAATGAAGACACATCAATGGTCTTGTAGTCTAAAGACTCAAGCAAGCCTTCAGCCCCAGCGCGGGCAGCACTGCCAGATCCACTGGCAACAATGTCCCAAGTCACTGCACCGGCTTTCACCTTCAACCGCAAGTCTGCAATGCCTGTGTAGGTTTCTTCTTTGACGGTAATGCCCAAGGCTTTTGCTGCAGGCTGGAATAACGCTTTACTTTGGCCTTCTTGGTAAGCGCCCCCGAACGAGACAATTGTCAATTGGGCGCTTGCATGGCCCGCCCATGCCATGGCGGCTACCAACGCACTGACCGATACTATTTTTTTAAAAATTTGCTGTCTCAACATTGCCATTCTCCTTTGATTAAAAGTCATGAAAACCAACCAGAACCGGAATTTTTTTAAACCACCACATCTCAAATGTAGAAATTGATTGGCATCCTCCAAAGTGCCATTATCGAAACTCCACCATACCAATCTCAACACAGTTTCGCAAGCTTAAATTCGCGCCACCACACTTTTGGTCTTGCAATAACTCCCTACCGCCTCCAGCCCTTTCTCGCGACCAAAGCCAGAGTGTTTATTGCCACCAAAAGGGACCGCAATACCTCCCGCAAAATACTCGTTCACATAAACCTGACCGGCATCGATCTGCTGCGCCAATCGATGCGCTGCACTCAAGTCCTTGGTGAAAACCCCTGCTACCAAGCCAAACTCTGTGCCATTGGCCAAATGAACTGCTTCTTCCATGTCGGCGAATGTTTGAATGCAAAGGACGGGGCCAAATATTTCCTGTTGCACCGCAGCATCAAGCAAGGGCACCCGGTCCAACAAAGTGGGTTCGTAAAACCAACCCAGCCCTGTAGCGGGGTCGGTCGAAATCTGGCCACCGCAAAGCACCTGAATGCCTCGCGATTTGGCCGACTCAACATGGCCAGACACACGCTTTAATTGCAACTCAGAGTTGACGGGGCCCATACCTGAATTTCTAAGGCCGTGTCCTAAGTGAATGGCTTTGGTTTTTTTCAAAACCTTTTCTATCAGCGCATCGTGAATTGAGTCATGTACCAGCAAGCGAGAACCCGCTGAACATATCTGACCTGCATTTTCAAAAATGCCTGCAATCACATTGTCAGCTGTGAGTTCTAAATCGCAATCAGCCAACGCCACAATGGGCGATTTTCCGCCCAATTCCAAAAGTACGTGTGTGATGTTGGACGCCGCCACACGCATCACATCGATGCCTGTGGTGACAGAGCCTGTAAACGTGATGTGATGAACGCCAGGGTGCTTCACCAAGGCCGCGCCAGCGGCCTGCCCCGTCCCTGTGATGACATTGAAAACACCTTTTGGCAAACCCGCTTCGATGCACAACTCAGCCAACATCAATGCGGTTAAGGGCGTTTGCTCTGCAGGTTTTGCAACCACTGTGCAGCCAGCAGCCAGTGCTGGAGCAATTCCTCTGGCTGCCGTTGAAAGTGGGTAATTCCAAGGAATGATGTGAGCCGTTACACCCAGGGGTTCATTCAATGTGTAAGCCACATAATCGGGTCCGAGTGGAATGCTGATGCCTTGGTATTTATCGGAAGCGCCCGCATAGTAATCAAAACAATTGGCCGCACCCGCCACATCGCCCATCGCTTCATCTAAGCGTTTGCCAGAGTCCAAGGCTTCTACAAAAGAAAGTCTATCTGAATTCTTTCGAATTAACTCAGCGATATTTCTTAATAGCTTCCCTCGCTGCGAGGGGGTGAAACGCGACCACTCGCCTTTCAGTGCTTTTTGAGAAGATAAAACGGCACGGTCTACGTCTTCAGCCTGACCCGCCGCAAATTCAGAAAAGACTCGACCTGTGCCAGGATCCCAGGTCGGCATCGATTGGCGACTTTCTGCCGCATGAAACACGCCATCCATGAAGAGGGCATGAGGCAATCCACTCACCTTGCCAGTAGCCAGATAATCACGAACACCTGTTGCCAAATCAAAGCTCATCTACTTAACCTCGCTCACCTGATAGGTCGCGCGGCTTAACCAGTCGGGATTGATTTCAACACCCCAACCTGGCCCCTCTGGCAATGAAATATGGCCTTCCTTTATTTTGTAGGGCGATTGCACAAACAAGCCTTCCTGCCATGGGTAGTAATCTTCACCCTCTATCGAAAATTCCAAATATTTTCCAGGATTGGGAATGGCGCAGAGCAAGTGCATGGTGAACAATGTGACCAAAGACCAATTGGCACTGTGGGGGGTGCAAGGAAGCCCTGCAGCATGTGCCATTTGTGCCACTTGCATGCTGCGAAGCATGCCGCCCATGTAACAAATATCGGGTTGAACAATGTCCACAACCTTTGACTCAATCATGTGCTTCCACATCGGCAAGTAGCAATCTTGCTCGCCGCCCGTCACATCCAAACTCAAAGCCTCTCGAACTTCACGCGTTTGATCTAGCTCCCAGTAGGGGCAAGGCTCTTCAAAATGCGCAACGCCATTGGCTTCTAAAATTCGGCCAACCTGGATAGCTCGTGCGGGCGAGTAACAGCTGTTGGCATCCACCATTAACTCAGCCTGGTCACCCAGTGCCTTTCGCAGGGTTGGAACGATTTCTTCAGTCCGCCCTTCCCACTCGTCTTGATCTCTGCCGTATTCAGCACCGACTCTGAATTTAAAAGCGGTAAAGCCGTCACGTTCTTGGAGTTCTTGCATCCTTCGCGCTTCATCTTTGGGCGTGATGTCACGCTTCATGGAGGATGCATAGGCTCGCAGAGTTTTGGCATGCCCCCCCAACAACTCGCAAACAGGCTTGCCTTGCAACTTTCCTAGCAAATCCCAGACTGCAGTTTCTACGCCGCCCATGGCACGGTACATGTGAGAGCCTGGAAACTTGTGCTCTTTTTCAGGCACCAAGGCCATCAAGCCCGCCATGTCATGAATGTCATGCCCCAAGGCGTAGGGCGCCACCTGACGGTGCAAAATGAGAGCGCTAATGTCTGAGTGGTATGTGGATACCTGCCCCCATCCCTGTGAACCATCTTCCGCCGTAACCCTTGTAAAACCAACATAGAGGTTGCTGAAGGTTTCAATGCGTTTGATTTTCATGCACAAATGATCTCAAGGCATTGGTAGGGCAATAAGGTCCATTTTGAACAATGAGTGATACCATTTTGAAAATGAAATGGAGTCAATGATGGTCAAACGAGCGCGTGGTTCTTTGTTGCTTTCTATCAAATTTGACAGGAATTCGCACCAACCCATTAGCACCCAGCTTTATGTTGCGATGCGTGAATTAATTCTGGCTGGCGGATTTTTAGCGGGAGAGCGTTTGCCTGCAACTCGAACCTTGGCCAAAGATTTGGGCATTTCCAGAACCACCGTCATTGAAGTCTTTGATCGACTCACCTCTGAAAGCTTGGTGACCTCCAAAACTGGGGCAGGAACTTATGTCAGTAAAGCTTTAAGCGCTGAAAGGCCCAAGCACCTTGCATCACAAACCAAAATTCAAAATCAGAGAGACCCTCAACTTTCAAGATTGATGGGCCAAGCCTTTCTTCGCTTCAGTGATCGCAAAAGACTGCCGCATGCGCCTCGCGCCTTCACCACGGCCCTCCCCGCCTTCGATTTTTTTCCAATGGCGCAGTGGGCCAGACTTTCAGCCAAATACATGCGTGGCTCTCGCGACGACGTCATGGGGTATGGCGACCCTAACGGCGCCGCACAATTACGTCGCGCCATCGCCTCTCATTTGCGAGTTAACAGAGGTATCACTTGCGAGCCTGAGCAAATTTTCATTGTGAGTGGTGCCCAACAAGCCTTCCATTTAATTGGCTCCACCTTGGTCAACCCCGGAGAAAATGTATGGTTTGAAAATCCTGGTGCCATTGGCGCCAGAAATAGCTTGATTGCTTGCGGTGCAAATCTCATTCCCGTACCGGTTGACAACGAAGGCTTGAGGGTGGAGGACGCCTTGAGAATGTGCCCTGAATTCAGATTGGCTTTTGTCACACCCTCGCATCAACAGCCGATGGGCAGCGTCATGAGCCTTGAGCGACGTTTTGCGCTTCTGAGTGCAGCAGAGAAAGCAGAGGCTTGGATCATTGAAGATGACTATGACGGTGAATTTTTCTTTGGCAGCCATCCACCCCCCACGCTCAAAAGTGTGGACACCGCAGGGCAAGTTATTTATGTGGGCACCTTCAGCAAATCTCTATTTCCAGCCCTGCGTCTAGGCTACATGTTGGTACCCGATAGTTTGGTGGACACCTTTCAAACCATTATGTTCAGCTACCTACAAGGTGTGCCTTCTCATACCCAATCAATGGTTGCTGAATTTATTGACGAAGGTCATTTCTCATCACACGTTAGGCGCATGAGACTCATTTATGAAGAAAGGCATGAAGCTTTAATCCGTGTGGCGCAGCAAAGACTCAGCGGGCTGCTTGAAGTCGAAACGACTCGAAGCGGGCTTCACACCATTGCGCATCTGCCGCGACATCTTTCAGAAATTGAAATTTCCAAAGCAGCCGAACTTCTCAATATCACCGCGTCGCCATTAGGCAGGTATGCACTGGCCCCTTTGAAATCGCAAGCTTTGGTTTTGGGCTTTGGAGGCGTCAACCCGCAACAAATTCAGACAGGTGTTGAAGTTTTGGCAAGCGTCCTTGAAAATCAACACAAACTGAAAACCTCATAAGTTCATCGCCTTTTTGTGGTTTGCTAATATCTTCAAAACGGACCTTTCCACCAGACCAATGTCCGTGAAAACTGAGCATTCAATACCTAAATATTTTGACCGAATTCGATTTCATTGTTGTAGGCGCAGGATCCGCAGGGTGCGTCATGGCCAACCGACTTTCAGCATGCGGGCGCTTTAACGTCTTGTTGCTTGAAGCGGGCGGAAGCGATCAACGGCTCTGGCTCAAGGTCCCCCTTGGCTACGGCATGTCTTTTTACAATCCAAGCGTCAACTGGATGTATCAAACTGAGCCAGATCCACAATTGAACCATCGATCAGCTTATTGGCCCAGGGGTAAGGTCCTAGGCGGCTCCAGTGCCATCAACGCCATGGTTTTTATCAGGGGCCAAGCTCGTGACTTTGACGATTGGGCCCGCCTAGGCAACTCGGGTTGGTCTTATCAAGACGTACTGCCTTACTTTAAAAAATTAGAAGACAGCCCCCACGGGCCCAGCCGCTCACGGGGTGCTGATGGCCCCTTGCATGTGAGCGACGTATCGAAACAAGTCCATCCTTTGTGCGAGCACTTTTTAAAGGCTGGCGAAGAGCTAGGTATTCAAAGGAACGCTGACATCAATGGCGATTCTCAAGAAGGTGTTTGCATCAACCAAATCACCACACGAAATGGTTTTCGAGAGTCTGCCAGTACTGCTTATCTCAAACCCGCCCTCAGCCGATCCAATTTAAAAATCATCACGCACGCACATGTCTCTCGTGTACTTTTTGAAAATCGAAAAGCAGTGGGCATTGAATACCTCCAAGATGGCATCAAGCTCAGCGTTCGTGCAAGTCGGGAAGTGATCCTCTCAGCGGGCTCCATCAATACGCCGCAAATACTGCAACTGTCGGGTGTGGGGCCGGGACAAGTCTTGCAAAAATTCAATATCCCCCTCGTTCTTGAGAGCCCCGCTGTGGGGCAAAACTTGCAAGATCATTTGTGCATTGACTATATCTACAGAGCCAAGGTGCCCACTTTGAACAAGCAATTGGGAAGCGTGTGGGGTCAAGTTTGGTCGGGGCTGCAATACATCACCAAAAGGCAAGGCCCCCTGTCCTTGAGCATTAACCAAGGTGGCGGCTTCTGTAAATCAACTGAGCAATCTGAGCACCCCGATTTGCAACTTTATTTTTCACCACTCAGCTATCTCAAAGCCACGCCTGGCATACGGAAATTGACAGCACCCGACGGCTTTCCAGGATTTTTGTTGAGTGCGCAACCCTGTCGACCTGAAAGTCGCGGCAGCATCACGGTTCAAAGTTCAGACCCACAAGAAGCACCTAAAATTTGGCCCAATTCACTTTCAACCCCAGCTGATAAAGCCGCCTTGCTTCTTGCTGCTCAGTGGCTGCGAAAGTTGGCTGCCACCCCTTCACTAGGAAGCATCATTGACCATGAAATTTTGCCTGGTCCCCAAGTGCAAAGCATCGATCAAATGATGGCTGATATTTACGAAAGAGCATCGACGGTCTATCATCCTGTGAGTACTTGCAGAATGGGAACCCATATTGAGCATGCGGTTGTAGACTCAAGGCTTAGAGCCCATGGCCTACTGTCCTTAAGGGTTGTTGATGCTTCCGTTTTTCCCACGCTCACCTCGGGCAATACCAATGCCCCCACCCTCATGCTTGCAGAAAAAGCTGCAGACATGGTGTTAGCAGATCATCAGTATTAACCAAAGGAACGGTTTTCATGTCATCACTTGCTCTCATGGAAAATTGCAAACTCAGTCCGTACTGGTGGGAAAAAACACCCAGACCAGCTTCACAGGAAAAGGCTTTACCCAGCTCAGTTGACGTCTTGGTCATTGGCGCTGGCTACACAGGGCTTCATGCGGCGCTGCAAACAGCCAGAGGTGGGCGTTCAACTTGGGTCATCGATGCGGAGGATGCAGGATGGGGTTGCAGTTCACGAAATGGCGGGCAAATTTCAACCAGTATCAAGCCCACCTATGACTCTCTTGCAAAACAGCATGGTTCGCAAAAAGCCTTTGACATCTTGAGGGAAGGTCAGAACTCTTTGGAATGGATTGAACATTTTGTAAGGTCTGAAAAAATAGATTGCGACTTTGGAAAAGTGGGTCGATTTCATGCGGCGCATAACGCAGAACAATACGAATTACTTGCCAACAAGCTGACCAACCAACCCAAGGGGCTGGAAGTGAAGGCGCATGTTGTTCCCCGATCAGAACAAAGGCAAGAATTGGGCTCCGATGTTTACTGGGGCGGCGTTGTTTATGAACAGCATTGCTCAGTTGATCCAGCGGCTTACCACCAGGGGCTTCTTGAGAGGGCTGTTTCAGCAGGGGTTGAAATCATTTCCAGATGCCCTGCCATGAATATTCAAAAAATAGGCAATGAATTTCACATTCAAACACCAAGAGGTGTCATCAAGGCGAAAAATGTTGTCATTGCAACCAACGGCTACACAGGCAAGCTCACGCCGTGGCTTCAAAGACGCGTGATTCCCATCGGCAGTTACATGATTGCCACAGATGCTTTACCACCGGGCATGATGGACAGGCTGATCCCCAAAGATCGAATTGTGAGTGACACACGGCGCGTTGTTTATTACTACCGGTCGTCTCCTGATCGCACTCGAATTTTGTTTGGCGGCAGAGTTTCACACCAAGAAACAGATCCTCGGGTGAGTGGCCCCAAACTTCATCACGACTTGGCAGAAATTTTCCCAGAATTGAAAAATGTGGGCATCAGCCATTCTTGGTGTGGTTTTGTGGCTTACACATTTGATGAACTCATGCACACAGGGGTTCATGACGGCATGCATTACGCCATGGGTTATTGCGGCGCTGGCGTGGGAACTTCAAGCTACTTTGGCATGAGAATTGGCCAACAAATATTGGGCTTGAAAGAAGGCACCACGGCCCTAGACGGATTGCCATTCCAGACTCGTCCTTTTTACACAGGCAATCCTTGGTTTTTAGCGCCTTCCATTCGCTACTACAGGTGGTTAGACAGTTTTTAAACGGCAAGCTTAATCGTCTTTAGCGCCCCAAAGTCATGCCATTTTCAAAGTCCCTTCCCGATTTGCCGCTTCAATCGCCGCGGGGTTCGCAGCATGTCTTGGTCATTGGATCGGGCGCCATTGGACTTTCCTGTGCACTTTGGCTTTTAAAGTCTGGACATCGGGTTACTGTGTTTGACCCTCACCCTCCACTGGACGATATTGATTACCGAGGCGCCTGCAGTTTTGGCAATGCATGTTCCATTGCCTATGGGGCTGTCACTCCCGTTGCCATGCCAGGCATTCTGAAAGATGTGCCAAGCATGCTGTCCAATCCACTAGCGCATCTTTCCATTCAATGGCGAAATTTCCCCGAGCTGATTCCTTGGCTTCTGCAATTCATTCGCTCTAGCAAATCAGAACGGGTTCTGGAAATTGTGAACGAACTGGCTGAGCTCTTGCGATTGGCAGAAGCTGGCATTTCACCTTTGCTTCAAGAAAGTGGCAGCCAGAATTTAATTCGCAATCGTGAATGTCTTTATCTTTATCACTCTGAAGAAAAATTCCAGAAAGCCCAATACGGTCTTCAATTGCGCGCCAATCAGGGCGTTCGCATGGAGACACTCGATGCCGCTCAAATTCATGAAAGAGAGCCACATCTAACACCTGTCTATCACAAGGGTGTTTTATTTTTGGATGCGTACAGCCTAGAAAGCCCTTATGTCTACATGAAGAACCTTGCAAATTGCATTCTTCAACGAGGTGGAAAATTTGTACATCAACACATTGATGAAATTTTGATGGGCAACGACCATGTTCAACTCAGCGGCGGCGGGGTAATTAGCGAGCAAGCAGATCAAGTGGTTGTGGCTGCAGGCGCATGGTCAAAAAAACTATTGCACCCTCATGATCAAGTTCTCTTGAACACCGAGCGCGGTTACCACGTGATGTTTCCAGACGCCGAAAAATTATTGACAACACCGACATGTTACCCAGAACATGGGTTTTACATGACACCCATGATGGATGGCATTCGAGCAGCAGGAACTGTAGAGTTGGGCGGGCTGGGTCGAGCGCCAAACCCAAAACGAATTGAAGTCATCGAAAAAGGCACAAGACAATTGATTCAAGGCTTAGGCCCCAGTGGTGACACGTGGCTTGGACACCGCCCCTCCATGCCCGATTCACTGCCAGTCATCGGGCATTCTCCCCACAATGAAAGAATCATTTATGCTTTTGGGCATGGGCATCTGGGACTCACCTTGGCTGGTATTACGGGTCGCTTGGTGGCTGAAATTGCCGGTGGACACGCATTGTCTAAAAATATCAATGCACTGCGGCCGCATCGATTTTGAGCCGTTTTTTGCAACGCTCGCAGCCAACCTAAAACACAAACCCTCGCAGAGATCTGGCACACAACACAAGCCCACTAAGGCATAAAAAACTGTGAATAAAGGGTTTGAGAAAAGCCGCTTGAATTCGAAGTGCCAATTGGTGTCCCAGCCAAACACCCGCAATGGCAAAAGGCAGGAGCAGCATCAAGCATTTCCACAGCTCTATATTGTTCAGACCCCCTGCTACACCCACCATGCACAGCGCAATGGATGACAGGCCAATGATGGTCATCGGCATGGTCGCCCTGATTAAAAATGGATCCGACAAGCGCTGCGAAAGCCAGGACATGACAACCGGCCCAGCTGTGCCAAACATGGTTTCAACAAGCCCCATCATGAAACCTGCCAAGTGACGCATCGATGGCCGGAGTTGGACCGCCACTGCAGCGCCCTTGAGACCTCGCCAGCCTATGTAGATCACATAGAGTCCCAAGCAAAGCAACAAGCCATCACCCTGAGTGATGCGCATGAGCACAATGCCAGCGACTGCGCCAAAAATAACCGAAGGCAGCAAAGGCGGCAACTCTTTCCACATGACTTGCCGAAAATTCAAGCCCGTGTGCAAGATGGCTGCAGGCACATCAATCAGAAGCATCAAGGGAACCACCATTGCAAGTGGCCAATCCCATGCCAACAAAGGAACAATGATCAGGGCAGAACCGAAGCCTGCAATACCCAGCACAAAATAGCCTACAAAAACGACTGCAAATTGATACAGGCTGGCTTCCATTTAGTTCAAAACACCGTGTGCAATGACGCAAGCTGCGTCCACCGTAAAGGCATTGCTGGCAATGGCCTCAACAACTTGCTTGGATGAAAGACACGTCAATTCACTCACCTCACCGTCTTGATTGACAGGCGTCACATCAGGCGGAACAAGCAGGTTGTAAACCCACAATGTTTCATGGTGCCAACCCGTTGCCACTGCACGGCAGGTACTCACATGGCCATGAGAGACCGCAGTCAATGCCAAGGTCTCAGAAAGTCCAGCCTCTTCAGCCATTTCTCTAACAGCGCAGGTTTGAAGTGACTCACCCACTGGTAAACCGCCTGCGGCAACGTTGTCCAGCATGCCAGGGTCTGTAGGCTTGGTTACAGCTCTGCGGCCACACCATAAATGCCCTTCATGTGTGAAGCCATTCACATGCACAGCATGACTGCGCAAACCAAAAAACCTGAAGGCCGATCGCTCCATTTCAAAAGCCGCGCGCAATAGAGACGTAGGCTCTAAACACTGAGGCCCAGTTCCAATGACATGGTCTTCCCAGAAGCTGAATTTTTCATTGCGCCAACCCGTTACATAACCCAGGTCGTGCAGTTGCTTGGCAAACTCAGCCAAAGCCCTACTTCGAGAAGCAGGCGTTCTCTCTGGAGTATCCCAATGCAAGCCAAGAGGAAGATCAGTCCATTGGCTACTTAAGCTTTGCAGAACTTTGGCATGCGCAGGCATGATGTACCCAGCGGCAGCAGGCGAGCCTCCCAAATACCAAGGGACTGCATCTACTGGCAAGGGCTGCATCGCTTGCTTCAAGCACTGATGCAACACTTGGATTTCTGGAGCGCTGAGAGCGGCCTTGAACTTTTCAATGGCGTTCATGCTGTCTACACATTCAAGTTAGCCCTAGACGCAACGTCAATGCGCCTGATCCCAGTTCAGTCCCACACCCACTTCGGCCAACAAAGGCACTTTGAGTGTGGCTACTTCAGCCATCCATTTTGGCACTGCAACTTTGAGCCACTCAACTTCATCTTCAGGCACTTCAAAAACCAATTCGTCGTGCACCTGCATGATCACTTTGCTTTTGCGTTGTTCTTTGTCAATGCCTGCTTGCACAGCCATCATCGACAGCTTGATCAAATCGGCTGCAGTGCCCTGCATAGGCGCATTGATCGCTGCACGCTCAGCACCCGCACGACGGGGTCCGTTAGGAGAATTGATTTCCGGCAAATACAACCTGCGGCCAAATACAGTTTCAACATAGCCTTGCGATTTGGCTTGCTCGCGCGTTTCGTCCATGTAGCGCTTGACACCTGCAAAGCGTTGGAAGTAACGCTCAATGTAATTTTTGGCAGCGCCATTGTCGATGCCCAAGGCCTTGGCCAAACCAAACGCACTCATGCCGTAAATCAAACCAAAATTAATGGTTTTGGCATAGCGGCGCTGCTCACTCGAGACTTGATCGGGCGTTAAACCAAACACTTCGGCCGCAGTGGCTTTGTGCACGTCCAAGCCTTGATGAAAGGCTTTGAGCAAGGCCTCGTCACCGCTCAAATGCGCCATGATGCGCAACTCAATTTGCGAATAGTCAGCACTGGCAATGAAACTACCAGCAGGTGCCACAAAAGCTTCGCGCACTTTGCGGCCCTCTGCCGTGCGAATGGGAATGTTTTGCAAATTTGGATCGTTGCTGGACAAACGGCCTGTGACGGCCACCGCTTGCGCGTAATGCGTATGCACCCTGCCCGTTCTGGGCAAAGCCATTTGCGCCAGCTTGTCGGTGTAAGTACCCTTCAGTTTGGACAAACTGCGGTGCTCCAAAATGCGCGCAGGCAAAGGGTAGTCTTCTGCTAGTTTTTCCAACACTTCTTCATCGGTACTGCGCGCACCCGTGGCGGTTTTTTTAATGACGGGCAAACCCAGTTTGTCAAAAAAGATTTCACCAAGTTGTTTAGGGCTGCTCAAGTTAAAGGGCTGCCCTGCAATTTCATAAGCTTCAGTTTCTAGTTGCAAAATGCGTTGCCCCAAGGCTTGGCTTTGTGCGGCCAGTGTGGGGCCATCAATTAGCACGCCATTGCGCTCAATGCGAAACAAAGCTTCGCTGGTGGCAATTTCGATGTCATAGATGGCACGCAGTTTGGCATCGGCTTGAATGCGGGGCCAGAGCACACCATGCACATCCAAGCATTGGTCTGAATCTTCACAAGAATACTCAGAGGCTTTTTCGACATCAACTTGTGCAAACGAAATTTGATGCACACCTTTGCCGCACATGTCTTCGTAAGTCAAACCGGTACGGCCAACATGTCGCAATGCCAAACTGGTCAGGCTGTGCGGCTTGTGGACTTCCAGCACATAACTTTGCAGCATGGTGTCGTGTGCATAGCCACGCACCTCAATGCCTTGATTGGCAAACACATGCCGGTCGTATTTAATGTGCTGACCTACTTTGAGTTTGAGCGGGTTTTCAAGCCAAGCTTTGAGCTTGGCCAGAACTTCCAACAAGGGCAACTGCACAGGTGCGTCGGGCCCTTCGTGGCGCAAAGGCAAATAAGCCGCCTCACCCGGTTTGACACTCCAACTGATACCCACCAAATCGGCGCGCATGGCATCGAGCGATGTGGTCTCGGTGTCGATGGCCACACACTCAGCGGCCTCTAACCTCGGCAGCCATGTGTCAAATTGCGCCCAAGTCAAAATGGTTTCGTAGTGTTTGTCGCCAGTGACAGTGACAACCGGTTCTGGCTCAGCAAACAAATCGTCATTGGGCACAAATGCCACTTTGGCAGAGGACTTGCTGTTTGCAGACTCAGGGGCGCCTGCACCACGGCTTCTGACCAAACCTTTGAAGCCATACTTTTCATAAAAAGCCAACAAGTCGGCTTCGTTGGGCTGCGCTAACCGAATGGTTTCAAGTGAGGGCAACTCGGGCACGTACTCGTTCAAATCGCAATCGGTGCGAATTTTCAAGAGCTGACGGCCGGTAGGCAACCAATCGACCGCCTTGCGAAGGTTCTCACCCACCACCCCTTTGACTTGATCGGCATTGGCCATCAAGTTATCGAGCGAGCCATATTCAAGCAAAAGTTTGACCGCCGTTTTAGGGCCTACTTTTTGCACGCCTGGCACATTGTCGACCGTGTCACCCACCAAAATTTGATAGTCCAACATGAGGCTGGCAGGCACACCAAATTCTTCTTGAACGCCCGCCAAATCACGGCGCTTTCCATTCATGGTGTCGATGATGGTGATATGTTCATTCACCAATTGGGCCAAGTCTTTGTCGCCACTTGAAACCACCACCTCAATGCCTTGCGATGAACCCACAGCAGACAGTGTGCCGATCACATCATCGGCTTCAACGCCAGGTACGTCCAAGACTTTCCATCCCATCAAACGAACCAACTCATGAATCGGCTGAATTTGCGAACGCAAATCGTCGGGCATGGGACTTCTGTTTTGTTTGTATTCTGGGTAAATTTCATCGCGGAAGGTAGGGCCTTTGGCATCAAAGACACACACCGCAAAGTCTGCGGGAATGTCTTTCCGAAGGCGCTCCATCATGTTGATCATGCCTCGGATGGCACCTGTCGCAGGGCTGGCGGGGTCGCCCGGCACAGCTCTCAAATCAGGCATGGCATGAAAGGCTCGGTAGAGGTAACTGGAACCATCCACCAGCAAAAGTGTTTTCTTGTCGCTCATGCCCCAATTGTGCCTGTCCTGAAGCGGGTTTGCCGAGACAAAGTCTGTCAAATTTGGCGCCAACACCCTCTACAATCCCTGCATGCATTTCGCCATGCCCTCGGGCGCCTATTCCACCCTTTCGAACCCCCGCTAAGCCATGGCTGTTTTTACGCCCGTTACCCAAGAGCAAGCAGCTCTGCTGATGTCCCAATTAAGCTTAGGTGAACTGACCGAGTTAAGGGGGATTGAGGGCGGCATCGAAAACACCAACTATTTCGCCACCACCGATTTGGGCGATTACGTCCTGACCTTGTTCGAGCGACTTAATCACGCGCAATTGCCCTTTTATTTGTACCTGATGAAGCACTTGGCAGAAAAAGGCATTCCAGTGCCCAACCCTGCTGCCAATCAAGATGGCGACATTCTGCACACCCTTTGCGACAAACCAGCAGCCGTGGTCAACCGACTGCTTGGCAAAAGCCAACTGGCCCCCGATGCCGTTCACTGCGCGGCGGTCGGTGCCATGATGGCTCGCATGCACTTGGCAGGCGAGGACTTCAACCGCAGCCAACCCAACTTAAGGGGCTTGGCGTGGTGGAACGACACTGTGCCTGTGGTGCTGCCCTACTTAGACACAGACCAATCCAGCCTCTTGCAAAGCGAGTTGGCCTACCAAAATCACATTGCACAGGGTGCCGCTTATCAAGCCCTTCCCAAAGGCCCCGTCCACGCCGACCTTTTCCGCGACAACGTGATGTTCGATGGCGAAAAGCTCACCGGCTTCTTCGACTTTTATTTTGCGGGCAATGACACTTGGTTGTTTGACTTGTCGGTGTGCATGAACGATTGGTGCATCGACTTAAACACAGGAGAGCACGCAGCTGACCGGGCCTTGGCCATGCTGAATGCCTACCAAGAAGTGCGCCCACTTCGTTCCGCCGAGAGACAGTTGCTGCCAGCCATGCTGCGCGCCGGCGCATTGCGCTTTTGGATTTCCCGGCTTTGGGACTTCTATTTACCCAGAGAAGCATCTATGCTTAAACCACACGATCCCACCCACTTTGAACGGGTATTGCGTGCTCGTTTAACTTCGCCCTTTAAGCTCTGGCTATGAAGCTTCAAATCGTTCCTGCCAAGCAGGGCCTAGTCTGGGTCAAACAAGGCATCCGTACTTTTTGGCGTCAGCCATTGGCCTTTACAGGCTTGTTCTTTTTGTTCATGGCGTGGGTTTCTGTCTTGTCCATGGTTCCTTTTATTGGCGCGGCCTTGGCCTTGCTCGTTTTGCCGGCCGCGACTTTAGGGCTGATGGTTGCCACTGAACAGGCAGCCTCCGGAAAATTTCCCATGCCTACTGTGATGCTGGTGGCCTTTCGCGCAGGTCAACAGCGGCTGAAGGCCATGATGGTTTTAGGCGGACTCTATGCCCTGAGTTTTTTAGCAGTCATGGCCATTTCGGCGCTCGTTGATGGCGGCGGGTTTGCCAAGGTCTATCTGGCCAATGCCCCCATCACACCTGAAGTGGTCAACGATACAGACTTTCAGACAGCCATGTGGTTGACCACCATCATGTACGTGCCTTTGTCGATGCTGTTTTGGCACGCGCCGGCTTTGGTTCATTGGCACGGCGTTCCACCCGTCAAAAGCCTGTTTTTCAGCGCCATCGCTTGCTGGCGCAATTTAGGTGCATTTGCTTTGTATTTGTTGGCATGGGCAGGCGTGCTTGTAGCGGGTGCCGTACTCATTCTCCTCATCAGCAGCGCCTTAGGTGGCAACGATTTATCTGCTGCTGTTCTCATGCCGGGCGCCTTGCTCATGGCGGCCATGTTTTTCACATCGGTTTACTTTAGCGTGAAAGACTGTTTTGAATTGCCCGAGCCAGGCAGCGAACACCAAGCCTAAAACATCAATGGTGGTGGCCATGCGCCCCATGAACATGGCGGTGTTCAATTTCCTCTGGAATGGCCGCGCGCACATCCAGCACATTCAATTGGAACTGCAAAACTTGACCCGCCCAAGGATGGTTGCCATCCAACATCACGGTGTCGCCTTTGATTTTCAGCACATTGAAAATGGCTTCGCGGCCATCTGGCGTGCGGCCTCGCAATTGACCCCCTACCTTCACGCCAGGCGGGAAATCTTTCTTGGGCATGGTTTGCAGCAGGCTTTCATCGCGCTCACCAAAGGCATCGGTGGCACTCAGTACCAATGTGGTTTGGTAGCCCTTGTCTTGGCCATCTAGCGCCTCTTCAATTTTGGGCAAGGTGTTTTCATAGCCGCCATGCAAATAAGCCATGGGCTCTTCTGCAGCTTCTAACAATTTACCTTGCGCATCGGACACTTTGTATTTCAAGGTCACAACGGTGTCTTTTTCAATTTTCATAAAGTTCTCTTCCTTCGGTCCTAAATTATTCCACAGGTGTTAACTTGGCAACCGACAAGGCCAGCCACTTCACACCATGTCTTGGGAAATTCACTTGGGCCCGCGCATCTGCGCCAGCACCCTCGACGGCCAAAACCTGGCCCTCACCAAACTTGGTGTGAAACACTTTCATGGCCACTTTGATGCCATGCGAAGGCTCTGCTTTTTGCACAGGCACAGGCGGGCTTTTGTAGGTTTCTGCCGAGCTCAAACTGCTGTGCCCCCATGCAGGCTTGGCTTGAAAAGCTTGGGCGGGTGAAGTCCAGCCGCCGCCCAACCCAGTCGCAAAGCCAGGGTTCTTAGGCGTGATCCACTTCAAGCATTCCTCAGGCAACTCATCCAAAAAACGGCTCTTTAAGTTATAGCGAGTTTGGCCATGCAGCATGCGCGTTTGAGAATGACTGAGGTACAAACGTTTGCGCGCTCGCGTGATGGCCACATACATGAGTCGGCGCTCTTCTTCCAAACCATCGTAGTCGTTCATGGAGTTTTCGTGAGGAAACAAGCCCTCCTCCAAGCCCGAGATAAACACCGCATCAAACTCCAAACCTTTGCTGGCATGCACCGTCATGAGTTGAATGGCATCCTCACCCGCTTGCGCTTGATTGTCACCTGCCTCCAAGGCCGCATGCGTTAAGAAGGCCGCCAAAGGCGACATCACTTCGCCATCTTCTGCATTGGGTGCCATCTCTGAAGCCGTGGCCTCAGCATCGCGACCAAAACCTTCTTGCGTGACAAAGCTTTCTGCGGCGTTGACCAACTCTTCCAAGTTTTCAACCCGATCGGCACCTTCTTTTTCAGTTTTGTAGTGCTCGACCAAACCCGTTTGATCGAGAACCAACTCGATAATCTCACGCAGTGTCATGCCTGGCGTTTGCTCGCGCATCACATCGATCATGGCCACAAAGCCTGCCAACTTGGCGCCTGCTTTGCCGGCTGTGGTGCTAACGGCATCGTGCAAAGAGCACCCCAAACCTTTGGCAGCATCTTGCAATTGCTCCACACTGCGAGCGCCAATGCCACGCGGCGGAAAATTCACAATGCGCAGGAAACTGGTGTCGTCGTTGGCATTTTCTAAAATGCGCAAATAGGCCAGTGCATGTTTAATTTCAGCACGCTCGAAGAATCTCAAGCCACCATAAACTTTGTAGGGCACACCCGCATTGAACAAGGCAGTTTCCATGACTCGACTCTGCGCATTGCTTCGATAGAGCACTGCGACTTCTTTGCGCGTCAAACCGTCTCCTTTGACCAATTGGCGAATTTCATCGACCAACCACTGGGCTTCGGCAAAATCGCTGGTGGATTCATACACCCGCACAGGTTCACCCGCACCTTGGTCGGTGCGCAAGTTTTTGCCAAGTCTGTTTTTGTTGTGACCAATCAGCGCATTGGCCGAATCCAGAATATTGCTATAGCTTCGGTAGTTTTGCTCTAACTTGATTTGGTGCTGTACGCCAAACTCGCGCACAAAGTCGGCCATGTTGCCCACTCTTGCACCTCGGAATGCGTAAATACTTTGGTCGTCATCTCCCACTGCCAACACGGCGCTGCCTTGCTCAGCGGGCAAACCTGCAATCATTTTGATCCAAGCGTATTGCAACTTGTTGGTATCTTGAAACTCGTCAATCAACACATGTTTAAAACGCGAGCGGTAATGCAATCGGATCGAGTCGTTGTCACGCAGCAACTCATATGAGCGCAACATCAACTCACCAAAGTCCACTACGCCCTCGCGCTGGCACTGGTCTTCGTAGAGTTGGTAGATGTCTACTTTGCGGCGAGTTTCATCGTCGCGCACATCCACATCTTTGGGACGCAATCCGTCTTCTTTGCACCCGGCAATGAACCACATCAATTGTTTGGGTGGAAAACGCTCATCGTCGACACCGTGCTGTTTGCACAAACGCTTGATGGCCGACAGCTGATCCTGCGTGTCCAAAATTTGAAACGTTTGTGGCAGATTGGCCATTTTGTAATGGGCCCGCAAAAACCGGTTGCACAGGCCATGAAATGTGCCGATCCACATGCCCCGAACATTGACGGGCAACATAGCCTGAAGCCGAAGCATCATCTCTTTGGCGGCCTTGTTGGTGAAGGTCACCGCCAAAACAGCACCCGATCCCACCTGGGAGGTTTGTAATAACCAAGCAATTCGGGTGGTTAATACCCGGGTTTTGCCAGACCCTGCCCCCGCCAAAATGAGGGCCGATTCAGAGGGAAGCGTGACTGCCCTCAATTGCTCTGGGTTCAGATTGCTCAAAAGGGGCGTTTGGTCGTACATCCCCCAATTGTAGAAACTCCTGACGCTTAGTTTTGAAATTGCAAAACAAAACGGGTAGAATCAGCCACCGGGCCCAAGATTCTTGCGCCCGGTTTTTTTTGCCCAAAAAAAGGCACTCAAAACCGGCCAAGCCAAGCGCTCATTCGTTCTTTCAACGATCCTTTTGGAGCTTGGTTAAATGGAAATTTTTGATTACGACAATATCTTGTTGCTGCCCCGCAAATGCCGCGTGGAAAGCCGATCTGAATGCGATGCCAGTGTTGAGTTAGGCGGCCGCAAATTCCGTCTGCCGGTTGTGCCGGCCAACATGAAGACGGTGGTGAACGAAAAGATTTGCACCTGGATGGCGCAAAACGGTTACTTCTATGTCATGCACCGCTTCGATCTGGACAATGTTCAATTCGTGCGTGAAATGCACGCCAAAGGCTTGTTCGCTTCTATTTCGTTGGGCGTCAAAGGCCCCGACTACGACACAGTCAACAAATTGGTGGTCGAAGGCCTGACGCCCGAATACATCACCATCGACATTGCGCACGGCCATGCAGAGAGCGTGCACAAGATGATTCAAACTTTAAAAGAAAAGTTGCCCAAGTCTTTCATCATCGCTGGCAACGTGGGCACCCCTGAAGCCATCATTGATTTGGAAAACTGGGGCGCCGATGCCACCAAAGTGGGCATTGGCCCTGGCAAGGTTTGCATCACCAAGCTCAAAACGGGTTTTGGTACAGGCGGCTGGCAGTTGTCAGCGCTTAAATGGTGCGCCCGCGTCGCCACCAAGCCCATCATTGCCGACGGCGGCATCCGTGAGCACGGTGACATTGCCAAAAGCATTCGCTTTGGCGCCACCATGATCATGATTGGCTCGATGTTGGCCGGTCACGAAGAGTCGCCCGGCGCCACTGTCGAGGTGGACGGCAAGCTCTTCAAAGAGTACTACGGCTCGGCCTCAGACTTCAACAAGGGCGAATACAAGCACGTTGAAGGCAAGCGCATTTTGGAGCCCATCAAAGGTCATTTGGCCAACACCCTGATCGAGATGGAACAAGACACCCAAAGCTCGATCAGTTATTCTGGTGGCACCAAGCTCATGGACATTCGCAAAGTCAACTACGTGATTTTGGGCGGCGACAATGCAGGCGAACATTTATTGATGTAATTCAAATCCATGAGATTCCCCAGGGTGCCTGTTGAATCAAAAAAAGGGGCTATTTCCCCTTTTTCATTGAGGTCAACACCTATTAAGACCGCATCAAAACAAGGCACAATTAAACCTCTATCTTTACTTACTGAACAGGTTTTTTCATGAAACGTCGTGAACTACTCCAAGCAGGTGCAAGCGCTGCCCTACTTCCTGTACTTGCCCATGCCCAAGACAAGTACCCTAGCAAGCCCATTACTTGGGTTGTGCCCTACGCTGCAGGCGGCAATGCAGACTCGCGTTCCCGCCAAGTGGCCAAGGCCATGAGCGCCATCTTGGGGCAACCCATCATCATCGACAACAAGGCAGGCGCCGGAGGCAACATTGGCACCGAAGTCATTGCCCGCGGTAAACCAGATGGTTACACCATTGGCATGGGCAACTTTGCGCCCTTGGCTGTCAACCATGCCTTGTTCAAAAAACTCAACTTTGACCCCTTCAACGACATTGTGCCCATTGGCTTGATCGAAAAAGGCCCGCTCATTTTGATGGTACGCAACGATTCACCTTACAAATCTGTCAAAGACATCGTGGCTGCGGCCAAAGCCAATCCAGGTAAGCTCAGCTACGCCTCGGGCGGTATTGGTGGTTCGCACCACCTCAGCGGTGCCTTGTTAGAACATGCTGCAGGCGTTGACATGATTCACGCGCCTTACAAGAGTGGCTCTGCCGGCGCCACCGACCTCATGGGTGGCCAAGTCAACATGATGTTTGAACAGATGTACTCTGCCATGCCTGCCATCAAGGGCGGACGTCTGCGGGCGTTGGCCATCACCAGCAAAACACGATCCCCTTTGTTGCCCGATCTGCCAACCATGGCCGAGCAAGGTTTTCCCGAAGTTGAAGTGCAAAACTGGCAAGGTTTGGTTGGCCCTAAAGGCATGCCGGCCGATTTGGTCAAATTGCTCAATGCCGCAATGAACAAAGCACTTCAAGACCCAGAAGTGAAAGATAAGATCTTGAGTCAAGGCAACGAAATGGGTGGCGGTACGCCCGAGATTTTTGCAGCGCTCATCAAAGCAGAAGCCCCACGTTGGGGCAAAGTGGTTCGCGACGCCAAAATTGATCCCGAATAAATTCGGTTGTTTTCAGGCTCTGAGTTTTATAAACTCAAGCTTGAATCAATTGTTTCATCAAGGCACTCAATCGAGTGCCTTTCTTTGTGAGGTCAGTCACGATGCTGAAGTGATTGAGTCCAGCCAAGTCTTCACAAACGGGAACAGATCGTGGACCCCATGTTTGGTGAATCAAGCGGTTGTGGCGCAAAAATTCTGGACTTTCATCACCACCCGCCACCGTGTACAAAACGCCCTTTCGGGGCCGTGGCCACAAAGCCGGACTGGCCATGCGCGCGTGCTTGGCTGTCAGCCTGAGTGAGTCTTGAAGGAAAGGTGTTTTGCGCAACGGTGTGAGGTCGTACAAGCCAGAAATAGACAATGCCTTTTGAATCCAATGGGCAGGCATGCGGGGGTCTACACGCTTCCAATCACAGGCCAACATCATGGCTGCCAAATGTCCGCCCGCTGAATGGCCTGCCACCGTGACGTTTTTTGGATTGCCGCCATAGTGAGCAATGTGATGCCAGGTCCATGCCATGGCCTTGACCATTTGATGCGCAATATCAGGAATTGTCACAGGCAATTCGGCAGAACCAGGACACAAAGCGTAGTTCACCACCACCACGCACACGCCCATGTCATGTAAAGGCGGCGCCACAAATGAATGATCGGCTTTGTCGAGACTGCGCCAATAGCCGCCATGAATAAAAAATACAACGGGTGCGTTGGGCTTGCTTGCAGGAAAGATATCAAGTGTTTCGTTAGGGCCATCACCATAGGCAATGTCGAGCGTGCATTTCAAGGCAGCACGCGCGTCAGCAGAAGTCTTAGACCAATCTGCAAAATGCGCTGCATGGTCTGGCACCAAGGCGCGGTTGTTGTACATGCTGTCGTACCAAGCTGCACTGTGGGTTTTCATGGCCATCGTCCTTTAAATTTTCATTTCCAATCGCACCTGGACATTTTGCCAATTGCGCGTGTTGGTGTTGGCCGTTTCTGAGAAGCCATTGCCAATGTAAGTTGTGCCCGTGAGGTACTCACGCGGCGTGAGATTGCTAACCGTCACGCGCAAAGCCGTGGCGGGTGAAAACCGCCAAAGACCATACACATCAACAACCCGTTTGGAACCTTGGTAAGCCCACTGCTGTTCTGTGCGACGGGTGGTGTAGTCGGGGTTCATGTTGACATTGCCGCCCAGCGTGAGGGGAATGGCACGGATGCGGTAGTCACCCCCCAAGTTGGCCGTCATGTTGGGTTGCTGGTCTAAGCGATTGTTAGGGCCCATGACATCCAACACTTTAGAGCCAAAGAAACTCAAGTTGCTTCTGACATCAACGGCTGGTGCATCTGACCAGACTTGGTTCAACCTGAACTTGGCTTCTAACTCAAGACCCTGAGTGATGGCATCACCCACATTTTGAGGGCTGGAAACAAATCGACGCTGACCTGGCGCCCAGACCGTGTCATAACGCTCGCTGGTGACGTAGCGAATTAAATCGCTGATGTTGCGTCTGAACACATTGGCGCTTAAGACGCCGCCCTCTGCCAAATAGCGCTCGACAGCAATGTCAATGCCCGTTGCCAATTCAGGCTTCAAGCCAGGATTGCCAATTCGATCGGGGCGTGTTGGGCTGTTGGCTTCGCGTGACAATGCAGTTCTGGCAACCAAATTCAACAAGGTAGGCGTTTTGTAACTGCGCGTGAGGCTCATGCGCACTTGATCACGACTCTCTGCCACGGGCTTCCAAACTGCATGGAAGAGTGGCGTAAGGACACCACTCTTGTTGCGCTTCTCACCCTCTTCATTGTTGCCTTCGGTCAGAATACTTTCATAACGAATGCCGGCATGCGCACTCCAGTTGGGGTTGATGGTCCATTCGTCTTGTGTGTAAATGGCCCAGCGTTGCGTGCGTGCGCGCATGTTGCCAGCATCATCAGAAACCTCGGCAATAGACTCTTCCGTTCTGCGCACGCCCTCCAATTCAAGACCACTGACATACTGGTGACCGTTGGCAGCAACGTGCGTGAGTTTGCCATTCCAAGATTGCGACAAATCTTTGTAGCTTTGCGATTCTTCCAAGGTGTTAAACAAGCCCGTCGATCCCAAGGCAAATAGGTTAAAGCGGTTTTTAAAATGCGATTCACCTAAACCAAACTTAAATTCAAATCTGTCATCTGCCGAGAAGCGCTGGTTCCATTGACCATTCAAGCGCGTCATCACAAAGCGGCTGTTGTTGGTGGTATTGGCCGCATCAACCGCAACAGGCTGTTGAATGCCATTGATCGACTTGTTTTCAGTCAGATCAATTCGCCCCGCACTGCTGAACTCTGAATACACCATGAAGGGCATCAAGATAAGCGCTTTGCCTTGTTCACCGCGCCACATGAGCCTGGCATTGGCATTCATGCCTTGGCGATGCCCCAAGCTCACGGTATGGCGTTCGCGTTGCGAAGACAAAGCAGGCATACGGCCTTCCGCATCGACGCTGGCATCGGTCAAAGTTGTGGCGTCTTCAGGACGCCATGAGTTCATGGCAGACACTGTAAGGGTTCCGTTCAGCGGCTCAGACTTGAGGTTGTGAACCCAGTTCAAACCTTCTGAGCGGTGTCCGTTTTCAAAGGCACTGCCAAACTTCAAATCATCGGGGTTGGCACGCTGGCCTTCGCGCAAAATGATGTTGATGGTGCCTGCAATAGCCCGCGCCCCTGTCTCAGCAGTTGGCGCACGCATAATTTCAACTTTCTCCACCATCTCGGGTGTCAGGGACTCTACGGAAAAGCCGGGTGGCACGCGTTGTCCATCCAAGAGAATCTGGGTGTAACCACCGCCTAAACCTCGCATGCGGATGGCGCCACCGCGGCCTGGTGCGCCTTGAATGGTGACACCGGGCAAGCGCTTCAAAACTTCACCCAAGGTGCCATCGCCTTGTTTGTCGAGCTCTTCCCGACCAATCACAATTTTGGCTGCCGTGGACTGGCGGCGCTCTTCCATGGTGTTGTCGCGGTTGCTTTTGATTTCGACGCGGCCCATGTCTTGAACAGGCGCATTGGCAGGTGGCGCCGTCTGTGCCAAGCCCCATGGTGAAATGAGTGACAAAACGGCGAGTGCGGTGGGGGTCTTGATTTTCATTCCGCTATTTTGACAGGGGAATTCAAATTTGTGTCGGGCCTTAACTCAACCGACAAATTCACGGGTTTCTATGAAACCCGGTGCTTTGCTTTATTCGCCAGACTTGAACAAAGCCGCCACCTTGCGCTTAGGCTTGATGTTGGCAGAAATGCCCGTGCGGGAAGCAGTCGTTTTGGGTGACGCTTCCCAAGAAGCCGCTGCAGCTTGCTCCAAGCTGGGCGCCTCGTAGGGTTTCTCAAAAAAAGGATCTCTTGAGGCTTGTGCAGGCCTGAAGCTGCTGCGTCGGTCGCGAGGCGCCTCTTCTTCACGGCGCCGCTCAAAGCCACGCTCGGGTCTTCTCTCTTCTCGGCGATCGTCGCGTCGCTCTTCCCGTCTACCCTCGCTGACATTGCCTCGCGAACGGTCTTCATCCAAGGGGTAGTTTTCGACTTGAAGTTTGGTTTTGATGAGCTTTTCAATGTCCGCTACCAAACGCATGTCGGAGGGTGAGACCAAGGTCACAGCCAAGCCTGAGGCGCCAGCACGGCCTGTGCGACCAATGCGGTGCACGTAATCTTCAGCATTGAAGGGCACATCAAAGTTAAACACAGCAGGCACATCTTTGATGTCAAGTCCGCGGGCGGCCACATCGGTGCAGACCAGCAAATCGACTTCGCCTTTTTTGAAAGCCTCAAGCGCTTTGAGGCGTTCGTCTTGGGTCTTGTCGCCATGCAAGGCCGCGGTGACCAGGCCCTCGCGCTCTAGAGAGCGCGCCAATCGGCCACAACCCAGTTTGCTGTTGACAAAAATGAAGGCTTGCTTGATGCCGCGCTCTTTTAAAACGGCCTTCACAACCCTGCGCTTGTCGTCATCTTGCGCAGTGTAAAAGCGTTGCTCCACGGTGGAGGCTGTTTCGTTGGGACGCGCCACTTCAATGGTGATGGGGTCTTGTAAGTAGCTTCCGGCCAAGCGCTTGATTTCAGGCGAAAAAGTGGCCGAGAACAACAGCGTGGTGCGCTGCTTAGGCAAGAAACTCAAAATGCGTTGCAGGTCTGGCAAGAAGCCAATGTCGAGCATGCGGTCGGCTTCGTCTAGCACCACGTATTCAACTTGGTTGAGCACCGCGTTTTTGGCTTCAATGTGATCGAGCAAACGACCTGGTGTGGCCACCAAAATTTCGACGCCTCGTTTGAGCTCAAGGGTTTGCGGCTTCATGTCCATGCCGCCAAAAACCACCGCGCAGCGCATTTGGGTGTACTTGGCATACAGCTTGATTTGCTGCGCCACCTGATCGGCCAACTCTCGTGTTGGCAAAAGGACCAAGGCGCGCACAGGATGGCGAGCGGGCGATGTTGAAGTGTTTTCGTGCTTCAAAAGGCGTTGGAGCAGCGGCAACGAAAAAGCAGCGGTTTTACCGGTACCTGTTTGCGCAGCGCCCATCACGTCTTTTCCAGTCAAAACCACAGGAATGGCCTGCGCTTGAATGGGGGTCATGGATTCGTAGCCCATTTCGGCTACGGCACGTGCCAGCGGTTCAGCCAGCGATAGATTTGAAAAAGAGTCGGTCATTAACCCGCTATTGTCGCACTTTAGGTCTTAGGCAATGTGACACCCACCTGGCCCTGGTATTTTCCGCCCCGATCCTTGTAGCTGGTCTCGCAAACTTCGTCGCTTTCGAAGAACAGCACCTGGGCACAGCCCTCTCCGGCGTAAATCTTGGCTGGCAGGGGGGTGGTGTTGCTGAATTCAAGGGTGACATAGCCTTCCCATTCGGGTTCGAAGGGCGTGACGTTCACAATAATCCCGCACCGGGCATAAGTGCTTTTACCCAGGCAAATGGTGAGCACATTGCGGGGAATACGGAAATATTCCAGCGTTCGTGCCAAGGCAAAACTGTTGGGGGGAATGATGCAGACATCGGAATGGATGTCGACAAAGCTTTTTTCGTCGAAATTCTTGGGGTCGACCACCGTGCTGTAAATGTTGGTGAACACCTTGAATTCAGGGGCGCATCGAATGTCGTAGCCATAGCTGCTGGTGCCATAGCTCACAATTTTTCCGCCGGCGGCGTTTTGACGCACTTGCCCAGGCTCAAAGGGCTCGATCATGCCGTGTTCTTTAGCCATTCGGCGAATCCATTTGTCGCTTTTAATCGTCATCTCTTTGTCTTTCCAACATTCTTTGAGGCAAGCCAACATTGTAAAGTGCCAACTGGGAAGGTCAGAACAATTCAAGGCTTGTATGCCCCCAAACAGTGCAATTCAGGGCAGTCTGGGCTAAACTTTGATTTGCACATCCTTTAGAAGAAAAGCCATGAAAAGACGCACCCTGCTCCAAGCCAGCCCTATGTTGCTGGGTCTTTCAGGGCTTAGCCAAGCCCAGTCAGCCTACCCCAGTAAACCGATTCGGTATATCGTGCCGGTCTCTGCGGGTGGTGGATCCGACATGGTCGGACGAGCTCTGTGCGAGCGATGGGCCAAGGTTCTGGGCCAATCTGTGGTGGTCGACAACATTGGCGGCGGCGGCGGCGTGATCGCTTCGCAAAACACCGCCCGAGCACCCGCTGATGGCTATACCCTCATGCAGGGCTATGTGGCCACCCACGGCACTGCCCCCGCCACTCGAAAATTGCCCTACGACGCAGAAAAAGATTTCACGCCAATAGGCATGATTGGCTCGACCCCCAATGTGCTGTGCATCAACACCAGCTTGCCACCGCAAAACTTCAAGGCCTTTTTGGACTACGTGAAGCAAAACCCCGGCCGCCTGTCTTATGGCTCTGCAGGCGCAGGGTCCTTAACCCATCTGACGGCAGAGTTGTTCAAATTGCAAACCAACAGCTTTATGGTGCACATTCCCTATCGAGGTATTGCACCGGCCATCACTGACCTCATTGGTGGTCAAACACAATTGATGTTCCCTGGCTTGGCAGCCGCTTTGCCACACATCCGAAGCGGCAGAATTCGCGCATTGGCAGTGACAGGCACCAAGCGTCACCCGCAAGTGAAGGACATTCCAACGTTAGAAGAAATGGGCCTCAAGGGCTTTGATGCTCAACAGTGGTACGGCGTTGTAGGCCCTGCCAACATGCCGGCCGCCATTGTCAAAACACTGAACGACGCCATGCTGACTGTTTTGGCTCAGCCCGATTTCAAAGAAAAATTAAGCTCTGAAGCCGTTGAACTGATGCCCATGAAGCCAGCAGAATTTGCAGCCTACATGAAGGCCGACTTGGCCCGCTGGACCCAACTGGCCAAGACTCGAAATATTCAGCTAGATGGCTAGCATGGCACCACACTGAAAAAAGCCTGCCTTGAAACGCAGGTTTTTTTTTCAGTCAATTCACATCAGGGATTGATTTTTCCCATCACACCCGCCACACCGTAGTTCATGTTCAAAATTTGAACATCGCTGAGTTTCTGCCCAGCTGCCACAATGGCTTTGCCTTCGTTGTCGACAATGGGCCCTTGAAATGGGTGGCGTTTGCCCTGCACGATGTCTTGTTGTAACTTCACAATTTCGTCGCGCACTTTGGCGGGTAACTTAGGCCCATAGTCGCCAACGCGAATCATGCCCTCTTTCAAACCTGCCCACACATTGCCACTGCGCCACTGGCCCTTTTGCACATCACTCACGCGCTGTGTGTAATAAGCGCCCCACTCATGCGTGACCGCCATCAACTGAGCGTCAGGCGCCACTTTGCGCATGTCTGAGTGATAGGCAATGGCCATCTTGCCGCGTTCTTGCGCCGCCACCATCACGGCATTGGAGGCTGTGTGAAAGGTGATCACATCAACCGACTGATTGAACAACGTAAATGCCGCGTCGCGCTCCTTGGCCGGATCAAACCATGAGTTCAGCCAAATCACTTTCACTTGGGCTTTGGGGTTCACAGAACGCATGCCTAACGTGAACGCATTCAAGCCTTGCAGCACTTCAGGAATGGGAAACCCCGCCACATAACCAACCACATTGGATTGCGTCATGCGTCCTGCGGCCACACCTGCCAAATAACGGCCCTCGTAATAGCGCGCATTGGCCACAGACACATTCACATCGGTTTTGTAACCCGTGATCGATTCAAACTTCACATTGGGAAACTCTTTGGCCACTTTGAGCGTGGGTTCCATGTAACCAAAGCTGGTGGTGAAAATCACATCGTGGCCCTGTTGCGCCAAATCGCGCACCACACGCTCTGAGTCAGCGCCTTCGGCCACGTTGTCTACAACGGTGGTTTTAACGGCATTGCCTAGGGCCTTTTCAACAGCTTTACGGCCTTGATCGTGCTGGTGCGTCCAGCCCGCGTCGAACACAGGCGTGACATAGACGAAAGCGGCTTTGACCGGGCTTTTTAAAGCTGGCGGCGAAGGCTCTGTGGCAAGGGATGAAATGGGCGAAAAAAAGCAGGCGACCGCGAAAGCGGCTGCGAGGTTTTTGTACATGGTAGTCCTCTACATGGCGCCGGTTGAACAAAAATAAATACCCGCCGGCGCGCAGGTATTCTGGGCGTATTCTAAAGCAGGTGTATAAAGTTTCTTTTTCGTTCATTTAAAGAAGTGCCCTCTCATGCGTTCAAGCTCCATTTCTCGTTGGATTCAAATTGCCATGGTTTCAGCCAGCTGCTTGCTGCCTTTTGCCGCATGGTCGCAAGGCACAGCTTCAGCTTTAAAAGCAGTCGCTCAAGTTGAGGGCATCAGTGAATTCCGACTGAGCAATGGTTTGCGCGTGTTGTTGGCGCCCGATGCGTCCAAGCCCACCACCACTGTGAACATCACTTATTTGGTGGGCAGTCGCCATGAAAATTATGGCGAGACCGGCATGGCGCATTTGCTAGAGCACCTGGTGTTCAAAGGCACAAAGACAAGCGGCAATGTCTTTGAAGAGTTGGGCAAGCGCGGCATGCAATTCAATGGCACCACCTTCTACGATCGAACCAATTACTACGAAACCTTTCCTGCCAATCCTGACAACCTGAAATGGGCACTGGAGATGGAAGCCGATCGCATGGTCAACAGCCTCATTGCGCGCAAAGATTTAGAAACCGAGTTTTCAGTGGTTCGCAATGAGATGGAAAGCGGCGAAAACAACCCCCACATGATGCTCTGGCAGCGCATGGCCTCCACTGCTTTTGATTGGCACAACTATGGCAAGAGCACCATTGGCGCGCGCACCGATGTTGAAAACGTCAAAATTGAAAACCTTCAAAATTTTTACCGCAAGTACTACCAACCTGACAATGCCGTCTTGCTAGTTGCTGGCAAATTTGAGGCTGGCAGTACTCTATCGCTGATACAACAGGTGTTTGGCGCCATTCCTAAGCCCGTGCGTGTGCTTGAAACCACTTACACACAAGATCCTGCGCAAGATGGGATGCGCGAAGTCAATGTAAAACGAACTGGTGATGTTCAGCTGACTGCGGTGCTGTATCACACAGCAGCGGGCAGCCACGTTGACTCAGCTGCCATGGCAGCTTTGAGTGAAGTCTTGGGCGGCACACCCAACGGCAGGCTGCACAAGAACATGGTTGAGAAAAAATTGGCAGTCAATGTCAGTCCTTGGAATTTTGACTTGGCTGAGCGAGGCTATGTGATGTTCATGGCCGAGCTGAACAAAACACAAAACCTAGCAGAAGCTCGCAAAGTTTTGCTTGAAGAATTAGAGGGTTTGCAAAAGAAGCCTGTTACCGAGGAAGAACTCAAACGCGCCAAGGCCAGCCTGTTAAGCGACATCGACAAGACCATCAATGACCCCCAAAAATTAGCGGTGCAATTATCAGAATCCATTGCCAATGGCGACTGGCGCTTGTTCTTTTTGCAACGCGATCGCATTGAGAATCTCAAATTGGCCGACTTGCAATCTGTGGCAGCCAATTACTTCAAAGAAAGCAATCGCACTTTGGGGCAATTCATTCCCACCGCCACACCTGACCGCAGCAAACTGCCTGACGCTGTAGATGTGGCCAAACTGGTGGCCGACTACAAAGGCAAGGCAGCTGCCAGTGAAGGCGAAGTGTTTGACATCAGCCCTGCCAACATCGAAAAGCGCACTCAACGTTTGGCTTTGGCCAGCGGCATGAAGCTCATCTTGACACCCAAGAAAACGCGTGGCGAAACTTTGAGTGGCATCTTGACTTTGCGCTTCGGCGATGAAGCAAGCCTGTTTAACCAAGCCACCACCTCTAATCTCACGGCCAGTTTGCTCATGCGAGGTGCAGGAAATTTACAACGCGCTGAAATTTCAGCCAAATTGGACGAACTCAAAACCCAAATTGAAGTCAGTGGTGGTGGACAAACCGTCACGGTTCGGTTTGATTCACTGCGAAAAAACTTGCCCGAAGTACTCAATTTGATTCGAGATATTTTGCGCAAGCCCATCTTGGCTGAAAAAGAATTTGAATTGTTGGTTCAAGAGGGAACTGCTGGCCTTGAAAGCCAACGCAGCGAACCCAATGCCATGGGCTCGCAAGCCATGGCGCTGGCACTGGACGTTTACAAGAAGGGTGACATCCGCGCTGCCCGCAGTTTGGACGAGTCCATTGCAGCGCTCAAAGCAGCCAAGCTTGAACAAGTCAAACAGTTTCACAGCAGCTATTACGGCGCCAGCCACAGCGAGTTCGCCTTGGTAGGCGACTTTGACAGCGACGCAGTCAAGTCGCAAATCACGCAACTCTTTGGTGACTGGAAAAGCCCTAAAGCCTACACGCGCTTGAAGGCTGAAAGCAAAGTAGCCAAGCCAGGCGCCACTCAATTGGAAGCGCCCGACAAAGCCAATGCTTTCTTTTTGGCTGGCTTGCCTTTGTCACTGCAAGACACACAAGCAGACTTTGTGCCCTTGCAGTTGGCCAACCGCGTATTGGGCGGCGGCGTCAAATCGCGCCTGCTTGACCGCTTGCGCCAAAAAGATGGCTTGAGCTACGGCGCTGGCAGCCAACTCAGCGCCAGCTCGTTTGAGCCCTCAGGCATGTGGGTGCTGTATGCCATTTATGCACCGCAAAATCTGGCTAAATTAAAGGCGGGTGTGCAAGAAGAATTGGCCAAATTTGTCAAAGACGGAATCACCGCTGAGGAGCTGACAGATGCCAAAAAAGGCTGGCAAGAAGAACGCAAAATAAGCCGTGCGCAAGATCGCGCCTTAGCGGCGGGCCATGTGGCGCAGACTGCAGCCAACCGCACGCTGGCCTTTGTTGAAAAAGTGGACGCTCAAATTGAAGCTACCACTTTAGAAGAAGTTAACGCGGCCATTCGCAAGACTTTAGACCCCGCCAAATTTCTGAACATTTACGCAGGGGATTTTGCGGCGGCTGC
>ENA-ORFA01000106-ORFA01000106.1-marine-metagenome-genome-assembly--contig:-NODE-106-length-38464-cov-5.290333_pt1 | contig 38464 bp, 34 predicted proteins | sample MGYA00248621_ERZ508587 | MGnify/ENA primary metagenome ERZ508587 (study PRJEB26250, sample SAMN06266239) | marine metagenome | isolation source: Columbia River Estuary | place: USA:Columbia River Estuary... | reverse complement strand
CAAAGCCGGAATTACATGAGACACGTCAGGATGAAATTTGTCGCCAGGTCCGAACAAATTTGTCGGAATCAAGAAAGCAAACTTTTGTCCGTATTGTTGGGCATTGACTTGGGCATGAATCAGTAGTGCTTTTTTTGCAATCCCATAGGGGGCATTCGTCTCTTCGGGGTAGCCATCCCAAATTGATTCTTCGCGAAATGGAACTGGCGTAAATTTCGGATAACTACAAACCGTGCCGAGCAGAATTGTTTTTTCAACTCCGGCAACTCTTGCTGCTTCAATCGTGTGCGTACCCATCATCAAGTTGTCAAGGTAGAGCGGTGCAGGTGCAACTTGGTTATAACCAATGCCACCAACCCGAGCAGCAAGGTGCACAACGTGGCTCGGCTTGTGTTTTTGAAACAGATCTAGGGCGACTCCTGGCACGGTTAAGTCGGCTTGCTTGTGTGTGGGTGCAATTACGTTTGCGCCAGCCGAACTAAACGCGGCAACAACGTTGCGACCTAAAAAGCCGTTGCCTCCGGTGACAAGAACTTTGCGATTTTTCCAAAATGTATTGGACGAAGTCCAAGATGTAGTCGACGAAGATTTTTCGTTCATATGGCTACTCACATCGTACGACCCAAAGCCTGTTGTCTTTAGCCGTAAGGGCTTTGCGCCAATTATCAAGCCAACGCGGGCAGAATAGAAGGAATGCGTGTGGCCTACTCTTTGGAACAGTGCTGGCATCGCGTACCAGGAGGCACAGCGACCGCAGCGATTGAAGTCGCCCGCGTGCTGCCAAACTTGCGGCGCGACATACAGCTGATCGGTTTTGCTGGTCGACACAAAACTGCGCCGCAAGATGCATATCAGCCACCGATAAATGTCGAGCAACTTTTCTTGAGCGGTGCGGCACTTTACGAGTCTTCAATGCGATTTGGCTTTCCGAAAGTAGAACAGGCAACAGGTCAAGTTGATCTATTGCATTGCACTTCGATAATTCCGTTTGCTAGTAAATCAAAAATGGTGGCGACGATTCACGATCTTGCTTTTTTGAAGTATCCACAGTTTTTTAGCCGACGCGGCAACTCGGTGTTTCGCCGCAGTCTCAAAATTCTGCTTGAGCGCGCCGATGTTTTGTTGTGCTCGTCTCAGTCCACGCTTGAAGACTGCGCCGAATATGGTTTCTCTCGAGATCGACTTGAACATGTTCCACTCGGAGTAGTTGCCCCAATGGTCATGACTAGCCGAGATCAAGTTAAGACTCGTTACAAATTACCCGACGAATATTTGCTGTTTGTCGGCACACTCGAACCGCGCAAAAATTTAAGTCAATTGATTGATGCACTTGAAATTCTTGGTGATTCGGTGCCAGATCTTGTTGTTGTCGGGTCTACCGGTTGGGGTGATGTGCCCGAAGCAGAAAACTTGACGAGCAAGACAAAGATGCGGGTGCACTTCGCCGGTTTTGTTCAGCCCAGTGATCTTGGGGCAATTTATGCCGGGGCACAAGTTCTTTGTTATCCATCTTTGATGGAAGGTTTTGGTTTGCCAATTCTTGAAGCCATGAGTTACGGCACGCCAGTCGTGACGAGCAAAGGTTCTTCAACACAAGAAGTGTCGGGTAACGCCGCCGTGTTGGTTGACCCGCTGAACATTGAAAGCATTGCGGCCGGCATCACTCAAGCGATAAGCCACAAAGCCGAGTTGTCGCAATTGGGCCGCAAGCGAGCCAGCGAAATGACTTGGCAGGCCACGGCACAAAAAACAGTCGAAGTTTATGAGCGGGTGGTGCAGTGACTTTGAAAGTCGGTGTGAACTTGCTTTGGTTGCGTAGCGGGCAAGTCGGCGGGTCGCAAGAATATTTGATTCGACAACTACTTGGACTAGAGATGTGCAATCAACAAAACTTCGCGGTGACTTTGTTTGTTCAACCTGGTTTCGGCAAAAATCACCCCGAACTTGCAGCAATTTATGAATACATCGAAGCTCCTAAACATGGTGGTGCGCGAGCGTTGAGAATTCTTCTTGAGCAGACTTGGCTTGCTTTCAAGGTGCGCAAATTTGATGTAGTTCATCACGGCGGTGGCACGATGCCACGCTTTGCCGGAAAGTCGACCGTTCTGACAGTTCATGACGTGCAATATCTTTCATTTCCAGAAAATTTCAGTCGCCTGCGACTTACGTATTTGCGCAAAGTAGTGCCAAGATCTCTCGTCAGAGCATCAATAGTCACCACGCCAAGCGAATATGTTCGCCAGAGACTGATTGAGAAGTTTGCAATTGCGCCGAGCAAAGTGCATGTTGTGCGTCACGGCATTGACGATCAACTCGGTAAGTCGGCCACGAGCGAGCAAGAGTTACGCCGCAGGCTTCGACTCGAAAATAAAGATGTGATATTTCTGCCTGCAGTAACTCATCCGCACAAAAATCACAAGTTCTTGTTGCAACTGATGAAGTCTCATTGGGTTGACAAGAACCTCGTTTTGGTCTGTGCAGGTGGTCAAGGTCGCAGCGAAGTTGACTTTATGCGCGAAGTGCGGCGGTTGAATCTAGATGATCGAGTTGTGCGCATCGGTCGTGTCACTGACGATGATCGCGACGGCTTGCTCAAACTCTCTAGAGCGTTGGTTTTTCCGAGTTTGTATGAAGGTTTCGGTGCACCAGTCATTGAGGCAATGCAACTTGGAACGCCAGTTATTGCCAGCGACTGTGCGGCTCTGCCAGAGATCGTCGGTGATGCTGGTCTTGTACTGTCACTCAAAGTCGAGATCTGGGCTGATTCGCTTGATGTTGTGGCAAGCAAGAAAGAAGCGCTGGTCAAAGCCGGAAAACTTAGGGCAGAGTTTTTCTCGATTGTCAACTCGGGTAAAGATTTAGCACTGGCTTACGAGGCGACAAATTCATGACAAAAAAGTTGCGACTAATTGTTTTGTGTCCACACTTTGAGCCAGACATGGCGCCGACCGGTGTAGTGATGACAAGAATTGTGCATGAACTCGCAGCCCGTGGTCATCAATTGCATGTTGTCACTTCGTTGCCGTGGTATCGCAAACATCAAGTTGAAGCTGGCTGGTCTGGCGCATTGTGGCGCGTTGAGAAAACTGCGTGGGGTTCAATCACTCGTGTACAACCGTTTGCCGGTCGAACAAAGAGCAACTTGATTCGTCGCGCGGTGGGTTTCGTTCTGTTTAGTTACTTTGTCGGTTTGCGCGCTTTGTTCGCTGGCGGGTTTTGGCGTCGAGTTGATGGAGTGCTCGCCATGTCACCACCGCTCACGCTGGGTCTAATTGGTTGGCACACAAAACTTTTTAGAGGTGGAAAGCTAGTTTTTAATATTCAAGACGTGTTTCCTGATGCGGCAATCGAGACTGGGGCGATCACGAATAAACGGGTGATCGCAGCGGCGTCATGGCTTGAGCGGGTGAGTTACAAGCGCTCAGATTCGGTGGTGCTGTTATCTGATGACTTGGCGAACAACGTGCAGCGCAAACTTGATCAGAAGTTTCATCGACGCGTCAAGGTGATTCCAAATTTTGTAGACACTCAAGCGATCATGCCGATGTCTCGAATGACTAGTTACAGACGCGAACTCGGCATCGACGAATCTCTTGTCGTGATGTATGCCGGCAATGTTGGTTTTTCTCAATCGCTTGAGCTGTTGATTGAAACTGCACGAGCGATTCCAGATGTGATCGTTTTGATTAATGGTGAAGGTGCGGCACGCAAATCTCTCGAGATGGCGGCGCAAGGTTTGGTCAATGTCAAGTTTGGCGACTACCAAGATGTCTCACGCTTGAGTGAAGTACTGGCAACTGGTGATCTTCACGTTGTGCCACTGCGTCGTGGTTTGGGTTCAGTCAGCGTGCCATCTAAAACTTATTCGATACTTGCCGCGGCTCGTCCGATTTGTGCAGCAATTGATCTAGATACTGAAGTGCCTCGAATATTGGCGGCATCGAATGCCGGAGTTTGCGTTGAGCCTGACAATTCGCAGGCGTTTGTATCCGCAATTTCTGCGTTGATTGCCGACCGTAAAACTCTTGAAGAAATGGGTCTACGCGGGCGAAAATGGGTTGAGGGGCATGCTTCGCCCCAGTCGGTTGCGCAGCGTTACGAAGCCTTGTACACGCGATAAGCCTGTAGCATTTCTTCTTCGTGGCTACCTCATCTTCAGCGAAAAAAATCGCCCGTCTGGCTGAAGCCAGCAAAAATCGCAAGGGTCGAAAAGTTCGAATGCAGGGTGGCTCTTTGTTTCCGACGATGATCTTCGTGATTGTCGTGCTTGGTGTCGGCCTTATTGCCTATGCCCGTCAAAGCCAAGAACGAGTGAGCGCACTCGACACAGCAAAGCAGACCTACTTCACAGCGTTCGGCATATACAAGTGTGATGCATTCATCGAGAACTTGCCAGATGCGACACCATTAGGTGACGATCCTGCAAGTTTGAAGCCAGGTGCCTTTATTGAATCGCCAGGTGTTGTGCGCTGGGAGCCACAAGTATTGTCTGGCGAGCGTCGCGCAAAACTTGAAACAATTTTTGAGCTTTACGGTTTGAAAGTAACGAACGATTCAATCGAGTTTCCTTCGACTTTGAATAATGGTGAGAAAATTACCGAGATTGACACCAAGTGTGGCGACAAAGATGCAACCGTGCAGGTTGTCGTGTGGGATACAAAAGCTGCGTCATCCAAAGTTTCAATTGCCGAGCTCGGCAATGTGCGTTTGACTGGCAATGGCATGGCGATCACTTTGGCTTTCGTGGCAAAAGATGTTGAAGTGCCACAACCAGTGACGGTCACAGACCTTGATCTTCTGATCACGGGTTAACAACAAAAATCGGAGAAGATCGACAAATGCACGCAGTCGTGCTAGTTGGTGGGTTCGGCACGAGATTGCGACCGTTGACGTTGGCGACACCAAAACCTCTATTACCGATCGGAAACTTGCCACTTCTTGAGCGGCTGATGACGTCATTAGCGAAAGGTGGCGTAACAAACGCAGTTTTGTCGCTCGGTTTCAAACCCGAACCGTTTCTTGAGGCGTTTCCCGCAAACATTTGTGCTGGTGTCAAATTAACTTATGCAGTCGAAGATCGACCATTAGATACTGCGGGCGCAATCGGGTTTGCCGCGCGAGAGGCCGGCATTCATACTCGCGGTGAAACTTTTCTTGTCGCCAACGGCGATGTGTTGACTGACTTAGATATTTCTGAACTAGTTGAATTTCATCGTTCGGCAGGAGCGCAAGGAACAATTCATCTCACTCCAGTCGAAGATCCTTCGCAGTATGGCGTTGTCGAGACGCAAGCCGATGGTCGTGTGCTTCGTTTTGTTGAAAAGCCTTTGCCGGGTCAGTCAAACTCGCGCAATGTGAACGCCGGAACTTATGTTTTTGAAGCGTCGGTTCTTGATCGCATGCCAGGTGTTGCGCCATTGTCAATCGAACGCGCAACATTTCCTGAAATGGTTGTTGACAAACAACTTTTTGGTTTTGCAACCGACGACTATTGGATTGACGCAGGTCGCCCTGATACTTATGTTCGTGCCAATCTCGATCTGTCGCAACGCAAACACGGATATTCGGTCGTGGCCGTCAGCACGAAAGCAGAAATTGCAAAATCAGCAACAATTTCACAAAGCATGATTGCCGACGATTGCAAAGTGGGCGAGAACGCTCAAGTTGTGCGCTCAGTTCTGCTTAATGGGGCCAAGGTTGAAGCGAATGCCGTAGTTATAGATAGTGCGGTGATGGGTCATATTGGTTCATTTGCCGAAGTCACCTCATGTCTGGTTGGTATTGACGGCGACGTCCGATCTGGCGCAGTATTGCGTGATGCCAAAGTTCCCGATCCAAACTGAAAGAACCTAATGGCACAAATTAACGGCGTCTTGGTCTGCGGCGGAGCAGGTTTCGTCGGGTCACATCTAGTTGATCGTCTTCTGGCTGACGGCCACAGCGTTGAAGTTGTAGACGATCTTTCGGTGGGATCTCTTGCCAACTTGAGTTCTGCTCGCGCCTCGGGCGGAACATTGAGATTTCACCATCTTGATGTTGCGGCGCCAGAATTTTCAGAATTAATTGCATTGCGCCGACCATCTGTCATTTATCACTTGGCATTGTTGCCGACAGGCGCAACGCGCACCAACGAGATGTTGCGTTCTGCAACTTTGCTTCTTGCCGTACTTGAAGCGGCGCGTCGCTACGCGGTAAAAAAAGTTGTGGTGGCGCTACCAGCGGGCTTGCTTTATGGCGAAGTTCCCGCGCGGCAGTTGCCGGTCAAAGAAGGTCGCAAGTCAGACCCGATGGGTGTCGCGCACGTCATGGCGAACACGTTGGTCGATTTGCTCACCGTCTATCGCGAAAGCTACGACGTTGAGTTCACTGCTCTTGCTATGACAAATGTTTACGGTTCACGCCAACGGTCGAGCGATGGGGTAGTTGCCGCGTTCACCAATGCGGTGGTCAACCAAACTTCGCCTGTGATTTGTGGCAACGGTCGACAGACGCGAGATTTTCTTTTCATCGATGATGCAGTTGACGCACTTGCGCGCGCGATAAACAAAGGTGGCGGATTAGTGATCAACGTCGGCACGGGTGTGCAAACAACGATCAACGACTTGTGGCACCTGGTTGGCAGTCAGACGACGTTGCAAGAAACCTATGAGTCTGCGCGTCACGCTGACTTGCAACGTAATGCGGTTAATGCAACTCGTGCTCGCATTCAACTTGGTTGGTCGCATTGGACATCTCTTGAGTCGGGCGTCGACGAATTGCTCGGACGCAAAAAATAATCAGCGAAACAAATCTTCTTGAGGTGGTCGCACCAGCTCGCTGATTTTTGAGTCGCGAAACCACTCTTTATCCGCGCCACGAATAACTGCAACCGGCACACCAGAAGACTTGCCCATTACAAGTTCGGCAGCACTTGCTAATTCGTCGGCGACAGCAACTTCGGTAACTTGCATAATTCGACCCAAAGAATCAGGAGTGCCCCGAAGGTCAACCACTCCGGCGATACCGGCGATGCCAATTGCGACGTCAGTCAAACCTTTGCGCCACGGCCGACCAAAAGTGTCGCTGATGACAACGCCAACGTTCACGCCGTGTTTGGCGCGAATGATGTCACGAATTCTTCTTGCCGACTTGTCGCTATCAATCGGCAACAACGCCGCGTATCCACGTTCGATGTTCGACAAGTCAATGCCACTATTTGCGCAGATAAAACCGTGCTTTGTTTCGGTAATTATCAAATCACCCCGACGACGTACTATTCGCACCGCTTCTTGTTCGACGAGATGTTTGTGGCTTAGGGGATCGTTGGCATCAATCGGTACAAGACGGCCTTCGGCTTTTGAGACGATCTTTTGAGTCACGACCAGCACGTCATCGTCGAGCAATGGACCATTTGGCGCTTGGCGACAAGCATCGGCGATAATTTCGCCTAGTTGGTCTTGCGGTGAAATTTCACCGATGCCTTCAACTCCCCAAATTGTGAGTCGAGCCATGATTATTTGTTTGCAGCTTTTGAATTGTTGACCGCAGACGAAATGGTCGTTTGTGCGAGAGCACTAGAAACTTCAGGGCTAGACATGATCGTGTTTGTTACGACACAGTTGACCCCGAGTGATTCAATTGCTGGCTTCAAATGGGCGTCCACGTTGTCAATGATAAGAGTTGCAGCAATTGACGCGTACATGCGGGCGACACCCAGCGCCGATGACTCGTGGCCAAGTTCGTTGAGCATTCGCTCGGCAGGGCCTTTTATTGCGTGACCTCCTACGATCGGCGAAATTGCCACAACTTTACTTCGAACTTTTGTGAGCGTTTCGTCTACTCGCGGCATTGCACGAATTGGACCAATTGAAACAATCGGATTCGACGGTGCAATCACAATCACATCAGCATCAGCAAGTTGGTCAAGAGCATTCGGTTTGGCGTTTTCAATGCCAGCAAATCGAACCGAGCGTATTGCAATTTGGTGTTTGTGTTTCACGAAATATTCTTGAAAGCTGATTTCTTCGCCGGCTTTACCGGCTGGGCAGTCTTGGGCCAGTTCAACGACTGTTGCAACATCTTGATTTGTCATCGGCACAATTTGCTGTTCAAGTGACCAGGCTGAAGCGATTTCTCTAGTTATCTGCCAAGCGTCGGCACCTTCTGCGCGGCGCGATGTTCGATAAAAGTGCGTCGCCAAATCTTGATCACCCAAGTTGAACCAATCGGGCGCGGCAACCGAGCCAGCAGGGCGCACTTTTGCATATCTCTTTAGTGCATCCATTGCGCGCCAAGATTCATTGCTCAGACCCCACCCGCGTTCGCCGTCAATTGCGTTTGCGAGCGTATAAATCACAGTGTCAATATCGGGCGAAATGTTGAGTCCGTGCAACACAGTGTCGTCACCAGTGTTGACAAGTGCTGTCGTGGTTTTCGGTTCGTTGACCAGTGCTAAGCCACGTAAAAATCTTGCTGCTCCGACGCCGCCAGCGAGCACAACAATTGAGAGTGAACTTTTATTCGCAATCACAACATTGAGCGTACGCAGACAGTTGTCTGTTAGCCACTAGATTAAATAGTCGTTATGGCAAGAGCACTGATCACAGGCATCACCGGTCAAGACGGTCGACACCTCGCCGAGTTTTTGCACACAAAAGGATATGAGGTCTTCGGTCTAGTCAAAGGGCAAAACAACCCCAAGGCCGAATCGATTCGCGACGAGTTTCCATTCGTGCAACTCGTACCGGGTGACCTCGCCGATTTTTCTAGTCTTGTTAGTGCGCTTGAAATGTCGCAACCAGACGAGGTCTACAACCTTGGCGCGATTTCGTTTGTTGCGATGTCGTTTAATCAAGCCGAACTAACCGGCAACATTACGGGTCTTGGTGTCTTGCGAATGCTTGAAGCAATTCGCTTGGTTGGTGGTGCGCGAAAGAATCCAATTCGTTTCTACCAAGCGTCATCGTCAGAAATGTTTGGCAAAGTTCGTGAAACTCCGCAAACAGAAATGACGCCGTTTCACCCTCGTTCGCCGTACGGTGTGGCAAAAGTATTTGCCCACGACATCACCGTGAACTATCGCGAGAGCTACGACATGTTCGCATGCTCAGGTATTTTGTTCAACCATGAAGGTCCGCGCCGCGGGCTCGAATTCGTTACACGCAAGATCACTAACTCAGTTGCACGAATCAAACTTGGTCTGCAAAGCGAAATCGTCTTGGGCAATCTTGAAGCCAAACGTGACTGGGGCTATGCGGGCGATTACGTCGAAGCAATGTGGATGATGCTTCAGCAACCAAAGCCAGACGACTTCGTCATTGCGACCGGCAAAACAAATTCAATCGAGCAATTGCTTGAAGTCGCGTTTACTGCAGCCGGGTTAAAAGACTGGCGACAATATGTTCGTCAAGATCAGAGATTTTTCCGTCCCGCCGAAGTTGATTTGCTGATCGGTGATGCAAGCAAAGCAAAAGCAAAACTTGGCTGGCAGCCAAAAGTCGACTTTAATTCTTTGATCGAGATGATGGTTCGCCACGATATTGATTACGAGACGAAGCGCTCAAAATAGTTTTTCGGCTATTTAAGTTTTTTAAACTGCCGTAGTTACTGACTCGATATCTACGGTTGCGCCCGACTTCAACAGGGCTTTCAGACTCAAAGCAAATGAAACTAAAGCAACAGTCGAACTGACAACGAGAGCAACTTCAACCCGCAAAAACAAGTCTTGGCTTACCTTCCAGGCGCATATCACGTAACTTAAAAACGACAAGAGCCAACCAAGAGCAACAAGCCGATGGCCGCGCAAGGCGATAACTGCTTGGGCAATCGCGAGTGCCATCATGTAAATGGCGCTTGCAAGAGCCAGAAGTGTGAGTGTGCGTCGATCGATTCCGCCGCCATAAACCAAATCCAAAAAGAACGGTCCAAACAAAAAAGCACCAATAGTGCCAAATACGCCGACACCAATCACGAGCACAACCAAACGTCGGAATCCAATCTTGAATTCGACTAGATCTCCACGCGCCGCCAACCGTGTAAGACGTGGCAAGAGTGCCGCTTGAACTGCTTGGAACAAAAACAATGGCACGCGTGTCAGCAAAACAGCGTTGCCGAATTGTGTGACACGAATTGCATCTTGTGAGTCACCCAGAATGTCGACAGTTAATGGGCCTGCGTTCACGAGCGCTGCAGCGAAGATAGAGCCACCCAATAACCAGACAAGATTCTCTGTTATTTCTGACCAAGTAGCTGGTGGCCCAGATTCGGTTTTGAGTTGACCCGCCAAAAGTACGATCATCACACCGATGATCGGAGTAATGACAATTATCAGTGAATATGCCGACAGTTGAGTTACACCGAGAAGCAAAAGTGCCGTGCACGCTAAAACACGAATTGCACCATCGGCGCCAACGATAAAGCCGTATGCAGAAAACTTTCCGAGACCAGAAGAGAGACCTTTGGTGAAATAAAGAGCGCCATATGTGACTATTGCTATCGCCAAACTCACCGTGATAATAACGTTGCCTTCAAATAAGTTGTCATTGATCATTGGTGAGAGCAAAAGAATTAGCGCCAACAGAAAGACAACGGTTACGACACAAAGCAATGCAACTTTTTTGACAACTGGCCCGACACCTTGATTTAGGGCTCGGCGATGGGCGACTGCCCGACTCAGTTCTTGCTCAATCGGCAAAAAGAATCCGGGAGCGATTGCAAACATCACGAACCAAAGCGATACGAGGGGCTTAAATTTCTCTTGACCAAGAGCTTGTTGACCAATTTTAAAAAATATGTAAATAGTCACACCAGCAACCAAGAGGCCGATGCCTATCGAGAGTGTGCCTTCAGGAATAGCGCTGCGCTTGTTGTCAGTCGGCAACGATGAATTGGCAGATTGTTGCGACATCGTGATCAAGGTTAGTAGTCAGTGCCGAATTAGTAGTCTTATGGCATCGTGAGCAATGAGCCAGTAGAAGAATCTCAGAGCCAATCAGTCACTGCGCCACCAGTTGTTACTGCAATGGTGGTGCATCAGCCTGGGGCTTGGTTTGAAGAAGTTCTCGCATGTCTGGCCGCCCAGGATTACCCGAACATCAGCCACGTCTTTTTCTTAACTACTCCGATTACCGAGTCGGGTGCCGACACCACGCAAGCCAATCTCGTATCTCGACAGATCACTGACGTGTTGCCCAATGCAGTTGTCCGAATTGTTGAAGGTAACCCTGGTTTTGGTCGGCAAGTTAACGAGCTTCAACGCATCGTCGAAGGTGAAGGCGGCTTGTTTTGCATTATGCACGACGACGTCGCTTTAAATCCTTCAACTCTGCGAATCTTGGTTCAAGAACTCTTTATTTCAAACGCAGCAGTCGTCGGACCAAAGCTCGTGGACTGGCAGAATCCAACAATTTTGCAGTCAGTCGGCTTTGGCATCGATCGTTGTGGCGAGATCGATCCGTTCATTGAGCGAAATGAACGTGATCAAGAACAACACGACTCGGTTCGTGATGTGTTCTTCGTAAGTTCAGCTTGCATGCTGGTGCGATCAGATATTTTCCGTGAACTGAACGGATTCAGTCAAGACATTTCGTTTTTTGGTGAGGATCTTGAATTCTGTTGGCGGGCTCATCTGAGCGGAGCGCGAGTGATTGTCTCGCCAACTGCAGTTGCCAAGCACTTAAACAATTTTGCGGGGCGCTCACCAAATTCGGTCTCGCGTGGCGTTGTCGCACAACACCGCGCACGAACCGTTGCCACACTTACGAGTCGCTTTCGGTTGCCGCTTGTGTGGCTACAGATGCTGCTTACTTCGACTGTTGAAACGGTCGTCGGCGTTTTCACTGGTTCATTTCGCGAGTCGCTCGCGGGTCTTAGGTCGACACTTGCACTGGTTATAGATGGGGCTTATGTCTGGCGTAGAAGGCGAGAAGTTCGCCCGTTGCGTCGTGTGGCCGCAAGCGAGATTGCCAAACTGCAAGTCAAGGGTTCAGCCCGAGTTACTCGTTTCATTCGGCACCGCCGAGCAGTTGCATCAATCGAGATTGCGTCGCTCGTTGACACAAAAAAGAGATGGAAGCAAAGCTCAACACGAACGGCCGGCACAACGCTATTAGCTGTTTTCTTTTTGATAATTTTTGGCAGTCGTCAAATTATTACTGACTCTTCTCGCGCGATTGGCGAAATGTTGCCGTTCGAAAATGGGTCACTCACATCGGGCTCGTTGTTTTCAAGTTTTCTCTCAGGTTGGTGGTCAAGCGGCTTTGGTGAAGCGTCAGCAAACCCAACCGGAATCGGTTTAGTGTCAATTGGCTCGTTTCTGCTTTTCGGCAATCTTGCCCTCATTCAAACTTTGATGATCGTTGGATCACTGTTCATCGGACTATTTGGTATGTGGCGTCTTTGTGGCGCATTTGCCAACACTCGCGTGCGGCTTGCAGGTGCTGTGGTTTATGCGGCGCTTCCGCTTTCGTTTGAGGCGATTTCGCGGGGCCGACTTTCTGCGTTGTTGTGCATCGCGGCTGCGCCATGGTTGCTTGACATTTTGAATCGATATCAAGATGCTCAAGCGCAAGGCTTGGTTCGTCGCACTCAACTCATTGCGGGCTTGACGCTGATCCTTGGTCTTGTTTTTGCCTTCACGCCGAGTATTGCAATCGTTGCATTGATCATGATTCTGCTTTGGATCTTTTCATCGTGGCTTGGTGGTGTTCTAGTAAAAGACTTGCTAAGTGTTGCATCAATCGGCTTTGTCAGTTTGATCGGCGCAATCTTCATCAACCTTCCGTGGTCAATGCATTTTGTCTCAAAATCATGGTGGCAACTACTTGCAGGTGATCAAGGTATTTCAAATCGCGAGATTGGTCTAGGTTCGCTCGCACGACTTGACCTGGGCAATATGCGTGGCGGCTTTTTAGTAGTTGCCGGATATTTTTGTGTCGTCTGTGCTTTGATCGTCGCCACTTCATGGCGCAGGCTTTGGGCGATTCGCGCTGCAGTATTCGTGACATTCGGCTTGCTGCTTGTGGTGCTTGATGATCAAGGAAAACTTCCGTTCGCGATACCCCAACCATCAGCAATGCTGGCAATCGTGGCGTGCGGTCTGGCCATCGCTGTTGCAACCTGTCTGAGCGTTTTCGCTGAAACAAATCTGAGTCGTTCATCTGATTGGCGCAGGTCGCTGAGTCTGCTGGTGCCGATTTCAATTGCGCTCATGATCGCGCCAACTCTTCTAAGTGTTACTGACGGTAGATGGAATCAGCCCAAGACTTCAGTTTCGCAATTGCTTGTGCAACTGCCAGACAACCCAAGCGAGGGCAACTATCGAACTTTGTTTGTGGGGGATCGCGATCTGTTGCCAGTATCAACGAACGCGGTTAACGGCGAAGTCTCATATGGTGTTGCAGACGACGGCCCGGTGAATTTCACTTCAATTTGGGCACCGCAAGAAACGCCGATGAATGTTGCCGCACAACGCGCACTTGAATCTCTAGTTGCCAACGACACGATTCGGGTCGGTCGCTTGATGTCGCCGCTCGCAGTTCGCTATTTCGTGGTGCCACTTGGTGAACAACCTTCGTTGGCCGCTCAAAAATTGGTCGAGTCGCTGTCAAATCAACTTGATCTTCGCCGCACTTATTTTGCGCGAGATTTAGTGATCTTTGAAAATGTCTCATGGTTGCCAATTGTCAGTGTCTTGGACGAAGAGTCGTCTGTGGCCAGTCAGCAGGCGAGTGATGTTGCTCTCACCAGCCAAAATCTCAAGTCAGTTAGTCCATTGGTCGTAGACGAAAATTCTGTGGCCGACAAAACTGCTAGAACCCAATTTGCTGGTGGCACAGTGCATGTTGCGGTCCCATTTGATTCACGATGGCATTTGGTCGTTGATGGAGCACAGCTCACACCAAGGGTTGCATTTGGTGCTTCGACTGCATTTGATGCTCCGATAGCAGGAGTTGCGAGCTTGGAGTATCAAACTTCAATACAACGGTATGTGTTTTTAATTTTGCAAGCGCTTGCATGGCTGGCTCTTTTGATTTTGGCGGCAAATATTTCACGCTTCCGTGGTCGTATGCAAAAAATTGGTTCACAACGGGTGAAATTGATTACCGATCCGGCTCAACCCGAACAAAAAATAGATTTGGCAAATAGATGAAAAAAATTCAGTGGAGATTTGCCTTTGCTCTTATTGCGGTTGATTTGGCGCTAGTCGCAGCAGTTTTTGTCAACCAAGCTGGCAAAGCCGAATCAAGTGCCGATGTCGATCAGGTTTCAGAGAATATTTTCGGCGTTTCGTCAATGCCGAGTGTTGCTGGCATCTTGCAGACCTCGTCTTCTTGGTTCTGTCCTGGTGTGCCCGCGTCTGAAAAAACTGTCACGAGTGAAATCATCGTCGCAAACTCTTCGGACATTCCCGTTACGGGCAAAATCACCTACCTCTCGACCGACAAACCTGCGGCCTCTGCCGTTCTGGTTGTTCAGCCATTTACGAGAAGTGTCTTTGATGCAACGGGCGGTCGCAAGAGCAGGTATGTGAGCGCGATTGTTGAACTCGACAATGGTGGTGCTGCAGTCGAGCAGCGAATAATTCATCCTGCTGGTGACTCGGTGGCTTTGTGTGCGAACAAGCCGTCTGATCGTTGGTTCTTCGCTGACGGATTTACTGGGGCAGAGAGCCTGTTCAATATTTTGCTTACGAATCCATTTCCGGATTCGACTGTTGTAGATGTCAGTTTTGTTACTGCTGAGGGCAAACGTGACCCCGCGTCACTCAAGGGCATCATCATTGAACCTGAAAGTGTTTATTCGTTGTCGATGGGTGACGAGGGTGCTCGTAATGAGGCAGTTCTTGCTGTTTCGATTCGTGCATCGTCTGGTCGTTTTGTTGCCGGCAAACTCGAGCACTTTTTAGGTCGGGGGCGACTCGGTTATTCGAGTTCGCTCGGTGCTCCGGCCACGAGTCGTCAATGGTGGTTTGCTGGAGGACAAAAGAATCTAGACACCGATGAAGAGATAGTTGTTTTTAATCCAACCGATCAAGACAAAGCGGTAAGCGTTGCTTTTTTGACGGGTGACACCGATGAGATATTTCGAGAGCCACTTGTATTGACGATTCCTGCTGGGCGAGTGACCACATTAGAGACATCAAGTCTGCCCGCAATCACGAACGGCAGATATGGAATTCTCGTTACAAGTATCACCGATGACTTCGTGACAAGTGTTGACGACTCTTCGGTTGAATTTGTTGTTGTCGAACAGGTCTTAACTCGCAAAGTTGAAAAAAGCACTGGCACGACTGTTACTTTTGGTACCCCATCTGGATCTCCGTCGCGTGTTTGGACAATTCCAAGCGGAGTCACAGCTGTAGGTGGCTCGCTAATTATCGTGAATGCAACTTCGTTGGCGAGCACGTTGAAGATTTCAACTGTTGGGCCAGCTGGTGCTGTTGCGATTGAAGGATTTGAAACAGTTCAGCTGGGTTCGGCTGCCGTTCTTGAAGTCAAAGTTCCACCAACTGCTGGTCTGTTGCAGATTCTCGTCGAGTCAGACAACGAGATCGTGGTGCAACGCGAAATCACGCGCGGTCACGACCTTGTCGGTTTCTCAAGCGTGCCGGGTTTGCCATATCGATCTGCCGGCATCACTAATACACAGGGTGGCAAATAGTGCAAACGCTCGTCGCGGTCGCTGTTTTATTAACCGCAGCCGTTCTAAGTGTTGTGTTGCGTCGCCGAAAGCCAGATGCTCCGGCGCAAGCTCAAGGTGTGGTGCCGCACCAGGTTGATAGAAGCGACTTTGACGCGACACAAAAAAATTGGCTTGTCGCAATTTTCACCTCTTCGACATGTGATGCGTGCAAAGACGTAGCGACTAAGGCTCAAGTTCTCGCAAGCAAAGAAGTTGCCGTGCAGATAATTGACTTTGTTGAGATGCGTGAATTACACAAGCGATATCAAATTGACTCGGTGCCAACAACAGTTATTGCAGATCAATCTGGGGTTGTGCGATTTGCAACGGTTGGTCCGATCACCGCTACTGACTTATGGGCAGCACTGGCAAAGTGCCGTGATCCGCAAGTGTTAAACGATGTCGCTTCGTGTCGTGATGCAACTCACGACAGTTTGACTAATTAGTTTTCGCTTGATTCGTTAGATTTTTTTGGTGCGCCAGGCGATGGCTCAACAATTTGCGGTCTGCCGAGTCCGTCTTGAACAAGGCGAGCAACGGTCGCGCCGTCAATAGTTTCTTGCTCGAGCAGGCTCTGAGCCACAAGATCAAGACCTGCACGATTCTTTTCGAGCAAGACTTTTGCGCGGGCTTCTTGCTCGCGAAGGATTAATCCAATTTCTGAGTCGATCATTCGAGCGGTCTCGTCTGAGTATTCGCGACCGTTAGTCATCAAGTCTTCGCCTAAAAAGACCTGCTGCTGAGAACTCCAGGCCATTGGGCCAACCGCGTCGCTCATTCCCCATTCGCGCACCATTCGTCGCGCAATTGAAGTTGCCTGCTCAAGGTCGTTTGCAGCGCCACTATTCAAATGACCAAACACAATCATTTCTGCAACACGGCCACCCATGGCTTTGCAGATCATGTCTTTGAAGTAGTCACGAGAATATGTATGTCGCTCTTCTGGCAGCGTCCATGTAACACCAAGCGCCATGCCACGCGGCAAGATCGTCACTTTGTGCAGTGGATCACTGTGGGGTAGAACAGTTGCAAGAACCGCGTGACCACCTTCGTGATATGCAGTTGCTCGTTTTTCTTCGGCGTTAAGGATCAAACTTTCACGACGAGCACCCATGATCACTCGGTCACGGGCATTTTCGAAGTCGATGTGTTCAATAACTTTTGAGCCTCGACGCACGGCGAGCAACGCCGATTCATTGACAAGGTTTGCAAGATCTGCGCCACTCATTCCTGGTGTTGCTTTGGCCATCGTGTCGAGAACGACGTCGGTACCCATTCGCTTGCCTTTTGAATGCACGGTCAGAATCGCCAAGCGCTCTTCACATTCTGGCAACGGCATTATTACTTGACGATCGAAGCGACCTGGTCGCAAAAGTGCTGCATCCAAAATGTCAGGACGGTTTGTCGCCGCCATAACAATCACGCCTTCTGTTGTTTCGAATCCGTCCATTTCGGCGAGCAATTGATTTAAAGTCTGCTCACGCTCGTCATGTCCGCCACCAAGACCTGCACCACGCTTTCGTCCGATTGAGTCAATTTCGTCAACGAAAATAATTGCTCTACCCATTTTGCGGGCTTGCTGAAAGAGATCGCGCACGCGACTTGCGCCGACGCCGACGAACATTTCCATGAAGTCAGAACCCGTCACCGACAAAAAGCCAACACCTGCTTCGCCAGCCACCGCACGCGCGAAAAGTGTTTTACCGGTGCCCGGAGGGCCAACTAGCAAAACACCTTTAGGAACGCGAGCACCGATCTCTTTGAAGCTCTCTGGCATTTTCAAGAAGTCAACAACTTCGCGAATCTCTTGCTTGACGCCGTCATATCCGGCAACGTCGGCAAATGTAGTGGCGGGTTTATCGGCGTTGTAGTTTTTGGCTCGGCTACGACCGATCGACATGATGCTTCCGGCTTGACCCATGGCTCGACGTTGCATCCAAACGAAAAAACCCATGATCAAAATGAATGGCAATAGAAGTGGAATCAAATTCGTAAAGAAGTTGCCTTGCGGTGTCGCATAGTCATAGTCGACACCTTTTTCTTTGAGCAAAGTTTCGTCTGCATCAGAAAGAATCACGGCACCGGTCGTCGCGAATTCGCTGCCGTCTTTGAGGGTTCCGCTGATTTCATTCGAAAGATTGTTGATTTGAACTTGTGTCACTTGATTTTGTTTGACAAGTTCCAGAAACTCTGTGTACGAAACTTTCGTAGCGGTGGATGCTGGCCACAATCGAGGTCCGGCTATCAATAAGACGACCACGGCCACGATTGCCCATGTCGCCCAACGGGGCATGTTTGGTTTTTCGGTGTCGCTACTTACATTTGATTTTTTTTGAGTCTTTTTTGAAGACTTCTTGTTCAAAAAATTTGCAGGCTTCTTGCGGGCGGCAGGCTTACGCTTTGACGACGAAGGCTTTGCTGGTGGCGGTGGGGGAGGAAGTTTGGTCACGCTTTTAATGATACGACCCGATGTTGAAACCCTGCAATGGCGAATGTCTCGTTCTCGGCAGGGTATTCGCCTGACTTGAAATCCCCTGTGGCCGATGACTCATCAATTATTGTTATCTCTATGGTTCGTCGTTGTTCACGTTGCACATGTAACGAACTCGCAACAATTACTTTGACCTATCAATACAGTCGTGCCTTGGTATGGATAGATGACTTGACCGCCGAGCGAGATCCGCACGCTTATGATTTGTGCGATCGACACGGCGTAAGAATTACGGCTCCGTCTGGTTGGAGGCTCGAAGATCGCCGCAACCGTTTCAGAGTTGTAATGCCAAACCGCCTCGCGGGATGAACCAGTCGCCGTGGGCTCCGCCCTATGGGCAAGAGCCGGCAAGAAGCCAAACTTTTAATCTAAAGACGGTCATTTTGACTTGGACCGCGAGTTACTTCGTGGCGCTGTTCGTCAGTTCGGCAATTCTCGTGGCAACTGGCAACACAGACATAGTTTCTGGCAAAGAACCGAAGTGGTTCTTGGGTGTTTCTGCGCTTGCACTTTGGGTTCCGTTCATTATCGGTTTGTATCTGGTCTCACAGAAACTTGGTAGTCAAAGATTTTCGAGCGACTTTTTTTTAAAGTTTCGGCGTGTCGATCTTTGGGGTCTTCCGATTGGCATCGCAGGTCAGCTTGTTCTCGTCGGGCTTGTGACTTGGCCATTTCGTGTTTTGTTCCCTGAAAAATTCGCTCCAGAACTGATCGAGAAGCGAGCGCAAGACTTATTTAACAACGCAACTGGCCCATGGTTGATCGTTTTGATTTTGGTCGTTGTCATTGGCGCACCGTTTGTTGAAGAGTTGGTATATCGCGGCTTTATTCAGTCAGGATTAAAAAACCGTTTAGGAAGTTCAGTTGCTGTCGTTATTACTGCCGTTTGGTTTGCCGCCGTTCACCTTCAACTTGTCGAGTTTCCCGGCCTGCTCGCTTTTGCGCTCGTCCTCGGCTTTTGTTTTCATCGAACTCACAGAATTGGCATGTCAATTGTTGCGCACGTCGCGTTTAATGCGACTGGTTTGTTGCTCGTGGCCCTGCTCTAATCAAGAACAACTATTCACGACTAGAGTTTCTACGCAGTGAAGCAAATTAATTTTCGCAGTTGGACCGCTCAGCAAATTACTTCGGCTGTGATCGTTGCTGGTTCAACTTTGATGTTGTTAATGACCCTGCACCCAGAGTTGATATTGCGAAACAACACGCCAACTGGCGGAGACATGGGCGCACATGTCTATGGTCCGGCGTTCTTGCGTGATTTTTTGTTGCCTCATTTTCGCTTAACGGGTTGGAGCAATGACTGGTACTCGGGTTTTCCGATGTATCGCTTCTACATGGTTTTGCCCGCACTTGCAGTTTTGCTAGTTGATCTGATCTTGCCGTATGGCATCGCGTTGAAAATTATTGCCGTTCTCGGAATCTTGACCCTGCCGGTTTGCGTTTGGCTTTTTGGCAAGTTTGCAAAATTTCTCTTTCCGATTCCTGAACTGTTGACATTGGCATCTGTTGTCTTTTTGTACGACGAGAGTTTTACGATTTACGGCGGCAATATCGCATCAACAATGGCCGGTGAGTTTTCGTTTTCAATTTCGTTGTCACTAGCTATTTTGACTTTCGGGCTTTTAATTCGAGCTTTTGAAGAACATCGAGGCAAGATGCTGACTGCTGTTGTGCTTGCTCTTGGCGCATTGAGTCACGGCATTGTTTTGTTGTTCGTTTTCGGTGGAGTAGTGCTGCTGGCCGCAATTTGGTACACCAAAAAGACAACAATCACCGCTGTAACAATTTCTGTCACGGCAATTTTGCTTTCTTCGTTTTGGGTTTTGCCGTTCTTGACTGGTCACGCATATATGACCGATATGAAATATGAACCAAGACCGAGTGGCGCGAGTGATTCTTTTTGGAAAATGTATTTTCCTTTGGCAACTTTTTGGGATGTCCTGATTTTTGTTTTTGCTTGCGTGGGTTTCGCCGTGTTCGTCAAGCGTCGCAATCGAACCGGCATCTGGATGGGTGTCTATTGCGTCGTGTTGGTGTTTGGCGTTTACTTTGGTCGCGAGAGTTTGCCAGTAATCGGTTTGTTATGGAATCCACGACTATTGCCGTTCTTATATTTGTTGCGCTATTTCCTCATGTTCGTTGGCATGTATGAGTCAGTAATTTGGTTGATGGGTTTTTATCAACTTCAGCGCCTTGGCCGACAGGCTTTAACCCGCAGTCCAGATCAAGAATTAATTCCGCTTGCCTCAGTGCGTGAAAATGCGCGATTTAACTTGTCATGGATAACAGCGATGACCGTCTTGGTGGTTGGCGTGATTGGTTTTCGTTTTCAAGAAATGCCGTTTGGCAAAATCACAACAAATGCGGCGGGCGAGACAATATATAAATGGGGTTTGATCACTACAAAAGCGTCCAACGACGGTTTTGTTGACGGTTGGGCTCGCTGGAACTTCACCGGTTACGAAGGCAAGAGTGCCTATGCCGAGTATCGCACCGTCGTAGAAACTATGAAGGGTTTGGGTGAAGACCCGCAACATGGTTGTGGTCGCGCACTTTGGGAGAACAACGGCGAACTCAATAAATATGGCACGACGATGTCTCTAATGCTTTTGCCGCACTGGACAAATGGTTGTATCGGTTCGATGGAAGGCTTGAACTTTGAGGCTTCGGGTACGACGGCATATCACTTCATCGCCGCTGCGGCAATGTCAAAGCAGAGCAGCAATCCTGTGCGCGAACTTCGCTACGACGACAACAACGCGGGTCTTGGTGTGAGGTATTTGCAAGAACTTGGGGTGCGCTATTACATGGCGTTTACTGCTGAGGCAATCGATCAAGCAAACATGCAGGCGGCGCTTGTCAAAGTTGCTCAAAGCGGACCGTGGTCGATTTATCAAGTGGCCGAAAGTGAACTAGTTGTACCGATGAAAGTTCAACCGGTTATTGCCACGAACAGCCAGTCTGATCCCAAAGAGCGTTGGCTCGAGATCGGAACGAGTTGGTTTCAACATCCAGAAGATTGGGCGGCGACACCAGTTGAAAGCGGGCCTGATTCATGGCAAACAGTTGACGTGGTAGTTGATTTGAATCGCCGACAAGGCGAACCCAACGACCCGTCGCGACGAGTCGACATCGTGACTGCTTCGCAGCAAATAAATGTAGTCGAGCTACCGGTAGTGCAAGTTAGCAATACAAAGCTTGAAGATGAGGCCATAAGTTTCACAGTCGACAAAGTTGGCGTACCTGTGCTTGTACGAATGAGTTACTTTCCGAATTGGAAAGTAACTGGAGCCAGTGGTCCATATCGAGTGGCGCCAAACATGATGGTTGTAATTCCAACGCAGAAAGATGTTCGTCTTCATTACGGCTATACAAAGATTGATTTCTTTGCATACTTTCTGACGTTGGCAGGCATTGGCGTTCTGGCCGTGCGATGGCGTGGTCGACAAGTTGCACAGCGGCGAAAACTTGCAAACGTAAATCGCGACCAGCAACTTGTGACGGCTTGACGCGAATAGACTCGTTTGTCGTGCCAAATTTAGATGCAATAGTCAAGGCTTATGACATTCGGGGCACAGTACCCGACCAACTTGATTCGGTCGCTGCACACGCGCTTGGTGTCGCGTTTGCAAAATTCGCAAATGCGAAAATGATCGTCGTCGCCCACGACATGCGACCGAGTGGGCCAGATTTAGTCGAGGCATTTCAAAAAGGTGTCACCGAACAAGGTGTTGATGTCATCAATCTGGGACTCGCAAGCACCGACATGCTCTATTTTGCCTCGGGCAAATTAGATGCACCAGGGGCAATGTTCACCGCTTCGCATAATCCTGCCCAGTACAACGGCATCAAGTGTTGTTTGTCGGGCGCAAGATCCATCGGCATTGACAATGGTTTGCGCGAAATAAAAGTAATCGCGCAAGATGTCATAAATGGAACCGGGCCGGCGAATGCAAAAACGCCAGGTGAAGTAACCAAAAAAAATATGCTCGCCGAATTCGTGGATCATGTTGTTGGGTTCATCGATGTCACGGCAATAAGCAAGCTGAGAGTTGTCGCCGATACGGCCAACGGCATGGGCGGACTTGTCGCTCCCGCAGTTTTCGATCGACTCAAGAAGTTTGAAGTTGAGATCATGTACGGGGAGCTTGACGGCACTTTTCCAAATCATCCGGCAGATCCGATTCAGCCTGCGAACCAACGCGATCTGCAAGCAAGAGTGATTGCAGGGAAATTCGACGTCGGATTGGCTTTTGACGGAGACGCTGATCGCGTCTTCTTGGTGGACGAGACCGGCAAGAGCGTTTCTGGAAGTACGACTACTGCGTTGTTGGCCTCGGTCTTTTTGCGAGAGAACCCCAATGCGACAATTTTGTACAACTTGATTTGTTCAAGAATTGTGCCTGAGACGATCACGGAACTCGGTGGCAAACCAATTCGCACAAAGAATGGACACAGTTATATGAAGCAAGTAATGGCACAAACCGGTGCCGTATTTGCTGGTGAACATTCGGGGCACTACTACTTTGCAGACAACTATCGGGCAGATAGCGGTCTGATTGCAACGATGGTTATTTTGGGCGAAATGTGCCGGACGGGAAAGTCACTCTCAGAGTTGCGCAAACCATTTGAAAAATATGCGAACTCTGGTGAGATCAACACTCAGGTCGAAGACATGCAGGTTGTTATTGATCGAGTAACCAAGAAGTATTCGGCCTTTCCACAAGACCATTTAGATGGCTTGACTGTCGATTGCGGTTCGTGGTGGTTCAACGTTCGACCATCAAATACTGAGCCACTTTTACGCTTGAATCTTGAAGCAGCGACTCGCGAAGAGTGTGACGAGCACGTCGCCGAGTTGTTGATGCTCATCACTGCTTAAGAGTCGCAAGTGTTATTGTGTAACTCGTGTCTACAGGGAAATCTTCGCTAAATCCTCGTCTGCTTGAGATTTTGGCCTGTCCGAAAGACAAAGGAAACTTGATTTACTTCGAAGATGAAGAGATGCTTTACAACCCGCGTTTGCAGATGCGTTACGAGGTTCGCCAAGGTATCCCGGTGATGTTGATTGACGAAGCGATTGTTGTGACTCAAGTTGAGCACGAGCGTCTCGTTGCCAAGGCTGCTCAACTCAATTTAAAAACTACTTTTTAAAACAAAACAAGGAGAATCATGTCATCTTCATCATTTGCCGCGCGCAAAGATTATCGAGTCGCAGATCTGTCACTTGCGCCGTTCGGCCGCAAAGAGATTCATCTTGCCGAACATGAGATGCCAGGGTTGCGCGCTCTTCGCAAAGAGTTTGGTGCATCAAAGCCTCTAAAGGGAGCGCGAATTTCGGGTTCTTTGCACATGACAATTCAGACTGCTGTGCTGATTGAGACTCTTGTTCATCTCGGCGCCGAAGTTCGATGGGCTAGTTGCAATATTTTCTCGACTCAAGATCATGCGGCCGCGGCCGTAGTAGTCGGCCCAGAGGGAACTCAAGAAAATCCTCAAGGTGTGCCTGTTTATGCATGGAAGGGCGAAACGCTCGAAGAGTATTGGTGGGCAACCGACCAAATGATGACTTGGCCCGACGGTGATGGACCAAACATGATTCTTGATGATGGCGGCGACGCGACGATGTTGTTGCACAAGGGCGTTGAATATGAAAAGACAGGTGTCGTTCCAGATCCGACCACGGCAGCAAATCCAGAGTTGGCAATTGTTCTTGGCTTGTTGCAACGAGGTCTGAAGACAAGTCCGAGTCGTTGGACCAAAATGTCTAAGTTAATTAAAGGTGTTACAGAAGAGACGACAACTGGTGTAAAGCGTCTCTACAAGATGGCTCAAGATAAAGAACTTTTGTTTCCTGCGATCAACGTCAATGACAGCGTGACGAAAAGCAAGTTCGACAATCTTTACGGCTGTCGACACTCGTTAATAGATGCACTGAACAGAGCCACTGACGTGATGATCGCCGGAAAGATGGCAGTTGTGTGCGGCTATGGCGACGTGGGCAAGGGTTGTGCTCAAAGTCTTCGTGGGCAGGGAGCTCGCGTTGTTGTGACTGAGATTGATCCGATCAATGCACTGCAAGCAGCGATGGAGGGTTACATCGTCGACACATTAGAAAATGTGCTCAAGGTTGCCGACATTTTTGTTACTGCCACCGGCAACGAGGCAATCGTGACCGCCGAACATATGTCAAAAATGAAACACAATGCCATTGTCTGCAACATCGGCCACTTTGACAACGAGATTGACATGGCAGGTCTTTCTCGCAGCGGTGCAACTCGAGACGAGCTCAAGCCAGGCACAGATCTTTGGACGTTTAGCGACGGCCATGCAGTAATTGTGCTCGCTGAAGGTCGTCTCGTGAACTTGGGTTGCGCGACTGGTCATCCAAGTTTTGTTATGAGTTGCTCGTTTACGAACCAAGTAATCGCTCAGATTGAATTGTTCAACAACACCAAGAGTTATCCGCTTGGTGTTTATGTTTTGCCCAAGCACCTGGACGAAAAAGTTGCATCACTGCATCTTGATGCTCTGGGGGCAAAGTTGACAAAACTCTCAGACGAACAGTCTGACTATTTGGGTGTTGCTCCGAGTGGGCCATTCAAGGCCGAGCGCTACAGGTATTAACTACAAAAATTAAATAGTCGGTTTTTTCATTGCCAGACGGGGCAGAAAAAATTGCACGAGTGGGCCGACGCCCAAAGCAAATGCGAAAGTTGCTATACCAACTTGGCCGCCTAGCAAAAAACCTGTAACAAGTACTGCGACTTCAATTGCGGTGCGACCAACTCGAATTGGAATGCCACGCTTGGCCAAACCTGTCATTAATCCGTCACGCGGTCCTGGTCCAAGAGCGCTGCCGATATAAAGACCCGTGCCCAACGCAACGACAACGATGCCGCCACCTGCCATTGCGACGCGAACGAAAAGATTGCTTGGCTCAGGAATAATCTCTAATGCAATGTCGGCAACTAAGCCGATCTCTAATGCATTTAATATCGTGCCAAGACCTGGTTTTTGTTTCAGGGGAATCCAAAAGAAAAGTAATACAAACCCGGTAATGACGATGACTCTGCCGATGGTGATGCCTGTTTGGTTAGAAACACCTTGGTGAAACACATCCCAGGGTGGTGCGCCAAGATTGGCGTTCATTTGCATCGAGATGCCAATAGCAAAAATCGCAAGACCACTTAGACAACGAATCAAACGACGACCGAGTCTGTCGCGAAACTCAAGTTGCTCTAGACCTTGCACGTTGCAACGCTACTCGGTTTGACTCAATTTTAATGAGACTGAGCCAGCGCGTTTCTAGTTGGCACACACAGTCATGATGCGAGTAGGTGTTGGGCGAGTGTTGATTAAAAAACTGAGTGACTTTTTTAGTTTTATTCTCGGCTCAACATGTCCGGCTTGCGGTTGTCTTGCAAGTCAAGTGTGCAGTCAATGTTTGAAATCTATTCGGCTGAACGACTCGGTATCTAAACAAATTGTCGAGTATCACGACAAAGTGATAGTTGCCTACGCATATAGCGATGTGATTCGAAAAGTAATTCTCGGATTCAAATATCGCAATCAAAGATCAAGTCTGAGATTTTTGGGTGATGCACTTGTGGATCGACTAGTAGTTGAAAAATCTAGATCACTCTGCAAAATTGATCTGATCACGTGGGCGCCAACAACCGATTTGCGAAAAATTGAAAGAGGTCATGACCACGCCGAGCTGGTTGCAAGATATGTCGCAAAACAACTGCAGATTTCTTGTCGCAAGGTCTTGACTCGATTATCTGATCATCCACAAACGGGAAAATCTCGCGATGCACGATTGGTCGGGCCAGTGTTCACGGCTCAAAAATTAAATGCCGAGCATGTGTTGATAATCGATGATGTGGTCACGACGGGCGCAACTTTAAACAGTGCCTCTCATGCGCTTTACCAAGCGGGGGCTGGTCTGGTTACTTGTATGGCTGTAGCATCAACTGTCTTATGGCAATCCTCGATCGGGTCTTACGCGCTGGCGAAGGCAAGAAAGTAAAGGCCCTCGGGGCCATATTGCCGGAGATAAATGCGCTTTCGGCAGAGTTTGCCGCGCTTAGCGACGTTGCTCTGCGAGCCAAGACCGCCGAGTTCAAGTCGCGTGTTGAGCGTGGCGAGACCTTGGACGATTTATTGATTGAAGCATTTGCAACTGTGCGCGAGGCAGCAACTCGGGTTATCGGCCAGCGTCACTACGACGTTCAGTTGATGGGTGGGGCGGCTTTGCACGCCGGTTGGGTTGCAGAAATGAAGACTGGTGAGGGTAAAACTCTCGTCTCGACTTTGCCCGCATATTTGAACGCACTTTCAGGCAAGGGAGTGCATCAAATTACGACTAACGACTACTTGGCTCAGCGCGATGCCGAATGGATGGGACAAATTCATCGTTGGCTTGGATTATCAGTTGGGTTGGTAGTGCCTGGACGTCGTACAAGTTCGGCCGAGAAGCGCGCAGAATATTCGAGCGATATCACTTACGGCACCAACAACGAATTTGGTTTCGACTATTTGCGCGACAACATGGCGTCGACGCTTGAAGACAAAGTGCAACGTGGTTTTAATTTTGCGATAGTCGACGAAGTTGACTCAATTTTGATCGACGAAGCTCGAACACCTTTGATTATTTCGGGGCGAGTTGCTGATGCGGCAAAGTTGTATTACCAGTTTGCTTCAATCGTGCGCACGATGGTGCGTGATGTCGACTACGACGTTGAAGAAGCAAAGCGAATTGTTGTGCCTACCGAGTCGGGTATTGAGAAAGTTGAAAAGCAACTTGGCATCGAAAACCTCTACGACGAAGTGCAACAAAATTTAGTGCATCAGTTGCAAGTGGCGTTGAAAGCTGCAGTGCTCTATCAGCGCGACAAGGACTACATCATTCAAGACGGTGAAATCAAAATCGTGGATGAATTTACCGGTCGAATTCTTGAAGGTCGTCGCTGGAGTGAGGGCATTCACCAAGCGGTAGAAGCCAAAGAGGGCGTGAACATCAAAGAAGAGAATCAAACTTTGGCGACCATCACATTGCAGAACTATTTCAGAATGTACGAGAAGCTCTCTGGAATGACCGGAACTGCCCAAACTGAAGCAGCCGAGTTAATGAATACCTACAACTTGCAGGTCGTGCCGATTCCGACTAATCGCGAGATGGTGCGTTTAGACCAAGCCGACCAAATTTATAAATCTGAGGCGGCGAAGTTTGATGCAGTTGTTCGTGACATCGAAGAAAAAAACGCCAAGGGTCAGCCGGTGTTGGTTGGCACAGTGAGCGTCGAAAAGAGCGAGCAACTATCCAAGAAGTTGCAGCAAAAAGGCATCCGCCACGAAGTGCTTAACGCGAAACAACACACGCGTGAAGCTCTAGTTGTAACTCAGGCTGGTCGTTTGGGTGCAATAACTGTCGCGACAAACATGGCGGGTCGCGGTGTCGACATTTTGTTGGGTGGAAACCCCGAGGGTTTGGCACGACAAGATGTTCTCAAAGAAGGTTTTGATCCACAAACTTTGCTAGACGAATTTGCATTGCCAGTGGCACTTGAGTTGATGCCGCCAGATTTTTTAACTGCACGTGACAAAGCCCAAAGCCGTTATCGCGAACTACTCGCCAAGTACATAGACAAGTGCAAACAAGAGGGCAACAAAGTTCGCGAACTAGGCGGACTTTACGTGCTTGGTACAGAGCGGCACGAGAGTCGACGAATCGACAATCAGTTGCGTGGTCGTGCCGGTCGACAAGGCGACCCTGGTGAGAGCCGTTTCTATTTGAGCTTGGACGACGAATTGATGCGACTATTTGCAACGGGAGCTCTGTCTTGGGTGATGGGTCGAGCGTTGCCAGATGATGAAGCGATCGAAGCAAAGATGGTCACGAAAGCAATTGAGCGTGCTCAGAGCACGGTCGAGCAGCGCAACGGTGAGATTCGTAAAAACGTTTTGAAGTACGACGAAGTAATGAATGAACAAAGAAAAATCATCTACATGCGTCGTGATCAGATTTTGCAGGGACTTGATCTCAAATCTGCGGCGATGGAGTATTTGGCAGAAGCCGTTGATGCTTTAATCAACGCCCATTGTGTGGCCGAGGCCGACGACGAATGGGATATTGACGGGTTGACTCTTGAGCTTAAAACGTTCTGGCCGTCTGAGATTTCTGCTGGCCAAATCTCGCAGTGCGACTCGACTGATGAGATGTATGACTTGGTGATGGCCGATGCGAGCGCTTTTTACACAAAACGCGAAACCGAGATGGGTGAGTCAGTGATGCGAGAAGTTGAGCGTCAAGTGATGCTCAAAATTATTGATCAGCGCTGGCGTGAACATCTAGAAGAAATGGACTACTTGCAAGAGGGCATCAATCTGCGAGCAATAGGTCAAAAAGATCCGCTTATTGAATGGCAGCGTGAAGGCTTCGAAATGTTCGGGTCATTGATGAAGGGCGTCGCCCAAGACTTTGTCAAGTACGTGATGCATGTGCAGGTGATTAACAACTCGGCACCAGTGAGCAAGCTTGCAAACATTCAAGAAACGTCCGATGAAAACGTCGATGAGAAACCAAGTGCCAAGGCCGCCAATAAGTCAGGTGGAGGAGTTTTCGGTGCTCCAGATTGGTCAAAGACACCACGTAACGCCCCGTGCCCTTGCGGCTCTGGCAAAAAATACAAGATGTGTCACGGCCGCGTCAGTTAAAGCAGGCTTAAAAATATGAAAGATTTTTCTAGTGATCTTGGCGAATTGCGCCGTCGGCTGAGCGAGGCTGCGCAGTATTTGAATATTGAAACTTCACGCGGCCTGTTGGTTGAACTTGAAGGTGAAGTCGCCAAACCAGATTTGTGGAACGATCAGGAGCACGCCAAGAAAGTGAATTCGCAGTATGCGGCGCTAAAAGCCGACATTGATCAGTTCAATTCGCTCACCGCGACGGTTGATGATTTGTTTATTTTGCACGAGCTTGCACGTGCCGAAGATGATGCGACCCAAGAACCAGAACTTGAAAAAGGTGTTTCTGGTTGCCGCTCTCAACTTGACGCGCTTGAAATGCGCAGTATGTTCACGGGCGAGCATGACGAGTGTGACGCGATTTTGCAAATCAATGCCAAAGATGGTGGGGTAGACGCACAAGATTGGAGCGAAATGCTCTTGCGCATGTATCGCCGCTGGGCCGAGCGCCATGCTTTTGCTTTTGAAATCGGCGACATTTCAATTGGCACTGAAGCGGGCATCTTGTCGGCCGATGTGACAATTCGTGGTCGCTATGTTTATGGCTTGCTCACAAGTGAGCGCGGTACGCATCGGCTCGTTCGTATCAGTCCGTTCGACAATCAAGGTCGGAGGCAAACAAGTTTTGCTCTTGTACAGATTTGGCCAATTCTCGATCAGGCAGAACTTGAAATCAACGAGAGCGATATTCGTATGGAAGTATTTCGTGCCTCGGGGGCAGGTGGTCAACACGTGAATAAAACATCATCTGCTGTTCGCCTCGTGCATGAGCCGACAGGACTCGTGGCATCGTCACAACAAGAGCGCAGCCAGTTGCAAAACCGCGAGAGCGCGATGAAGCGATTAAAAGCAATGATTCTTGCGCAAGACGAAGAAGAGAAAGCAGCGGCACTCTCACAGATTGCAGGCAAGCAAGCGCAAGTTGGTTGGGGAAGCCAAATTCGCTCGTATGTTTTGCAGCCATATCAAATGGTCAAAGATCTTCGTTCAAATGTCGAGAGCAGCAACGTCACATCAGTACTAGATGGCGATTTAGACGAATTCATGGAAGGCTTTCTTCGTTGGCGGCGCTCTGACAGCCAGTAACCGTGATCGGCGAATCAATCTGACGATGATAAGTTTGTCGCAATGATTCGTCTAGAAAATGTGACGAAAATCTACGGCACCGAGACGGTGGCCGTACGAGATGCTTCGTTTGATATCCCCAAAAGTCAGTTCGTGTTCTTGGTCGGTCCGTCTGGGTCAGGTAAGTCGACTCTTTTGCGTCTCATTAATAGACAAGAGCAGCCTGAACGCGGTGATGTTTGGGTCGCGGGTCGCAACATCAATGAGATGCCGGCTTCGCGTGTGCCCCATCTTCGTCGCAGTATGGGCAACGTGTTTCAAGATTATAAATTGTTGCTCAACAAAACTGTTTTTGAGAACGTGGCATTTGCTCTTGAAGTAATCGGCAAACCCCGTCACGTGATTTCGCGCCAAGTGCCGATCGTGCTCGACTTGGTAGGTCTTGCAGACAAGCAAGACAGATTTCCGAATCAACTTTCAGGTGGCGAGCAACAGCGTGTCTCGATTGCTCGCGCATTCGTTAATCGACCATTGATTTTGTTGGCCGACGAGCCAACCGGCAACCTAGACCCAACAACCAGTGAAGGCATCATGGGTCTGCTGGATGAAATTAATCAGACAGGCACGACGGTTGTCATGGCAACCCATGACCACAGGGTTGTTAACGCGATGCGAAGGCGAGTAATTCAACTTGACCGTGGTGTAATTGTGCGCGACCAAGAGCGGGGAGTGTACGAGTAGATGTTTTCGCGAATCGCTTATGCTCTGCGTGAAACTTGGGAGAGTTTTAGACGCAATCTCACGTTGACTGCCGCTGCAGTTTTGACTTCGGCCGTTTCGTTGCTTTTGGTTGGCTCAACATTTTTGATTCAGAGAGCATTTGAAAATCTCTTGGTGCAGTGGCGTGGCGATGTTGAGATGATCATCTTCGTGCGCAGCGACGCTTCGGCAGAGCAGATTGCTTTGGTTGACCAAGTGTTGCGTGCCTCACCAACAATTATTGACGTCGACAAGTTGCGTTATTTGAACAAGACCGAAAGTTATGAAGAAGCCAAGCGAATTTTTGCCGGCGACCCAGTCACTTTGGGCCTGCTCACTCCCGAGACAATCCCTACGCAGTTCAAAGTTGTGCCCCTCTCAGATGATCCGACACTGGTTAGATCGCTGAGCGATCAATATCGAACTCTGCCTGGAGTCGAAGCAGTTGCCCTTGCTGAAGATGAATTTGAAGTGATTTCAACGTTGTCAAACTTCATTCGAGTCGTGACGTTGATTACTTCGTTGGTGCTGCTGTTAGTTGCGGTTGGTTTAATTTGGAACACAATTCGAACGGCGATGTTTGCACGTCGTCGCGAAATTGAAGTTATGAAACTCGTCGGAGCGACAAACTGGTTTATTCGAATTCCATTCATGCTCGAGGGTTTGTTGCAAGGTTTAATTGGCGGTGTTGTATCTTGCGGCGGGTTGTGGGTTTTGAACTCTGCGTGGACGAGTGGCGTAACTAGTTTCAAACCGGGCACCGGCATCAGTTCGCTTGTCGTACCAGATAGCTATTTGACTTCGGTTATGTTCATACTTTTGGCAATTGGTGCGGTAGTTGGTGCAGTGGGTTCTGCAATCGCAGCGACACGGTTCCTTGATGTTTAGTCGTGATCTTGTTTAGAAGCGGCTTAGAAAGATTGCTGTGAGTCAAAAGTTTACGCAAATTGATTATCAAGTGAGCGAAAAAATTGCCACGATTACGCTCAATCGGCCCGAAAAACTTAACGCGTTCACGAACACGATGTTGCACGAAATCATTGCCGCTCTTGACCTAAGCGATGCTGATGACGACGTTCGCGCGGTGATCTTCACTGGTGCGGGTAGGGCATTTTGTGCAGGTGCAGATTTGTCTATGGGTGGCGAGACATTTAGTCGCGGTGGCAGCGACGTAGCCGGCGTTAAAGATGTTCCTCGAGATGGCGGAGGACTAGTTTCGTTGCGAATTTTTGAAAGTAAAAAGCCGGTCATTGGCGCGATAAATGGCCCTGCTGTTGGTGTAGGTGTAACGATGACTCTGCCAATGGATATTCGTCTGTCTAGTGACACGGCCAAGTTTGGTTTTGTCTTTGCCCGACGCGGAATCATCACCGAGGCCTGCTCGTCGTGGTTTTTGCCGCGGGTGGTAGGTATCTCTCGTGCCACCGAATGGGTATTTACTGGCCGAATGATTTTGGCTGATGAAGCAAAAGAATCTGGTTTGGTGCGCAATGTTTTTGAAGCTGGTGAGTTACTTGCCGCTGCTCGGACCTTGGCGCGCGAGATCGCCGAGAACACGGCGCCTGTTTCGGTTGCATTATCTCGGCAAATGATGTGGCGCATGCTTGGTGCCTCGCATCCGATGGAAGCGCACCGAGCCGAATCTCGAGGAATTCTGCAACGCGGTAAGTCACCCGACGCCCGCGAAGGGGTGATGAGTTTTCTAGAAAAGCGTGCCGCAAATTTCACGATGAAAGTTTCGACAGACACACCAAATTTGTTTCCTGAATGGCAAGACCCTGAGTTCAGATAGTTCACTATTTGATCGTGTTGGCGGACTGTCGTTTTTTGAACGACTTGTAGACCGCTTCTATGAAGGCGTAGTTACCGACCAGGTTTTGATCGTCCTCTATGAAGATCCACAAAATCTTGTCAAGGCTCGACAGCATTTGACTTGGTTTCTGGCGCAATATTGGGGTGGACCAATGTTGTTCAATGAAAACCGCGGACAGCCAAAGTTGCGCATGCGACACATGACTTTTAAAGTTGGTGCGCTAGAGCGTGACAGATGGTTAGTGCACATGCTGACTGCAGTCAATGAACTTGCGCCAGACGATTTAATTCGCGACGAGATGACGCAATATTTTGTCAAAGCCGCCGAGCATTTGCGAAACGACACTGGCTTGCCGATTTCGTCGGCGCAATACCCTCGTTAGCGCAACGCGTAACACGAAATCGCCGCCGCAGCGGCAACATTCAATGAATCAACTTCTGGATTCATTTCGATTCGCACTTGCGCATCGGCATTAGCTATCGCCTGTGTGCTTAAACCTGCGCGCTCTGAGCCAAAGATCAGTGCGCGTTTTTGTGATGACTCGAGTTTCACGTCAGAAATGTTTGTGGCGTTCTCATCTGGCGTTAGTGCAAACAACTTAAAGTTTTGTGCACGCAACTCGCTCAGCGTTTGAGCGATGTCATTGGTGCGCGCAAAGCGCAAACTAAATGCCGAACCCATCGAAACACGCAATGCACGACGCGAGAGCGGGTCGGCGCTTGTTGAATCGCAGATGAGTCCGTCCCAACCCAAACCTGTTGCGCACCGTACGATCGCCCCAATATTGCTTGGATTGTCAACTGCTTCAACAACGATTATGCGCTGGGCTTTTGCGACGACGTCGGCAACGGTCAGTGGCTCGGGTCGATAAAAAACGCCAAGTGCGCTGAGCGGGACTCCGAGGCCAGTTGCTTCTCGGCGAATTTCGATTTCGGCGGTCAGACATTGTCCGCCAAGTTGGGTGATTTGATCGTCAAAGCATGCTGCTTGTTCGTTGTCGCAAAGCACAACTTCTGGTTTGTAGCCGGCAGCCAGCGCTCGAGCGACTACGAGATCGCCCTCGGCGATGAATCGTCCCGCAGCCAAAGTTGATCGGCGTTGGGCAATTGTTGTGAGTTGTCGCTCATTGAGACGCAGAGCATCAAGACGCGGATCTTGGCTTGAGGTAATCGTGATAATCATCGCGTAATCATCGCGAACTAGTTCGCAAGATCAGAAATGCCAAGGGTATTTTGACCAATCAGCATCGCGCTTTTCAACAAATGAGTCGCGACCTTCTGTGGCTTCTTGAGTCATGTAGGCGAGCCGAGTCGCTTCGCCGGCAAAAATCTGCTGTCCGACTAGGCCGTCATCAATTGCGTTGAATGCAAACTTAAGCATGCGCTGAGCCATTGGGCTCTTTGCGTTTATTTCTTTTGCCCATTCGAGTGCAACGCGTTCAAGGTCGGCGTGGGGAACAACCTCATTTACCATGCCCATGCGATGAGCATCGTCGGCTGAATATTCGCGACCAAGAAAGAAAATTTCGCGCGCGAACTTTTGACCAACTTGGCGAGCAAGATATGCCGAACCAAAGCCTCCGTCAAAACTGGCGACGTCGGCGTCGGTCTGTTTGAATTTGGCGTGCTCTTTGCTTGCCAAAGTTAAGTCGCTGACGACGTGCAAACTGTGTCCACCACCGGCAGCCCAACCTGGCACGACACAGATAACGATTTTTGGCATGAAGCGAATAAGTCGCTGAACTTCGAGAATATGCAACCGTCCAGTGCTTGATTTGTTTTCGTCTCCGTCTTCGTATTGATAGCCGTCTGCACCACGAATTCGCTGGTCGCCACCACTGCAAAAGGCCCAACCGCCATCTTTTGGTGACGGGCCGTTGCCGGTTAGAAGTACGCAACCTACATCTGTCGTTTGACGCGCGTGATCTAGCGCTCGATAAAGCTCGTCAACCGTGCTCGGACGAAAAGCATTGCGCACTTCTGGGCGATTGAACGCAACCCGAACTGTGCCGTGGGCTTTTGCCCGATGGTAAGTGATGTCACGAAATTCAAAACCTGGAACCTGAGTCCATTGAGTTGGGTCAAAGATTGCTGAAACGCTCACATCTATATTGTGGCAGCGCGCGAGGCGAATTCGGGTCGCGACTCTAAAAATTGTCGTTCCCACTGTGCGCTTGCGCCATCTGATTGTCGCTTGGTTTGCGGTTCGGGAACCAAGTCAATTGGTGTATTGATATGACTCATAATGCGACGCACGGTTGAGTCCATATCACGGGTCAGTTGTTCGTAAGTCACATGCAGGGGAGAGATCGAGAGTTTTGCAAAGTATGCATCCCAATTTTTGTTTGCAGTCGAAATTGTCTCAAGAGCGTTGACGATTGCTTGTTCGTCATAAATTGGCTCACGCATCGCCGACATGTTGCTGTTCCATTGATTGGATTGTTCGGCGCGAACGAGTGAGATAGCTTGACGCACTTCGTTGTCTCGCGTGATGCGCACCCATTTAATTGGTGCGCCCCAATGGCTCGCGTCAAGACCACGTTGCAACATGTGTTCGTCGTATTGATTGAAGTGCATCTTGATGCCGAACACGCCATTAGGCGTGGTGTTGATTGCCGCCGCGCGATCAAGATATTGCCGCCACGAGGAGTCAGAAAAGTATTCGATGTTTCGCCAGGCGTTTCTTCCTGTGGCTTTGCGAAGTGCTCCAACCACGACGCCTTTGAGATTGAGTTTCGGCAGACTGTTTTCGTTACGAAAATTCGTGAAGTTCTTTGTGTGAATGTTCAAGTACTCCATCGGCATTCCTGCTGCACCTGTCGCCCGCAAAATTGAACATAATAGGGTTGATCCCGTGCGATGCACCGAGGCAATTGCGAGCAGGCAAGTTGTCGCTGGTTGATCTGCGATTTTGTGTTGCTGCATGTTTACATTCTGACAGTTCGCACTGGTAGCGTCGTGATTCGCATATCTTGAGAAATTTTCTACCGTATTTGAACACTAATTGCCTAGGAGCGACCAGATGACCGACTTACTCAGCCGCGAAGAGTGGACAAAGCGTGCCTCGCAAAAAGTGGCGCGCACTCAACTATTTATCAACGGCAAATTTGTGGACGCTGCGAGTGGCAAGACGTTTGAGTCGATTAATCCGCGTGATAACTCAATTGCCGCCGTTGTCGCTGAAGGTGACAAAGAAGATATTGATCGTGCAGTAGTCGCCGCCAGAAAGTCTTTCACGGCAGGTGTGTGGAGCGAGATGGCGCCGGTTCAACGCAAAAACATTATGTTGCGATGGGTTCAGTTGATGCGTGAAAACATCAATGAACTTGCGCTGCTTGAGACGATGGATGTCGGCAAACCAATCGGCGACTCGGTGAATGTAGACATTGAATCTGCGGCAAATAATCTGCAGTGGTTTGCCGAGACAATCGACAAGATGTATGGCCAAGTTGCACCAGTGCAACGCGATGCAGTCGCATTAATCGAACGCGAGCCACTCGGTGTGGTGGGTGCCGTTGTTCCGTGGAACTATCCGTTGATTATTTCTTCATGGAAGGTTGGCGCGGCTCTTGCCGGCGGTAATTCAGTTGTCTTGAAGCCGGCTGAACAATCGCCGTTGTCGGCGTTGTTCTTTGCCGAACTCGGCACACGTGCCGGCTTGCCCGATGGTGTTTTGAATGTGGTTCCAGGTTTTGGACCGACTGCTGGTGAGTCGTTGGGTCGACACATGGATGTCGACAAACTTGCGTTCACTGGTTCTACAGAAGTTGGTAGATACTTTTTGAAATATGCGGCTGAGAGCAACGGCAAATCAGTGTCGCTCGAACTTGGTGGCAAGACCCCGCAAATTGTTTTGAGCGATTGCGCCGACCTTGATGCGGCTGCTTCGTCGATTGCCTGGGGTGTCTTTTATAACTCTGGTCAAACATGTCATGCCGGTACACGTCTGGTCGTTGAAAAATCGGTTGAAGAAGAGTTGCTAGAAAAAATTACTCAAGTTGCAAAGTCGATTCAGCCTGGCGATCCATACGATCCGACAACTGCAATGGGCACGATCGTAGATAAAACCCAGTTTGAGCGAGTGTTGGGTTACATCGACATCGGCAAAAAAGAGGGTGCCAAAGTTTTCTCTGGTGGTGACAAGACAGAGCCAGTGAAAGGTGGAGTTTTCATTCAGCCCACCGTGTTTCAAAACGTGAAGCCAGGAATGCGAATCGAACGCGAAGAAATCTTCGGCCCAGTTTTGGCTTCAATCGCAGTCGAGAGCGCCGACGAAGCAGTTCGTGTCGCCAACGACACTCAGTATGGTTTGGCTTCAGCGATCTGGACGCGTGACATCACAAAAGCCCATCGAATTGCTCGAAAGTTGCGCACCGGAACAGTTTGGGTGAATACTTTCGATAAGGGCTCAATCACGACACCGTTTGGCGGATTCAAACAATCCGGCACTGGTCGTGATCGTTCGATGCATTCAATAGAGGGCTACACCAATCTCAAGACGACATGGATACAACTATGAGCACAACAAAACGAAATTGCGGTTTCATCGGACTCGGACATTTGGGTGTCTACTTAGCGGCGAGCTTGGTTCGCGCGGGCCACAATGTCACGATTACCGATCTCAACAAGTCGCTCGGTGATGGTCTCATCGCTAAGGGTGCGAAGTGGGCGAACAATGCAAAAGAAGTTGCACAAGCATCTGAAGTTGTGTTCACTTGTTTGCCTTCGCCACGCGCTATTGAATCGGTAGTCAACGGCGAAAATGGCGTGTTCTCAGGCTTGGCCAAAGGCGGCACCTGGATCGACATGAGCACCAACGATCGAAGCGAGACGTTGCGTCTGGGTGAAATTGCCGCAAAGTTGGGCGTCAATACTCTTGAGTCGCCAGTTACTGGTGGCGTGCACAAAGCAGCCGAGGGCGACATCACAGTTTTGGTGGGCGGAGATCAAAAAATATTTGCTGCACATAAAGAATTGCTTGAAGCCATGGGCAAACCAGTTATTTATGTTGGCGAACTCGGCAGTGCAGCCGTGATCAAAGTAATCACGAACATGCTTGCGTTCATTCATCTTGTGGCGTGTGGCGAGGCATTGATGCTGGCGAAAAAAGGTGGCATTGATCTTGGTATTGCATACGAAGTAATCAAGAACAGTTCGGGCAATAGTTTTGTTCACGAAACCGAAGGCCAAGTTATTTTGAACGGCAGTTACGACATCGGTTTCACTATGGATCTTGCGTTGAAAGACATGGGTTTTGCGATGGAGTACGGCCGCAAGTTTGGTGTACCTCTTGATGTAGCAAGCACCGTGCAACAAGCATTTGTTCGCGCAAAGTCGCAATATGGTGGCGATGTTTGGTCAACACAAGTTGTAAAACTTCTTGAAGACGCACTTGGCACAGACTTGCGGGCGCCGGGGTTCCCAGAACGATTGCAATAGTCTTCAAAAATGAATCTTGAGCAGACTGCTCGCCATGATTTAACTGTCGCGTTTCGTTGGGCAGCGCGACTCAACATGCATGAGGCGGTTGCCAATCACTTCAGCGTCGCTACTTCTGATGATGGTCAAAAGTTTTTGATCAACCCGGCAGGTCGACATTTCTCTCAGATGAAGATGAGCTACGACAGCTCATGGATCACGCCCATACCCGCGGCCTTGTTGAATCAGATGAACACGAGATGATTCACAATGTATTTGAACTAGGGGACACCTTGGTGCGCGAGCTTATGGTTCCGCGCACAGATATGGTCTGGATTGAGAAAGATAAGACTCTTCGCCAGGCGCTCTCACTTGCACTTCGCTCTGGCTATTCACGTGTCCCTGTAGTCGGTGATGGCATCGATAACATCATCGGAATCGCCTATGTGAAAGATTTAGCAAAACGAGCACTCGATCACCACGAGGCCGAGACGACTGAGAAGGTTG
>ENA-ORFA01000104-ORFA01000104.1-marine-metagenome-genome-assembly--contig:-NODE-104-length-38963-cov-4.991951_pt1 | contig 38963 bp, 40 predicted proteins | sample MGYA00248621_ERZ508587 | MGnify/ENA primary metagenome ERZ508587 (study PRJEB26250, sample SAMN06266239) | marine metagenome | isolation source: Columbia River Estuary | place: USA:Columbia River Estuary... | reverse complement strand
TGTTGAGTACGCGTACTCATAATTGGTAACAGTAGGTGACGCTTGAGTTGGCGCGGTGAGATAAAAAACTACCCCCCAGTTGTCGCACAACAAATTCGAATACCTCGGTTGATCCGCACTCGACGCAAGCACAATATTTGATTCAGTACGCTCACTTGGCACTGCGACAAAAAGAGTTGCGAATAGTGCAACAGCCGCAACAGGGCGCATGCCGCCGCCACGAAAGAAACGAAGCAGGCCGTGAAATAACATTGTTATACCACGCTATAACGCCGTTACAAAATCTCCAATTCGTCTCACGAAACGTTCTCGAAACACAACGAATTTCTTCACGAGATAGGGTTTATTAGGTGTTAAACAAGCAAACCACTCAAGACCGAGTTTTGGCATCTGCGGTCAAAGCAATTAACAAAGGTGGCGAAGCCGCAGTGCATATTCGCCAAATTTGTGCCGATACGAAGACGACCGCACCTTCTATTTATCACTTTTTCGGCAGCCGAGAGGGCTTGATTGAAGCCGCGCAAGCTGCCCGATTCATTCAAGGTCAGCGCAAAATCTCGATTGACTTTGCCGATTCAGTGTATGAATGCAAATCAAAGTCTGATTTCACGGCAGTCGCTCACAGATTTCTTGATCAAATGTTCTCGATTGAACGACAATCAATCCGTGCAGTTCGGATAAATGTTCTCGGAAGCGCCCAATCTCGAAAGGGTTTAGCAAAAGCCATTGCTAAAAGTCAGTTGATTGCAAACAAAGTTGGTGGCGAGCCAATTAGATACGCACAAGAAAAAGGTTGGGTACGACCCGACTTTAATTCCGAAATGTATTTGGCATGGATCACTGGCATGGTTAACGCCCAAGGCTTGATCGAACTAGACGGAGTGCATCCAGACCGCGAAGATTGGGTTCTAATTGCCAAGCGCTCAGTTTGTTTAGTGCTCGGAATCCCCGAGCCAAAATACGTCAAGCCGAAAAACAAAACTAAACGCAAACCAAAGCAAATGTAAGCGCTCGGCGCTTACATTTGCGAAGTTGCGAAGTTGCGAGGCAAAGCCGAGCAACAAAGCAATTATCAGTGCTATGCACTGATAATTGCGAAGTTGGGGAGCAAGGAATCGAACCCTGAATAACAGAACCAGAATCTGCTGTGTTGCCAGTTACACCACTCCCCAGAGTGACGGTTTTACGATATCGCAACTATTTTATTAATTGCTCCACGAATCAACCCGACGAAAGCCAACCACACGCCCAACTGTTATACCAACTGCTTCTTGCATGTTGCGTCGAAGAGCTGCTGTGTCACGAATAACCGACGATTGCGTCGCCGAAGTGAATGCAATTAGCCCAACTTCTTGGGCAATCAACTTTGCCCGCAACATATGAAACGGGTCGCTCACGATCAACACACGCGAGATTTTTCGCTCAGTTGCAATTTGTGAAACTGCAAGCAACGACTCGTATGTCGTCGTGCCGGTGTTTTCTTCAAAAATCAGATCACTCGAGACACCCTTGGATGTAAAAAACTTCTTTGCCGCTTGCGCTTCGGTGAACCTGTCACCGGTTTGCTTTCCGCCAGTAACCACAATGAACGAAGCCAAATTTAGGTTCCATAACTCAAATGCGTGGTCGAGTCGAGCCTGTAACTGAGGCGATGGCCGCCCATCGTATTGTGCGGCACCCAAAACAATTAGCGCATCAACTGGGGTTCGATCGGCGCTACGACCTGCATTCCAAACTTGAAACAGCGACACCAACCAAAATAAAAATGCGAGCCCTGCAATAACTACTGCCCACTTAAAGACTCGGCGTAAAGTCACCGCGCTAAAGCCCTCTAAACTTTTTTTGCCAACGCGACGTCGATGCGCTTCAAAGTTGCTTCACGACCGAGCAACTCGATTGGTTCAAACAACGGTGGGCCAACACTGCGACCTGTCACCGCCACTCGCAATGGTGCTTGAAGTTTGCCGAGTTTCAAAGAGTGCTTCTCGCCAACTGCCTCAACAACACTTTTCAATGATTCGGCATTGAACTCACACGTTTTAAAACCATCACGAATCTCAACAAGCGTTTCAATAGCCCACTCTGGCGCAAAAGCTTTAGCAAACGAAACGTCATCAATCGTCGGCAAATCACAAAACAAGAAATCAACCATGCTTGGCACTTCTTGCAGTAGTTGCACGCGAGTCTGAACCAACGGCGCAATTTCGGCGAAGACTTTGGCATCAAATTTTTCGGCGAGCCATGGCGCCTTCTCGCCAAGAAGCCACGGTTCACATGCCGCAATGAAATTGCTCAACGACATCGCGCGAATGTAATCAGCGTTAAACGATTGCAACTTTACAATGTCAAAAAATGCTGGTGAATGATTGACGCTGCTGAGTGAAAACTCGGCAATAATTTTTTCAAATGGCACTATCTCTGTGTCGCCCGTCGGCGCCCAACCCAAAGTCATCAAATAGTTTTTCATCGCGTCAGCAAGCACACCCTCTTCGCGATATTGCTCGACAGCGACTTTGTCACGACGTTTTGAAAGTTTCTTGCGCTGTTCGTTGACCAAAACTGGCACGTGGGCCCAACTCGGTGGCGTAACACCTAGAGCCTGCCAAATCATCTGTTGTTTTGGTGCATTTGGTAGATGCTCTTCTGCGCGAACAACATGAGTGATCGCTTGATTTATATCGTCAACGACGTTTGCGATCAAGAAAACTGGCGAACCATTGCTACGCAACAAAACAAAGTCTTCGATCGTCGCGTTATCAAATTCAACTTTGCCTCGAACTTGGTCTTCGACAATCGTCGAACCCTCTGGCACACGAAATCGCAACACGTGACCAGCCCCAGGTCCAAGACCACGATCGCGCGAATAGCCGTCGTAGCCCTGTTTGCCAGTTTCCTTTGCCCGTTTCTGAATATCTTCTGTCGACAAATCGCAGTAATAAGCCTTGCCCTGTTCAAAAAGTTTTTCTGCTGCCGCGACGTGCAAAGCCGCATTTGCCGACTGAAAATATGGGCCTTCAAAGTGTGAATCATGACCGTCGATGCCCAGCCATGCGAGCGCATCAAGAATGCCCTGCGTCCACTGCGGATTATTTCTTGAATCGTCTGTGTCTTCAACGCGCAAAACGAACACACCGTTGGTCTGCAGCGCAAGAATCCAGTTGTAAAGCGCAGTTCGTGCTCCACCTACGTGAAAATAGCCCGTTGGTGATGGCGCAAATCGATATCGCGGTGACTGTGCCATTTGTCTTCAGGCTATCTCGGTGGGCGTAGTTGACCGAGACACAACTATCGTTGAATGCATGGCAAAGAAATCTTTAGAGCACGAAGGTCACCCAGATCACCGAGCACTCGCAGGTGGATCGGCACGTGCCGGTGTTTTCGGTTTCAGTGACGGTTTGGTTTCTAACGTTTCGTTGATTATTGGTTTTGCTGCGGGTGGTGTTGACGCAAGTGTGGTTCGTCTTGCTGGCATCGCCGCGGCCGTCGCAGGCGCAGCAAGCATGGCCGCTGGTGAATGGGTTTCAATTAGCGCCCAAAACGAACTCGTCGAGCGCGAGATGGCACTTGAACTTCGCGAACTGAAAATTCACCCTGAAGCCGAAACTTCTGAACTCGCAGCGATGTATCGCCAACACGGAATGTCGCGTGAACAAGCCGCTGCATCGGCAAGAGAAGTTATGCGCGACCCCGAACGTGCCGTCATCGTGCATGCGCGAGAAGAATTCGGTCTTGACGCTGGCAACTTGCCGAACCCGCTTCAAATCGGACTCATCTCACTGATCACTTTTTTGGGTGGCGCGATGTTGCCAGTTCTACCTTGGATATTCGCAAGTGGAAGCGCAGCAAAATATTCGTCAGTGATTGTCGCAATAGTCGCTGCATCAATCGCCGGATACATGATCGGCCAACAAGCTGAACGTTCAAAAATCTCGAGCGCGGCTCGTCAAGTCGCAATCATGCTCTTGGCAGTTGGCGTTACCTACATAATTGGTCGACTCGTCGGCGTGACAATCAACTAAAGAGTTTGACCTCATGACAATTGGCCAACAGACAAATGTTTTCGGTGAGCCAATCGAACCTTGCAGTTTTGATCCGATAACGGGCTATTACCGCACGGGATGTTGCGAAACTAGTGGCGACGACACGGGCATTCACACCGTCTGCGCGGTGATGACTGCTGAGTTTCTTGAATACTCAAAATCAGTCGGCAACGATCTTTCGACACCAATGCCTCAATATGGTTTTTCGGGTCTCAAGCCTGGTGACCAATGGTGTCTTTGTGCGCAACGGTGGCAAGAAGCCTTCGAAGCTGGCAAGGCGCCAAAAGTTAAATTGCGCTCGACACACACTTTGACACTTGAATTCGTGTCGCTTAAAGACTTACAAAAACACGCGATAGACGACTGAAAATTTAGCGCTTATGCGCCAGTCAATGCACGCCAACTGCCGGGCATGCCCGTGCGAATTTGTTCTGGCGTCATCAACATCGTGCTCTCAGGCACCATGTCAACTAGTTCGCGCAATTCTGAATAGTGATGAGCGGCGTCACCCAAACCAGTAAAAAGTTCTTTGCGTCGCGCGACCAGATCTGCTGGTGGGTCAAGCAACATCCACCCCCAAATGCCAAATGCAATTGTTAAATCATGAATCACTGGGGCGCGACCAAATCGAGATGCACGACGCAGTGCGATTGCGAGCACGCCGCGAATTGCATCATCTGCTGACTCGCCTTGTTGCAAGACGATTGAGTCACGCAGACCTTCGGCAAGTTTCAATGCATAACCCTGGTCTGGTCCTTGGTGACCAAGTTTCAACCCTGTCGGCTGGCGTGTCTTGATTGCAGCCGGGCGATCGTTGCGCCAAGGTGAGGGAATGTGATCTGGCGATGAATAACTTCTTGGACGATCTGTCGGATCAATCGGCGTGAACTTTGGTGCTGCCATAACGCGACCAGCCTAGAACATTTATCGCGAAATCAAGATTGCAAATGCAAAAGACCGAACACGAGCGACTCTTCGAGTGCGCGCCATGAGGCTTCAATTATGTTCGCCGAAACACCGATTGTTGTCCATGTTCGCTCGCCGTCGGTGGCATCAATCAGAACGCGAGTCACCGCGCCTGTTGCTGAGCCTGAATCAAGAATTCGAACTTTATAGTCGGTCAAGTGCACACGCTCTAATTGCGGGTAACTCGCGCGCAACGCTTCGCGCAACGCAGTATCAATTGCATTTACGGGACCATTGCCCTCAGACGTGCAAACGTTTCGCGATTCGCCAACCCAAACCTTGACCGTGGCCTCTGTGGTGAATACTCCAGAGGCGGCTTCATCGGTGATCACGCGCATCGACTCGACTTTGAAAAATGATTGACTCCAGCCAGCGGCGCGGCGCATCAGCAACTCGAGAGATGCATCGGCGGCTTCGAAGTGATAGCCCTCAAACTCGAGACGCTTGAGATCGTCAATAACTTGGCCGATTGCCTGGCCATCTAATTCGATGCCAAGTTCTTTGGCCTTCATTGTGATCGTTGCGCGACCGGCCATCTCTGAAACCAAAAAGCGTGTGCCGTTGCCAACGAGTTCTGGCGAAACATGTTCGTAGGCGTCCTTTGCACGAGCAATTGCTGAGACATGCAAACCTGCTTTGTGCGCGAACGCAGAGACGCCGACATACGGCGCTTGCGGATTCATCGGACGATTCAAAACTTCGGCAACGTGGTTGCTGACCTGCGTGAGACGCTCAAGATGACCTTCTGGCAAACACTTGTAGCCAAGTTTCAATTGCAAGTTAGGAATGACCGTCGTCAAGTTTGTGTTGCCTGTGCGCTCGCCAAGACCGTTCAGCGTGCCTTGCACATGACGAGCACCACTGGCCACGGCGGCAAGCGAGTTAGCAACAGCGCAACCTGTGTCGTCATGACAGTGAATGCCGATTACGACATCGTTACCCATGTGGCGACGAACATCAGCAACAATCTTTTCAACTTCGCTCGGCAATGATCCGCCATTTGTGTCGCAGAGAACAAGATGTGTTGCGCCGTTGATTACGGCTGCTTCAAGCACGCGCAGTGAAAATTCTGCGTTGTGCTTGTAACCATCAAAGAAGTGCTCCATGTCAACGAGTACCCGTCGCTCGTTAGCAACGAGGTATTTGACTGAATCACTGACCATTGCCACGCCCTCATCAAGCGTCGTCTGCAATGCCTGCTCTACGTGATACGCCGAACACTTGGCAACGATGCATACTGCACTCGTCTCGGCTTCAATCAGATTGCGCAGTGTTGCGTCGTCGTCAACTTTGCCTAATGGACGACGAGTTGAACCAAAGGCAACAAGCGTCGAAGTTTTGAGTTTTAATTCAGTTCGGGCACGAGCAAAGAACTCGATATCTTTTGGATTCGCACCGGGCCAGCCACCCTCGATGAAGTGAACACCGAGAAAATCAAGTTGCTCGGCGATTCGAAGCTTGTCTTGAACGCTCGCCGAAACACCTTCGACTTGCATGCCGTCGCGCAAGGTTGTATCAAAAACCTCGACAAGTTCGCGTGCATCAGACATAAGTTATTTGGCTAGCTCACACCATTGCTTGTAGCGATCGTCTTGACCTCGCACTGCTTTGGCATATGTTGCAGCAATTGCTTTTGTCATCGGACCAGGACATGGGATGGTGCGCTCATCGACCGAATTGACAGAGCCAACTTCAGCCGCGGTTCCGCAAACGAAAATTTCGTCGGCGATATAGAGATCGCTTCGGGCTATGTTCTCAACACGAATTTCATAACCCAAGTCACGGGCGATTTTCGTGACGCTCGACTGAGTGATGCCTTCAAGGGCGCCTGCAGAAAGCGGTGGCGTCATAATCACGCCGTTGCGCACACAAAAAATATTTTCGCCCGTGCACTCGGCAACCAAACCATTTGGTGAAAGCATGATCGCCTCGTCGTAACCCGCCTTAAGTGCTTCTACTTTTGCGAGTGACGAGTTGACGTAGTTACCAACTGTTTTTGCTGCAGGTGGCATCGTGTTGTGGTCGTGACGCGTCCATGAAGAGATCTTCATGCGCACACCTTTTTGTACTGCATCGTCGCCAAGGTACGCACCCCATGGCCAGCAAGCAATCGCCACGTCAACTTTGCATGGCAACGTGTTGAGACCCATTTCGCCATAGCCGTAGTAAGCAAGTGGTCGAATGTAACAAGATGGCAAACCCGTCGACTTTACGGTTTGCTTGACTGCGTCAACAAGTTCGTCGACTGAATATGGCAAGTCCATGCCAACAATTTTTGCGCTGTTGTGTAGACGCTTCATGTGGTCGGTCAGACGAAAGACAGCCGGGCCGTCTTTGGTTTCATAGGCGCGAATACCTTCGAACACGCCAGTGCCGTAATGCAAAGTGTGAGTCAAAACATGCACTTTGGCGTCGTCCCAATTGACGAGCGAACCATTCATCCAAATTTTTGGCGTAGTTGTAATTGGCATTTTTTCTCCTAAAGACTTCTAAATAATGCTACTAGCGAGTATTTAAATACTGGCTTTGACGCGTCGGGCGATTTCATCGCCGACCGCAATCGTTGAGCCCGAAACAGGTTCAACACAGGCACTTCGCAGTGCTTGTGCGCCATTGGTCTCACCAAGAAACTCGAGCATGTGCGCTGCCGACAAAATCGCTGCAACTGGATTAGCGACACCCTTGCCGGCAATATCTGGCGCCGAACCGTGCACCGGTTCAAACATTGAAGGCCCGCTACGAGTCGGATTCAAGTTTGCAGACGACGCAACACCAATGCCGCCAGACACTGCACCACCCAAGTCGGTGAGAATATCGCCGAACAAATTGTCTGTGACGATCACGTCATAGCGATGCGGATCTTGAACGAAATAAATGCACGCAGCATCAACATGGTTGTATGCCGTAGCGACGTCTGAGAACTCGGTAGCAACACGATCAAACGTGCGCTGCCACAAGTCGCCGGCGAAAGTAAGAACGTTTGTCTTGTGCACCAATGTCAAGTGTTTGCGACTGCGAGTTCGTGCAAGTTCAAATGCATAACGCACGCATCGCTCGACGCCTCTTGCCGTATTCACACTGCCTTGTGTTGCAACTTCGTGTTCAGTTCCGCGACGCAACACACCGCCTTCGCCAACGTATGGTCCTTCGGTGTTTTCGCGAATCACAACAAAGTCATGCGGCTTTGTGTGCCCAGGTGCCGTGCCCAAAAACGGACGACGATTTATATAAAGGTCTAACTCAAAGCGCATCTTGAGCAACAAGCCACGCTCAATAACCCCCGGCGGAACTCCCGGTGTGCCGACTGCACCAAGCAGAATCGCATCAAACTTTCGCAATTCGTCAAGAGTCGAGTCAGACAGCACTTCGCCGTCTCGCAAATATCGCGCGCCACCCAAGTCAAAATTTGTTGTTGAGAGTTTTACGCCCGAAGCAGAAACAACTTTTAACGCCTCGGCCACAACTTCTGGACCAATGCCGTCACCACCGATCACCGCGACGCGATGACTACCAGCAGAGTCACCCGACTTGTTGTTTGTTTTTTGCGAAACCATGCCTCAATCGTACGGCGCAAACATGAGGCATTAACGGCTAGCAACTTGGCGCCATCTAGATAGCATTTTCGGGGTAATGATCCACAAACTCTCCCGCAAAACCTTTGAACGGTTACGTGACGAACATGCCGACCTGACGACACGCGGTCGCATCGTGGCGGCCGAGAAAATTGCGCGTGCTCGCGAACACGGCGACTTAAAAGAGAACGGCGACTACCACGCGGCAAAAGACGAGCACGGTCACATGGAAGGTCGCATTCGCCAACTTGAATCGATCCTCGAAAATGTTGAGATAATCGAACCATCTAAAGATGGCACCGTCAGTATCGGAATGATCGTAAGTGTGTTGTATGACGGCGATGATCCTTCGATGGCCGAAAGCTATTTGATCGGACACATTGAAGAAGCCAGCGACACGCCCGTGATGAGCCCGACTTCGCCTCTCGGCTCGGCGCTACTTGGCGCAAAGGCTGGCGACATGGTTGTTTACGATGCGCCAAACGGCAAATTGAAAGTCAAAGTATTAGAGACACGACCTCAGTGACTAAAGAAACTGTGGCGCCACTGGCCGGCTTGCCACCGGGCTACGAAATTGAACTTCCGGGTCGCGGAAAAACTTTTTATCGAGAGAAAAAAGGCCCCGCTGGTGCGCCGACTCTTTTGCTTTTGCACGGCTGGACCGCAACGGCCGACCTGAACTGGTTCACATGTTTTGATGCGCTGAGCGAAAACTTCAATGTCATCGCACTCGATCAACGCGGACACGGTCGAGGAATTCGCACTAAGTCAAATTTCAAACTTGAAGACTGCGCCGACGATGCCGCCGCGTTGGCCGACGTACTGGGTATCTCAACTTTTATTCCCGTTGGTTATTCGATGGGTGGAACAATCGCTCAGTTGCTGTGGCAACGACACGAGCAACGCGTGCGCGGCATCGTGTTGTGCTCAACGGCGAGCCATTTCGCAAAATCAGGCCCAGAGAAATTAAGTTTTTTTGGTCTCACAGGTTTGGCTGCGCTATCGCGACTCACAACACCACAAGCGCGCACCTGGCTAACAGACCAACTTTATTTGCAACGCAAGTCAAACGGTTTGGCGCCGTGGGCTGTGCAGCAAATTGCGAGCCACGACTGGCGCCACATTCTTGAGGCCGGCAGTGCAATCGGCAATTTTGACTCGCGCGAGTGGATCTCAAAATTTGACGAGCCTGCTGCTGTTGTAATCACAACCGAAGATGGTGTTGTCGCGCCGAGTCGTCAAACTGAGTTATATCACTTGATAAACAACGTTGAAGTTTTCGAAGTTTACGGTGGCCACAACGCCGTGTTTGCCAAGAAAGAATTCTTTGTACCGACTCTTGTTGAAGCATGCATGTCGGTTTATTACCGATCGCTTTAAAGCTCTTCGCTTAGTCGACGCTCTCGCGGCTAACCACAACCTTTGGGTCGCGCCACAAATTGTTGACTGCGTCGGCCAAACTGCCCCGCGCTGAACCGGCATCGGTGACTATGTCGTCGGGTGTGTCGGCAAAACGCAAGACCGACGCCACACCATCGTCGCAGACCACAACAACTAGTCGCACTCGGCGTCGCTGCGGGTGTTGACTTGGTGGCACTGTGTCGTCTGAAGCATCGTCTGACGCGTCGTGCGCCGCGTGATCATCTTGATCTTGTCGTGAGATCGGCGCGGCCCAACCACAAGTTAGAACTACAGCCGCATCAAACATTCGAGCAATCGCACTGCTCGGGGCATCGAGCAATTCGTAGACATCGCCATGCTCGGCAAGAAAACTTATTCGCAGCGCGCCGTCTTCATGACTTGCAACACCGTTTGCATTGACGATGCTGACGCCATAGAGACGAGCACGCGGTAGATCAAAACCGTCGAGCGAAGTGTGCAGGCTCGCTTCAACACATGTGGCTAGATCAATTGGCTTGGCGCGCGCAGTCGCCGACTTTTTGGTGTCTTTTTGCATGCGACCGATGTGTACCAAGGCACAAAATCTCGGCTCGCACCATGAAACTCTTCAACCGGTCGGCAATAGTGCTGGCGCGTCGCAGTTTGTGACATTGATGAACGATTTGTTGCTGGTTGAATAGAACGGTGAGTTTGCAGCCAAAAACCCTTGCCCAAAAGATTTGGGATCGCCACGTGGTCAGCTCGGGGCAAAATCAACCAGACCTTATATATATCGACTTGCACCTGATTCACGAAGTGACGAGCCCGCAGGCGTTTGATGGTTTGCGTTTGGCCCAACGCACTGTTCGTCGTCCAGATTTGACTGTCGCCACCGAAGACCACAACGTGCCGACTGAAAACATTCATCTGCCGATTGCCGATGAGATTTCGGCAAAACAAATTGCAGTGTTGCGTAACAACGCCAAAGAATTCAAGATCACGTTGTATCCAATGGGTGACCCGGGTCAAGGCATCGTGCACGTAATTGGACCTGAGCAAGGTCGAACGTTGCCAGGCATGACAATTGTTTGCGGCGACAGCCACACAGCAACACACGGCGCGTTTGGTGCGCTGGCATTTGGTATCGGCACGAGCGAAGTTGAACATGTTCTTGCAACACAGACTTTGCCTCAAGCACGACCAAAGTGGATGAGCGTGACAGTTGACGGCATCGCGCCAAACGGAGTTACCGCAAAGGACATCATCCTTGCTGTGATCGGCGAAATCGGCACGGGCGGCGGCATCGGCCACGTGATCGAATATCGCGGCGCAGCAATTCGCGCACTCTCAATGGAAGGTCGCATGACCGTTTGCAATATGTCGATCGAGGCTGGCGCGCGCGCAGGTCTTGTTGCCCCAGACGAAACGACTTTCAATTATTTGCGAGGTCGCGAATTCGCTCCAAGCGGTACAGAGTTCGACACTGCGATCGCCGACTGGAAGACACTTCGCACCGACGAAGGCGCCGTATTCGACAAAGAAGTGACGATTGATGCGAGCAAACTTTCACCACACGTAACTTGGGGCACGAACCCCGCGCAAGTTGTGGCTCTCAACGGTCGTGTGCCTTCGCCAAGCGACTACAGCGATGCGACCGAGCGCGACAGCGTGACGCGCGCGCTCGAATACATGGGCCTTAGTGCCGGCACCGCGATTCGCGACATCGAAGTCGACACAGTTTTTATTGGATCATGCACGAATTCGCGAATCGAAGACTTGCGCGCAGCGGCCGACGTCGTGCGTGGGCGAAAAGTAAAAGTAAAACGCGTCATGGTCGTGCCTGGTAGCCATGCTGTGAAGTTGCAAGCCCAAGCCGAAGGCCTTGACAAAGTATTTATCGCTGCAGGCATCGACTGGCGCGAACCGGGTTGCTCGATGTGTCTGGCGATGAACCCCGACAAACTCGCGCCGCAAGAGCGTGCGGCCAGCACATCAAATCGCAACTTTGAAGGTCGCCAAGGTCGCGGCGGCAGAACTCACTTGGTCTCGCCTGCTGTGGCTGCTGCAACTGCAGTGGCCGGCCACTTCGCTTCTCCAGAGGATTTGTAGTGAAAGCAGTGCGCATAATTTCGGGGCGCGGTGTGCCGCTCAAGCGCAGCGATGTCGACACCGATCAAATTATTCCGGCCGAGTGGTTGAAGCGCGTTGAGCGCACAGGTTTCGAAAAAGGACTCTTCTCAACTTGGCGCGACGACCGCAACTTTGTGCTCAACGACGAACGATACGCAGGTGCCTCAATTTTGGTAGCCGGAAAGAGTTTTGGTGTCGGCTCATCGCGCGAGCACGCCGTGTGGGCGATTCAACAAGGTGGCTTCAACGCAGTAATCGCGCCAAGCTTCAGCGATATCTTTCGCAACAACTGTGGAAAAAATGGTTTGATTGTCGTTGAATTAGACGAACAAGTTGTCGCCAAACTTTGGAGCATCATCGAAGCTGATCCGCAAACTGAGATCACGGTTGATGTCGAAAAACTTTTGGTAGAAGTGCCGAGCCACGGCCTAAGCGAGAAATTTGCGATGAACGCAGATACTCAGAATCGTTTTTTAAACGGTCTTGACGACATCGCAATTTCGTTGAAGCACAGCGATGCGATTACTACGTTTGAAAAGTCGCGCCCGACTTGGTTCGCCGCTAAAAAAACGAACTGAGATCAGCCAGTCGCTTGTCGTTTGAGAAGACTTCGATTGGGGCTTGGGCTTCAAGGCGAAGTCCGCGCTGAATAATTCGACACGTCGTGTGTTGGTTATATTCGGCCAACGTCACTGCCCAACCGTCTTTGCCAGCGCGCGCGGTTCGACCTGAACGATGCAGATACGTCTTGACTTCTAGTGGTGGCACATAGTGCACGACAATGCTCACATCGTCAATGTCAATGCCACGTGCCGCGACATCGGTGCAGACCAAAATATTGAGTTCGCGTTGCGCAAACTTGCGCAACGATCTCTCGCGCGCGCCTTGAGCCATATCACCGTGAAGCGCCGAAACTTTTTCACCGAGACTTGCCAAGTCATCAGAGACTTTGTCGCACGCGCGCTTGGTGTCGCAGAAAACTACGGTCTGGCCGCCAGCGCGAGCCATTGCGGCAATCACCCGATTTTTATCCATGTGGTGAACGCCAAGAAATAAGTGGCGCATCGTGCCGACTGTGTCGGTTGGTGCATCAATGCTTACTTCATTTGGTGTTTTCATATATCGCTTGACAAGGGTTGCAACTTGCCCATCAAGAGTCGCCGAGAACAACATTGTTTGATGCTCTTTTGTGACGTGGCGTAGAACCCACTCGACTTGTGGCATGAAACCTTCGTCGGCCATTCGGTCTGCTTCGTCAAGAACAATGACCTCAACTTCGCTGAGATCGGCCTCACCAGTTTTCATCAGATCGATTAGTCGCAGTGGCGTGGCAATGATGACTTCAACACCACGCGCAAGTTGCTCGACTTGTTTTTCGCGCGCCGCCCCGCCGTAAATCGCCACGACTTGAACGCCACAATGCACAGCGATCGGCGCCAGAACATCGGTGACCTGCACAGCGAGTTCGCGAGTCGGCACGAGCACGACGCCACGCGGTTTTCTTGGCGAGGCCTTTTGAGTAACACGCTCGATGATCGGCACACCAAAAGCCAAAGTCTTGCCCGAGCCGGTGCGGGCCCGACCGCAGAGATCTTGACCCGTCAGCGCAACTGGAATCGCCTCGGTCTGAATCGCGAACGGAGCAGCGAAGCCCGCCGCAGCCAAACCAGCGTCAACTCTGGCGCTGACGCCGAGAGCGAAAAAGCCTGTCGGGGTCTGCACGGCCGCACGAGTATTCGAGCTCGAGCCGATATTTCCACTGGCATTTTCAGTTGACTCGCCTGCTGGGCGCGAAGACTGCGGACGACGGGGCGACTGTGGTGCGCCGCGCCGCGATTTGGGGTCAGACATGTGAACTCTCAGACTACCAACCTGAGTTCACTGACTCGTGAGTCAGTTTTGGCTGACCACTCAGACAGTAGACAAACTGTGACGAGGTGTGTAGGGTCAAAAATTGTGTTTAACGAAACTACAGATCAGATTCTTCTTGACGAACCACTCTTGAGTGGGCGCAAAGGCATCGTCTATGACTGGCAAAAATTATTGTTGCCGTCTGCAACTGTTTTCGAAGCATCACTTCAAACACTTCTAAACGCTGGCAAGGACGACTCCGCCCCGCGATACGCGTGAACGCGCAAGCGCGCCCGACTCGGGTGCTTGTTCTGGGTTGTGGTTCGGTTGCGCAGTGCGTAGTACCGCTTTTAATTCGTGATCTAAAACTCGAGCCAAGTTCAATAACGATTGTTGACTTTGTCGACAATCGTCATCGCGTTGCAGACTCTCTCGCCAAAGGAGTCAAATACGAAATCGGTCAGGTGACTCGCGAGAATCTCGACAGTTTTCTTTCGACCCGTGTTTCAGAAGGCGAAATTTTATTAGACCTCGCCTGGAATATCGACGGCCCAACAATTCTTGAATGGTGTCGAATTCGTGGCGTTCGATATCTAAATACAAGTGTTGAATTGTGGGACCCTTACTACGACATGGCGGCAACAAAGCCGCTTGATCGCACGCTGTATGTGCGCCATCAATCAATCCGCAAAATGATTGCAAAGTGGGGCTCAAACAAAGGGCCAAGTGCAGTTGTTGAACACGGCGCAAACCCTGGGTTGGTTTCACATTTCGCCAAGCAGGCATTGTTCGAAATTTCAAACAAGATTTTGGCCGATGGTCGCGCGGGTTCGCGACAAAGCGCAATTGAATCTGCGCTAGCTACCGAATCTTTTGATCGTTTGGCGATGCTGACCGGCACGCGCGTGATTCACATCAGCGAACGCGACACACAAATAACAAACGAGCCAAAGCGCGTCAATGAATTTGTTAACACATGGTCTGTCGAAGGTTTCTACGAAGAAGGCGTTGCGCCTGCCGAAATGGGTTGGGGCACGCACGAACGATGGATGCCAGCCAATGCCCACGTTCATGCCGATGACGGCCCGTGCAATCAGATTTGTTTGGCGCAACCTGGCATGGAGACGTGGGTTCGCTCGTGGGTGCCGAGTGGCGAAATTCTCGGAATGATTATTCGTCACGGCGAGAGCTACACGATGAGCAATCACTTGACTGTGCGCGATGAGTCGGGCAAGGCGATTTATCGTCCGACTGTGCATTATTCGTATTGCCCTTCGAACGAAGCGATTAACAGCGTGCTCGAACTTCGCATGCGCAACTGGGAACGTCAGCCTGAACAACGAATCATGAACAACGAAATTATTTCGGGTCGCGACGAATTGGGCGTGTTGTTGCTGGGTCACGACTACACGGGTTGGTGGACGGGCACGAGATTGTCGATCGACGAAGCACGATCAATCGTTGACGGTCAAAGTGCGACGACGTTGCAAGTTGCTGGTTCTGTCATCGCCGCATTTAAGTGGATGGTTGCGAGCCCGAACGAGGGCGTTTGCGTGCCCGATGACTTGCCGTGGAAGTCGGTGTTGGCAGACGCCCGGCCATACATCGGCGAGATTCACAGTGCGCCGACCGATTGGGATCCGCTCAAGACGCGCAACGATTTGTTTCCTGGCTTTGGCAACACGAGTCGGCTTGACTTGACCGACCCATGGCAGTTCAAGAACTTTCTTTCCCCAACTCCGAGTTGACCTGCCGCCAAACGGCGTGCTGCATACTGGCCGTGCCGCACACTGACCGTGCATTTGGCGCTCAGTTGCCATTGCCACGATTTGCGGGCAGACTAGAGAAGATGATTTCACGAAACGAGCTTCTACTTACGTAACGGCGCAGTCGCATATCACTGCAGCCGCACCCTCTGAGCCAAAAGGCCCAGGGGGTTTTCTTTTTACCAAACTTAAACCGAAACGAGAAACAAAATGCCACCAAAGCCAACTCAGCCTCGCAAGATGGAATTCGAGAAATATTCGCATGCAGTGCCACTCGTTCTCGCCGACCGCACATGGCCAAATCGCATCATTGATAAAGCCCCGCTGTGGTGTTCGGTTGACTTGCGCGACGGCAACCAAGCGTTGATCGACCCGATGGACCCAGAACGCAAACTGCGAATGTTCAAGACACTTGTGAAGATGGGCTTCAAAGAAATTGAAGTTGGGTTTCCTTCAGCAAGTCAACCTGATTACGACTTCGTGCGGTTGCTGATCGAACAAGATTTGATTCCTGAAGACGTGACGATTCAAGTCTTGGTGCAATGTCGCCGTGAGTTGCTCGAGCGCACATACGAGTGTCTTGTTGGTGCGCCGCGGGCAATCGTGCACTTTTACAACTCGGTCAACCCGTTGCAACGTCGCGTTGTATTTGGTCTCGATAAAGCTGGCGTTGTCGAGATTGCAACGAGTGCGGCCAAGATTTGTCGCGAACTCGAGAGCAAACTTGTCGGCACGGCAGTTCGTTACGAGTATTCTCCAGAGAGTTTTACTTTGGCTGAACCTGATTTCGCAGTTGAGATTTGCGAATCGGTAATGCAAGTAATTGAGCCAACTGTTGACCGCAAGATCGTGTTGAACTTGCCGGCAACTGTCGAGTGCTACTCGCCCAACGTTTATGGTGACGTAATTGAGTGGTTTGGCCGCACGGTGCCACGCCGTGACAAACTCGTGTTGTCGCTGCACCCCCACAACGACCGCGGATGCGCGGTTGCTGCCGCCGAATTTGGTGTGATGGCTGGTGCAGATCGCGTTGAAGGCACGTTGTTTGGCAACGGCGAACGCACCGGCAACGTCGACATCATCACTTTGGCGATGAATTTGTTTATGAACGGTGTTGATCCGCAATTAGATATTTCAGATATCGATGCGTTGCGTCGTGATGCCGAATATTGCAACCGATTAGCCGTGCCTGAGCGCCAGCCTTATGCGGGCGATCTCGTCTACACCGCGTTTTCGGGAAGCCATCAAGATGCAATCAAGAAGGGTCTCGACGCGCTGCCAAAGGATTATGACAAGTGGGCTGTGCCATATTTGCCGATTGATCCTAAACATGTGGGTCGCACTTACGAGGCTGTGATTCGTGTGAACAGTCAGTCGGGCAAAGGTGGCGTTGCATATGTGATGCAGACCGAGCACGGCTTTGCATTGCCGCGACGACTTCAAGTTGAGTTCTCAAAGGCGATTCAAAACATCACCGAAGACTCGGGCACAGAAATTGCACCAGACGTGATGTGGTCGGCATTTGAGCGCGAATATTTGACGGCCTCAAAGTTCAAACTCGAGAGCCACGAAATGCGCAGCGACTCAAAGGGCACAACCACAATCAGCGCACAGATGTTGGTCAATGGTGCACCACGCACATTGACCGGCGAAGGCAACGGACCAATTGATGCGTTCGTTCATGCATTGCGCAAAGAGTTCAATGTCGTTTTCGACGTGAAAGATTATGTTGAACACGCTTTGAGTCAAGGCTCTGAAGCAATGGCTGTTGCGTACATCGAAGGCGCCGATGCCGAAGGCAATGTGCGTTGGGGCGTCGGCACCGACCCGAGCACAATCACAGCATCGCTGCGCGCGGTGCTTTGCGCGTTTGACCGACAAGGCATTGCTAAATAATTATTGCGATCAACTAGTGTCGCAAATATGAAGGTCAGCGTGAATTTTGATAATTGTGCTTCAACCGGTGCGTGCACACAAATGTGCCCTGATGTTTTTGAGATTCGCAATGACGGCTTCTTGTATGTGTTGAATGAAAACCCGCCCGAAGAGTTGCGCGAGGCTGTTACTGCCGCAGAAGAAATTTGTCCAACTGGTGCGATCACCATTGAGCAATAGTTAGCCCGTGAGTTTTTACCAGCGACTTGACTCTGCGTGGACGCGCAGTGGCTCGATGCTGTGTGTCGGGCTTGACCCAGATGTTGCTCGGTTTCCTCAAACTTTGCGAGGCGATGTAAACAACATCGAGAAGTTCTGTAAAGAAATTGTGGATGCAACCGGTGATTTAGTCTGCGCATTCAAACCGCAGATCGCATATTTTGCGGCCGTCGGCGCCGAGAAGCAACTTGAAAACATCTGCGAATACATTCGTGCGCGGTTTCCTGATGTTGTGTTGATTTTGGACGCCAAGCGTGGCGACATCGGCGACACAGCCGCGCTTTATGCGCGCGAGGCTTTCGAGCGGTACGGCGCCGATGCCGTAACCGTCAACCCATATCTCGGCACCGACAGCCTCGAGCCATTTCTTTCGACGCCAGGCAAAGGCACCATTGTTTTGTGCCGCACGTCTAATGCGGGTTCAAGCGAGTTTCAGTCGCTTCAAGTCAGCGGCGAAGCGCTTTACTTGCGTGTTGCTCGCACCGCTGCAGAAACCTGGAGCAAAATCGGCGAGTGCGCCCTAGTTGTTGGTGCCACCTACCCCGCTGAACTCGCCCAGGTGCGATCAATCGTTGGAAAGATGCCGATTCTTGTGCCAGGTATTGGCGCACAAGGTGGCGATGTCGACGCGGTCGTTCACGCCGGCGCCACCGCCCCACAATCTTCAACCGCCTCGCAATCGACCAGCACTCCCGCGACTTCTCGTCGTGGCCTCGTTATAAATTCGTCGCGCGCAATTCTCTACGCGAGCGACGGCGCCGACTTTGCTGCCGCGGCGCGAAAAGTTGCGCTCACCACGCGCGACGCGATCAACGCCGCAGGTTAATCCTCGGCGAAAATTACCTCGTCGAGCAGCACCTGATAGTTCGGCTTGCCGTCAGTGCGCGAAGTCAGATACTTGCGTTTATACGACTCGTACTTGGCGTGGTCAATCACCATCGCCTCGCGCAAATCTTGCTCTGTATATTCGCGATCAATATTAAAAATCCTCGCCCCCGTCTCGGTTGCAAAATTCTCGATAAAAGATTTTTTACGCGGATCGACACCCGACTCAATCAGATCAGACCAAACAAGAATTAGGGGTTTGTTGTAGCAAATTGCAAAGCTAATCGCGGTGCTATTAGTTGCGATTACTAGTTTTCGCATCGCTACCAAACTTGCTGTTTGTCCACCAATCGCACGACGCGAGTCAAAAAGAAGACTGTGATCGCGACCAACATGCTTTGGATGTATCGCGACATCGACTTTAAGCTCCAACTCTTTTTCAACAAAATAAAAAAACTTGTTCAAATTTGGATACCAATCACTTGCGGTTATGGCTTCAGTGCGACCAGTCAATACCTCGTCACGCGGAAATCCCGGAAATCCTGTGTCGAGATAGACCGCCGCATTTTCAGTCGCCTGGTCAAGGGCAGAGATGCATAGAAACTGTGAGTAGTCAAACGAATTGGAGAATAGCGGCTTCACGGTTCTCGCGAAGTCACGCTTTGCCATTTGCTCAGACTGAACTCCACCAACTATGAGTGAGCGTGGCATAAAGAGAATGAGAAAATTTCGACGAAAAAAATGGTAAGCGCGTTTTGCTACCTTCACAGCAAGCAGTGATTCAGAAGCCTTTAATGGGCCTGGTACGACCGCTCCACCTAGCAAAAACCCAATGACACTTGCGCGGGAACGACGAAGTGTCGCGCAAATCAGTGTTGACTTCAAGTTGATAGGTCGTACGTGATTAAAGACGATTGCGTCTTCAGAGATCTTTTTAAACTCGTTGCGCCACTCTTTGAGCGATGCAAACCGCTTAACGGCTGGATTCTCAGATTGATTTGCATATGCAGCGCCAAACTCTGGCGTCAGTGCGTCAATCAGTTCATGAACATGAATCTCTACATGCGGCGCAAGAAAGTCGAGCTCAAATCTTTGCCAATCAAAGTCTCTAAACCTATAAGGCCAAATTACAATTAGTTTTTTCTTACCCACAATGTTGAACGGTCAAGAAATTTCTTTGGGCTTAATAGAACCCTTCGGCATACCAGTTACCGGCATCTGCATATATTCGGCAAAATCCTTGAATCTCTCAGTAGTTTCTGGATCGTCAAATAGCAATACTTGTTTCCAAAATTGGCTTTCGTGCCATGGGCCAGCAAAGTGCAAAAAATAGCTCGAGAAAAGGCTTGCCTCTATACATTTCTTGACCAAGTCCAGATTTTTGCGATTTGCCTCGTCATACAGAAACGAATACTTCCATGCAACTTCGTAGATCCAAATTGCTTGAAACCGATAATCCAACCATTCATCTAAATTTTTCGATTGAATCAAGTAATTAAAGTGAAGTTCTTCTCCACCAGAGTCTGGAGTAACTACTGTGTCATCAAACTCATTGAAGAAGTTTGTAATTACGTCTGAATGATGTTCGGGGCTGAAGATGAAGACACCCGTACAGGCGTAATCATTTTGAGGCTCAAGAGATGAGAATTCAAACAATTGCTCGATTGATGCAAACAAAATTGAGTCAAGTGGATATGTGGATGACAAGTACCTGTTTCTTAAGAACGCAACTCTCCTCAAAACTTCTTGCCTGTCGTAAGGCATTCGCTTCATTTGCGAAATCAAGCCCACCTTTGTCTCATCATGGCCATCAAAAATATTTGGACTGAATGGATTGATTATTACATCCGTATCGAGATGGCAAACACTTTTAATTTTCAAGCCTGACTCTCGTAAAACTTTAGGAATTAACAACTTTTGCCAAAAAGGATTCTTAAATTTTGGGTCTGATTTTGCGATGAGGTGATCGTCGAACAAGATGAGGCCGAGGTCGTGGCGGTGGCAGTACATTTCCCAAGTGTGATACGCGTACTTCATGAACGGCTGCAAATATTGCTCGCCGATGGCGATTGTGGCGAGCACGTTGCCTGACTTGCCAGGTGGGATCAAAACTTTCAGGGAAATACCTCGTGCTCAATGAAAATCGCGGAAATGCGACAAGTGAGAGTTTAGCGATTGCAGTAATTCGCCTGTAACGCATTGAGAGTGCGCAAAACTCGCGCGAGCTTGGCTGAAATGCGCAGGATTAGAGCACGCGGGGGGTGCGGCGCACGGCGCTGGCAGCGAAAATGCCGATGGCACTTGAAATCGCACCCGCAAGAAGCGCATACGAAAAACTCTTCACAATCCCCGAACTAATCGTCGCCTCGTGCACCCCGACCATCACGGCCGCCCCCAAGACTGCACCCATCTGGTTAAGCAACTGCTGCACCGCACTGGCCACGCCGAGATCAGCAACGTCAACTGAGTTTGCCAACAACGCCGTCAGCGCCGGCGAAGCAATGCCTAAACCCATTCCTGAAAGTGAGAGTCCGAACGCGATATACAAATCTGAAGCGCCGGCATCAATCTGTGAAAGCAGAAGCATCGAAAACATCACGGCGATAGCGCCGATGACACCTGCGTTTCGCTCACCGAAACGCATCGCAATTCGTCCCGAGAAAGGAGCAACGAGCGAAAAAACCAAAGGTCTCGCGATGATTAACCAGCCGATGTGTGAAGTTGAAAACCCGAGACCAATTTCGAGTAACTGCGGCACGATCATGAATCCGCCCATGTATGCAAAATTTGTCAGCGCTTGACTTGCAACTGGAAACGCAACATTGCGCGTGCGAAACCACTGCAAAGGCAACATCGGATCACTCGCTCGCTTTTCGACGCGCACAAAATAAATCAGCACAACAACACCGAGCAGAGCAACGCTCAATGTGCGCGCAGAAATAAAACCCCATGCTGGGCCGCGATTGATCGCCAACAAAATCAGCACCGAACCAATACCGAGCGAAAGCGCGCCCTGCACGTCAAACTTCACGTTCTTGCGTCGCTCAGTGTCGCCAAGCAACCACCATGCAACGATGCACCCAATCAGACAGAGCGGTGCCTGCATCAAAAAAATAGTTCGCCATCCAAAAATTGAAACAAGCGGCACGCCCGCAACAACACCAATCACGGGAGCACCCGCAGTGACGAAACTCCAATAACCCAACGGTCGAACTCTTTCGCTTGGATCAAACATGCGATTGATATACGCCATCGCGGCCGGGCCAAGCGCCGAGCCCCCCGCTGCCGAAAGCGTGCGAAAAATTATCATCGACGGCGCATCCCACGCCAGGGCGGTGCAAATCGCAAACACGCCAGCGATAAATAATCCGCCAACAAAAACTCGTTTGTGACCCCACAAGTCGCCAACCTTGCCGAACGCTGGGCCAACGACGCCGAACGCGAGCATCGGTGCCGTGATCGCCCAACTGATGACTCCGGTGGTGCTGTTCAAGTCATCGGCCACAGTTTTTAACGACACGACAAGAAGCGTGATCATGAAACTGACTGTAAAAACGCAACCTAACAACACGCCAAGCGTGGCTTTGCGTCGCGAAACACCAACCCGCTGCACGAGTTTTTGTCGCAACAACAACGACCACGGAATAACCGAAACTTCATCGACGCCACCAGCGTCAAGAAAAGTTACATCTGAAGATTTATTCGTGTTATTCGCGTCATTCGTGTCATTCGCGTTTCTTGAATTCTCAAGACTCACGGAAAGACCATGTCGATTGCCGAACCACGCGGAACCATGTCGCCGTTTTTAACAGCGACACCTTTGACTGATGCACTCTTCATGCGATACGACTTGCGACCAGATACTTCGCCCACAATAAAGCCGGCGGCCACTAGTCGCTTCTCGGCATCAATAAAATTGATGCCAACAATGTTTGGTAACTCAACCAAATCTGGGCCAAGAGAAATCGAATAAACAATTGTGCTTCCCTTGGGCACAAATTGCCCTGGTGGCGGAGACTGCGCACCGATCAAACCGATGGCCACGTCGGGGCTATAACTATCGGGGGTGACACCCAGCACGAGACCAAGTTCAAGGGCTGTTGCTGTTGCGTCTTCTAACTTCATGCCAACTAGTAACGGCACGCTGCGCAAAGCCGGACCAGAAGAAACAACAAGATTGATCAACGTGCCTTGCAGAACTTCGTCGCCCGCAACGAGCGTCGGCTGTTTGGCAACCGACCATGAGATGACATTGCCGACCGGCACAGCATCGCTTGCTTCATCAGATGCCGAAACTGTCAGACCTTGATCAGTTAACTTTTTTGTTGCAGCCTCACGCGACTCACCAGTCACATCAAACAACACGCCGAGCGGTGCGCCTTCAGAGACATACATCACGATCGCATCACCCTGCTTAAGTGACGCACCCGCTTCTGGATCGGTGCGAATTACAAAACCAAATTCGACATCATTAGTTCGCTCGGCTCGAATGATTATCTCCCAATCAAAAGTTGCAATTGAGTTTCGTGCTTCTGCTTCGGCGACACCCGTCAAACTTGGTACGACAAAGCTCTTTTTCGTAAGAGCCTGAAACGCGACAATGCCGACTATTAATAGTGCGCCAACGCCAGCACCTGCAAACACGCGCCTTAATCGACGTCGTGTTCGAGGGGACTCGACAACTATTTGTGGCTCTGGCTCGTCAACAACCACCGGCTCGACAATTTCACTCTCAGTTTTTTCGGCCACGTTAACTATTGGATGAGGGCGAGTAATTACATCTTCGAACTTTTTTGGCACAATTGTGTCAATTGGCAAAGGCCGAGACATTTTGTCGGCGATTTGCGCAAGTGCCTGGCCAAGTTCGATTGCAGTTCCCCGCTCTTCTGCAAGCGGTCGGCCTGCACGCTCAATCGGCGCGGCGATCGGTCCCATGTCGGCACTGACCGGCAAAAGTTTTTCAACTCGATTTGAAAGAGTGATCGCAACCGATTCGCCAACGAACGGAACTTCACCCGTGATCGACTCGAGCAACGTCAGCGCCAAAGAGTAGATATCAGTCTGCGCATTCGGCGCAGAGCCGAGCCCAATTTCAGGAGCCGCATATTTTGCTTGCTCAATGCTCATTTGTTCGGCACTCGCCCAACGCTTGGTGCCAAGCCCAGTGAGCCTTACTCGTGCGTCATCTCCGAAAATTAAATTTGCAGGACGAACATCGCCATGAACAAAACCGTTTTGGTGAGCGTGATGCAACGCCCGACAGACGTCGATGCCGACAACTAGTGCTTGCGATGGAGAAAGCCTGCGACCGCGATCCAGAAACTCGCGCAAGGTTCCTTGTCCGTAAAACTGGGTGACGTTGAATGCATGACGCACTCCTTCAAGGACTGTGTCGCCCCAATCATCTATGCACACCAGAGTCGGGTGATTCATCGCAAACAACTGCTGCATCGATTCTTTATACGACGAAACTGCGCTCGACTCGTCGTGAAGACCAGCCTCGCGATCAATCAACGACGCCGTGGTCATGAGGCGCACCGACACTTTCTTGTTGTGTCTTAGGTCATCGGCTTCATAAACCTTGATCGCAGCGTTCGGGTCACTACGCAGAGTTTCAATGCGATAACGCCCAACAAGAACTTTGCCAACCAGGGCTTCTGAGTCAACCATTGCCCCATTAAAACTACTAGTCATTGTGGTTGAGCAATGTTTTATGCACCTTTTCAGGCGAGAATATAGGTGTGACAACTAACTCGCAAAATTCTGACAATCAAAAGAATCAACGAAAAAAACTTGATCGTCAACAACTGTTGTTGAGCATCGGCATTGCACTCGGACTCGTGCTTGTCATTTTTGGTTTTCGTGCCGCACAAACTGGTCGCGATGAAGCCGGGCTGCCCGATGTAATTGAAAGAATTTCTCCGGCCAACGGCGACCGAGTATTGCGTCAGTCGCAAATAATTGTCGACTTCATCGAGGGCTACCAAGCCGTTCTGATTATCGACGGACTCGAACTGCCAACGACTCGTCTTGACGAACTCACGTCATCTGGCCAGCAGGCCACACCTGGCGCACAAGTTGAATTACCCCCAACTGCAGTTTTTGATCCAGGTAACTTCATCATTAGTTTCCAGCCACAACCTGGCGCGATTATCGAAGAGTTCAGACAGGGCGAACACGAAGGAAAAGTTCGTTACTGGAAAATAAGTGAAGGTCGCGAAAAGTCTCGCGTCTATACCTGGAAATTTGACACTGACTAGTCGTTCGGTAATTCGCCAGTCGCTAAAAGTTTTGCGAAGCCAGCTGCATCAATAATCGGTATTCCCAACTCTTCGGCTTTTGAAAGTTTGCTCGCGCCGGGTTCAGCGCCGACTACAAGAGCAAACGTCTTGGCACTCACACTGCCTGGGCTCTTGCCACCACGACTCGTGATTGCATCTTGTGCGCCTTCGCGACTGAAGCCTTCAACCGTGCCCGTCACGACGACTGCCTTGCCCACAAGATTTTGTGGCGCAGTACTGACGACAACATTGCCAAACTCGACACCGGCTACACGAAACTTTTTAATGATTGCTTGATGCGACTTGTCGGCGAACCACGCAGTTATTTTGTTGGCGATTACGTCACCAAGACCGTCTATCTCGCTGAGTTGTTGCGGTGTGGCAGCAATAATTGCATCAAGCGAGCCAAACCGCCGGGCCAAAGATTCGGCTGCTGCCGGCCCCAAGTTTTTAATTCCTAAACCAACCAAAAGTTTCGACAATGGTCGAGATTTTGACGCACTAATTGCAGCCAGCAAGTTTTTTGCACTTAGCTCGGCAAAACCATCGAGTTGCAAAAGTTTTTCGATCGTCAGCGAATAAAGATCGCCGATGTCGGCGACAAAGTTTTTGTCTGACAGCGCGAAAACTGTTTTCTCGCCCAAACCTTCAATGTCCATTGCTCCGCGTGAGGCAAAGTGAATAATCCGTTGATCTCGTTGAAACGGGCACTCTGGCTCGACACAACGAGTGTCCGACTCGCCTTCAAGCTGCACCAGCTTCGACTTCAAGTCACACACACATGTGGTTGGAAACTTCCATGGTTTCGAATTCTTCGGTCGCAACGACAACACTGGTCCGACAACTTCAGGGATCACATCTCCGGCTTTTCGCACAACCACCGTGTCACCTGGGCGAACGTCTTTGAGTTGCACCTGCTCGCGATTGTGCAATGTCGCCATCCCCACGGTGCTGCCTGAAAGTACAACCGGCTCAAGCACCGCAAATGGCGTGGCTCGGCCTGTACGGCCGATTGAGACCGAAATATCTTTCAAAATTGTGTTGCGCTCTTCGGGTGCAAACTTAACGGCGATCGCCCAACGCGGTGCACGCGAAGTGAAACCAAGTTGTTCGCGTTGTGCGAGGTCGTCAAGTTTTACGACAACGCCGTCAATCTCATAGTTCAATTCGTGACGATTGGTCTCCCATTGCGTGCAAAAGTCAACAACCTGTGCCAGTGAGTCGAGCGTCTTGACTTCAGGATTAATCGGAAAACCTAACTCACGCAAATAATTAAGTGATTGTGTGTGGGTCGTGAAATTTGGCCCGCCCACAACTTCGCCGAGTTGGTAGGCCCAAAACGAAAGCTCACGCGTCGCTGTGACTTGCGCATTCTTCTGACGCAAACTTCCCGCCCCTGCATTGCGCGGATTTGCCGGCACCGCTTCTGGTTTCTTGCCATCTTGAACACGCTTTTCATTCTCGCGCAACTTCGCATCACGAAACTTTTCGAATGCTTTGATCGACATATAAACCTCACCGCGCACCTCAAGCACACTCGGAGTCTTCTCGCCACTCTTCACCGAAAGTTTTTTAGGAATAACACCGATGGTGCGCACATTCGCCGTGACATCTTCGCCAACTTTTCCGTCGCCACGCGTGGCTGCCTGCACGAGTTCACCATTTTCGTAGCGAATACTCAGCGCTAAGCCGTCAATTTTAAGTTCGCATGCAAATTGCATTGCAACATTATTTAAACCTTTCGCCGCACGCTCACCCCAGGCTTGCAACTCGGTGACATCCATCGCGTTGTCGAGGCTCGTCATCGGCACACGGTGGGTGACCGGATCAAAAGTGGTTGTGCCTGCACCAATTACTTGTGTTGGTGATGAACCATCTGTTATTTCTGGATATTTCGTTTCGAGTTCTGCGAGTTTGCGCAACAGCTCGTCGAACGCTGCATCTGAAATCTCAGGGCTGTCTTTACCGTGATAGAGATCGTTGTGGTGTGCAATCGCCGCTCGCAACTCGCTGGCAGTTTGACGAATTTTCTCAGGCACAGACATCACTGAAACTTTACCGAAGTCGTGTGCGAGCCTTCGCCTCGCCCTTAGCCTTACTTTGTGCTCAACAAGTCTTTCATTTGGGTTCTTCGCGTCTTGGTCGCGATCTTGCCGTTCATCGGCGCCGGCATTGGCGAAATTCTCACCCAAAGTTCGACCAAATTGCAGTTCACCGCTACAGGCCTTGCTTGGCTGGTTTGGGCAGTTTGCGTTTTTTCTGTCTTTTTACTTCACCCAATCACCCTCACCGTATTGCGTTTGACCACTCCGGTCATCACAGCAACATTGCTTTACGTCGCAATCACAACGACTGTCGAGTCACAGCAAATCGTCTCGGCAGCAATCGGTGTTGCGGTTTTGTTGCTTAGTTTCAACGGCGAGATCGGCACTGCATTTGTTCAGGCAAGCGCATATGGTGACGAAAAAAGATTTCTGCTTCGCCCGCCAGTTGCTCTTGTTGCACCGGTCGTTTTGATCGCATCTATTCTCATCTCAGCAATCGTTTCGGCACCGCTTTTCTTAGCTTCTAACAACTTGCCAGTCGGCATCAGCTGCGCAGTTGTCGCAATTTTTGGCATGTGGTTTTTTGCTCGCCGAATTCATCAACTTTCACGACGCTGGTTCGTGTTTGTTCCGGCCGGTTTTGTTGTTCACGACGAAACTCTGCTCGGCACCAACCTGATGATTCGCAAACATGACCTCACAAGCATGCAACTCGCCAAACGTGACACTCAGGCCGCAGATCTCACTGCTTTGACTTGGGGAGTTCCTCTCGAGCTGACATTTAAACAACCCCAAGATGTGGCGCTTACTTCAATCTCAGCAAAACATCTCAAGGCTCTGAGCGCAATTCACGCTTCTGCAGTTTTAATCGCACCATCTCGCCCAGGCGCGGTTCTGCTCGCCGCAAAACTAAAACAAAACTAGTTACTAGCTACTAATTACTAGTTGGATTAACCGCTTCGGCGATTCCGCCGCCTAACACATGCGAATTTGTTATGTCGTAGCAAACAACACTCTGACCAGGCGCAATTCGTCGCTGTGCCTCATCAAATCGCAAGACAAGTGGCGCGAGATTTTCAATCGTTGCAGCAATTGCTGCACCGTGCGCGCTGCACTGCACCAAGACTCGCTCGCCAACGCCTGGCGCAACATTCGCCCACATCACATTGCCCACAGCAAGCCCCGTGCGCAACAACTGCTCTTCATTGCCGATTACAACTCGCGCATTTGGCGTATCTACATCAACCACAAATTGCTTTGGTCCACCGCCCGGCAAGCCCAAACCCTTGCGTTGACCAATCGTTACAAGTTCAAGTGCATCTACTGCGCCAGCTTTTTCTCCGTCGGCAGTGACGACTGCAGCCTTACGAAACTCAATGCGATTACCCAAGAAAGTTTCACGACCGCCAGTTTTTGAAATGAAACAAACATCTTGGCTGTCTGGTTTTGTCGCCGTGCGAAGACCAAGCGCAACAGCGCGATCACGCACTTGTGCTTTTGTCAAATGCCCAACCGGAAACATCGTGTATGCAAGTTCGGCCTGATCAAGCATGTAGACCACGTAACTTTGATCTTTTAATTCGTCATGTCCGCGTGTCAGTCGATAGGTGCCAGTGGCGTCACGAGAAACTTGTGCATGATGCCCTGTCGCCACGGCGTCGAAACCAAGAACTCGGGCCCGTTCGCTAAGGCGATCAAACTTCAAATGTCGGTTGCACTCGATGCATGGGTTCGGTGTGATGCCGTCAACATGAGCCTGCACATATGGTGCGACAACATGCTTGTTGAAGTCATCTGAAAAATTAAAAACCAAATGATCAATGCCAAGTTGCTGTGCCACGCGACGCGCGTCATCTACATCTGAAACTGAACAGCAACCCGTGTCGCTCTCGCCACCCCACAACCGCATTGTCACGCCAACAACTTCATGACCTTGATCGAGCAGTTCTGACGCGGCAACCGACGAGTCAACGCCACCAGACATCGCCACGAGAACTTTCATCAGGCTTTAATTTTATTGCGGCGCAACTGCCGAACAACCCCGACAACAGCATTTACAGCACGGTCAATTTCGCTCTCAGTGGTCGTATGGCCAAGGCTCATGCGTAGAGCTCCCATTGAGTGCTGCTTATCAACACCCATCGCAGTAAGCACATGCGACGGTTCCATTGCCCCGCTGGCGCACGCGCTGGCCGCCGACGCACAAATCATCGCCTCGTCAAGCAGGTAAAGCACAGACTCGCTCTCACAACCAGCAATACACATGTGAGCAATACCTGCAACTCGTTTGTCGCGCGGCACGGTCTCGAGCACATCCTCAATCTCGCTACATACGCCGTCAACAAGTGCATCGCGCAATTTTGTTACGCGCGCAACTTCTTCGTTGCGAGTTTGATCTGTAACGCGCAACGCAGCCGCAGTTGCCATGATGCCAGCGACGTTGTGCGTGCCACTTCGACGATCACGCTCTTGTCCGCCTCCAACAATCAGTGGATCAATTTGCAAACCAAGACGCTGCATCGTGATGCCCATACCTTTTGGTCCGCCGAATTTATGCGCCGAGACAGAAAGAACGTCAACGAGTTTTGAAATTTCGCGCAAGTCTTGCCAACAAGCTGCCTGAACAGCATCCGTGTGTAAAACCGCGTTTGGTGCATGCGCGCGCACGACCTTGGCAACTTGTCGCAGCGGAGAAATACTGCCGACTTCGTTGTTCACTGCCATCACTGACACGACGCTTACATTTCCGGCGATTTGCGGGTCTTGCAACGCTGCTTCAAGTTCTGCAATATCAATGACGCCAGTCGCATCGACGCTGACGACTCGACCGTGCAGATTTTCGACGCAATGTAAAACCGCATGATGCTCTGCAGCCGAACAAATTGAAATGCCACCGCGGTTGCGCGCAGCACCAAAAATTGCTGCATTGTCACCTTCGGTTCCGCCGCTCGTGAAAATCACTTCGCCCACTTTGCAGCCCAACGCCTCGGCAACATCATCGCGGGCCTCATCAATGGCCTTTCGAGCAAGTCGCGCAAATCGATGCGAGCCCGACGGATTGGCATAGATACCGCTCATATAAGGACTCATCGCGTCGATCGCCTCTTGGCGCATCGGCGTGCTCGCCGCATGATCTAAATAGACAAAATCAGTAATAGCCGACTGATTACCGTTTTGTTTGTTCCGAATCGCCACAGACTTACAGGCTAACTACACTCGCCTAACGATGAGCATGATCAAAGTCTCTATAGAAATTGATGCCACCCCCGAAAAGGTCTGGCAAATTGTTGAACCCATTGAACGCCACGTCGATTGGATGCACGACGCCGTCGCAATTCGCTTTGTCTCACCACAAACTCGCGGAGTCGGCACGGCATTCTTATGCGACACAAAGGTCGGCCCAATTCGCCTGACCGACAAAATGGAAATCACCCAGTGGGTGCCAGGCAAAGCAATGGGTGTCAAACACATCGGCATCGTCACGGGTAGCGGCGTGTTCACTCTTGAACCAATTGACAACGGCACACGCACACTTTTTAAGTGGGAAGAAGAACTGATCTTTCCTTGGTTTCTGGCTGGCCCACTCGGCGCATTCATCGGCGGCAAAATAGTTCTGCGCCAAATCTGGAAGCGAAATTTACGCGGCCTGGCCGCACTCTGCGCTAAGTAACAGACGAACTAAAAGTTAAGTTACAAAGTTTTAGATTGCGCGAACCAGCGCCGTTGCTGTCGCGGCCAAAACAACTACAACGATCAACGGCGCGCGACGCCACGCTGCAACAACAGCGACAGCAAAACCTGCCACTCGAGCATCAACAACCAAACTTTGACCAAGCGAAAATGTGTCTTTGAGCACTAGCGCCGACAGCAACGCAGCCGGAATCAATCCCAAACATCTGTCAAAAACTTTTGGCAATTGCCGAGAACCCAACACGACGAGCCCAAACATTTTTAGTAAATACGCACTCGCCGCGAGCGCGATGATCATTATCCACAAATTTGCTGGTGCTTCAGTTATCACTGCGCACCCCCACCAGCACAGCCATTGCTGCAATCAAGATCGGCACACCCACCGGCAGAAACGAAATTGAAACCAAACACAAAGCGCCACCCAAGGTCGCCGCTTGTCGACCAAGTTTCGAGCGCAGGTGCGGCATCAACATCACGATGAACGCCGCCGGAAATGCGATATCTAAACCAAACTTTTGTGGATCAATCGCGCTGCCCGCCAAAGCTCCGATCAGAGTGCCAAGATTCCAAAATGTAAACAAACCTATGCCAGTCGTCCAAAACGCAACTTTGCGTAAGCGTGGCGACTCTTGACCAAGAGCGAGAGCCGTCGTCTCATCAATCACAAAATGGGCGGCGAACAATCGACGCGGCAAACTTTTTGCCATTGAATTTGCCGAAGAAGAAAGCGCCAAACCATAAACAAAGTTTCTTGCTGCAAGCAATACAGCGCCACCAAACGCAGCAGCAAGCGAACCACCAGCACCAACCACACTCATCGCCGAAAACTGTGACGCACCGGTAAATACAAACAGCGAGAGTGCGCAGGTTTGCCAAACACTTGCCCCCGCACTGACTGAAGCGACACCAAACGACAATGCAAAAACACCGACTGCAGCACCGAGTGTCAAACTTGAGACGACAACACGACGCAACTCAGGTTCGTTAAGTGAAGCGAAGATTCGCTTCACGATTCAAACTTTCGCATTAGAGAATTCCGGCCAGCATTTCGTCGGCGGCACTCCAAGGGTCACGCGAATGCGACAACATTTCGTTTTGAATTGCTTCCCATCGATCACCCGTGCAAATTTCACGTGCTCGGTGCTCAAGCCGACGTTCGATAATCGCTCGCAGTTCATTGCGCAGGCGTTGCTCTCGACGCGTGGCAAGCGAGCCATCTGCTGTTGCGTGAGCCCGATGCTGATTGATCGCATCCCACAACGAATCGGCACCTTGGCCAGTTGTTCCGACGGTTGTCACAATCATCGGGCGCCATGCCGTCGAAGTGAAGTCTGAAAGTTCAAGCATCTGCTCTAGATCACGACGTGTTTGGTCAACACCTGGTCGATCAGCTTTGTTGATCACAAATATGTCGGCGATTTCAAGCAAACCTGCTTTGTTGGCTTGCACCGAGTCACCCCAACCTGGGTTTACAACTACGACAATTGTGTCGGCGTTGCGCGCGATTTCTACTTCGACTTGTCCAACACCAACTGTTTCAACCAAAGTGCACGGTGAACCAACCGCGTCAAGCAAACGCACCGCTTCGCTTGTCGCCAAACTCAAACCACCAAGATGGCCACGCGTCGCCATACTGCGAATAAATACTCCTGCGTCGGTTGCGTGACTCTGCATGCGCACGCGATCGCCCAAAATCGCACCACCAGTAAACGGCGACGACGGATCAATCGCCAAAACTGAAACTTCTTGCTTCAAAGAACGAACATGGCTAATCAAAGCTGAAGTGAGCGTGCTCTTGCCGGCACCAGGTGCGCCGGTGAGACCAACAACATAACCTTTGCCAATTTTTGGATACACCAACCGCCCGACACTTCGCGCGTCGTCGCCGCCGCGCTCGATCAGCGACAACAATCGTGCGAGGGCCGCGCGGTCACCTGCGCAAGCATCCTTAAATAATTCTGTCGCGTCGGTTGAGCGTGCGTTCATCGAGTCACGACAACTTTGTCATTGATCAGACCGCCACAACCTCAGTGATGCCGTCAATACGGTCGCGCATAATGCGCTCAATTCCCGCCTTCAAAGTTTGATCAGATGCTGGGCAGGTTCCGCATGCACCTGTAAGCGTCACGCTGACGATGCCCGTCGTCTCGTCGACGTCGCGCAGAATAATGTCGCCACCGTCGGCCTGCAAGGCGGGGCGAATGACTTCGATCGTCTCTTCTACTTGGGTGCGAATTGACACGTGTTTTTCCTGCCTAGTTTTTTCCTGAACCCTCTACGATACGAGGGTGCTTGCTCACCAAGGTGGTTGGGATGAAATTCTCTTAGTCGCGGGACCAATTCTCGTGATAATCGGGGTCTTGTGGCAGGCGACGCGTCGCATCAAACGCGAGTCACGTCAGCGCCAAGACCGCTAAGTCTTCCGACCAAATCGTCGTAACCACGATCAATGTGATGAATCTCACTGATCACTGTTTCGCCGTGCGCGGCAAGCCCAGCAACAACTAGTGCTGCTCCGGCGCGAATATCTGGCGCCGTCACCGCAGTGCCAATTAGATGATCAACACCTTTAATCACGGCGTGGTGTCCGTCGATGCGAATATCGGCGCCAAGTTTGCACAACTCTTCTATGTATCTGAATCGACCCGGAAATAAGTTCTCGGTCACGATGCCAACTCCACTTGAAATTGAATTCATCGCCACCAACAACGGCTTGTAGTCAGTCGCAATTCCTGGATACGGCAACGTCGCGAAATCAATCGCCGAAAGACGCTCTGGTGCCGTGACGCGCAAACCATCTCGTTGTGGATAAATCGAAACACCCATCTGCGTGTACTTATTAATCACCATCTCCATGTGCTCGGGGCGGGCGCCACGAACTTGCACATCGCCACCAGCGATTGCAACGGCTGCGATATACGTTGCCGCTTGTACACGGTCGTTGATTACAGCGTGACGCACGCCGCGTAACGAACCTTTTTTAGATCCGTGAATCACAAGTCGCGAAGTGCCGATGCCTTCAATCTGCGCGCCCATCGCCACGAGCATGTTGCACAAGTCGCCGATTTCAGGCTCACGTGCAGCATTATCAATCACAGTTGTGCCCTTGGCATAAATCGCCGCCGTCAAAATATTTTCTGTCGCGCCAACACTTGCAAATGAAAGTTCGATCTCTGCGCCATGCAACTCTTTGGCATACGCATTGATGTTCAAAAGATTTTGTTCGATTGTTGCACCCATTTTTTCAAGGCCGCTGATGTGCAAATCAATCGGTCGACCACCGAAGTCGTCACCACCAGGCCAGTTGATCAAAGCCTGCCCGTAATGAGTCAACAATGGACCCAACACGTTGATGCTGGCGCGAATCTTGTCGACGTTCTCAAACGGCGCTTCGGTTGAAATATTGCCCGAGTTTGTCAACGAAATTTCATGTGGCCCGAGCCATTTCGATTTCACTCCAAGGGCGCCCAGAAGTTCTGACATCGTCTCGACGTCGGCAATTGCCGGCACGTTTGTCAAAACGAATTCGCCTTCGGCAAGCAAAGTCGCCGCCATCAACTTGAGCACCGAGTTCTTTGCTCCTGGCACCTGAACGTTGCCTGAAAGTGGGCCCGAACGGCGCACAATTATGCGTGGCGACTCGTTATTCATAACATTTCAGTATGCTCCCGCAGTGAGCAGAAAACCCCGAACACCCGTCTTGACTGCGCGCCAGCGCACTATTTTGTGGCTTCTCGCCTTGGCCTGCGTGCCCGCAACATACGCAAACACTTTGTTCACGCAAACAGTCGCCTATGCCGCTGAAGACTTCGGAATTTCCGAACAGGGACAAGGCATCGGCGCCGCAATCATCAGATGGGGAGTTTTGATTTCACTTCCTCTCGCCGCACTCGCCGACCGTATCGGTCGTCGTAAACTAATTATTTTTTGCGCATTCGGTGCGCCGATAATCACGGCACTCGGTGGTCTCGCACCGTCGTTCACAATTCTTGTCGCCACGCAAACACTTGGCCGCCCCTTGGCGTTGGTGCTCACAATTCTGATTGGCATCGTCGCTACCGAAGAAATGTCGAGTGAGTCACGAGCGTGGGCAATCAGCGTGCTTGCTCTCGCCGCGGGTTTTGGTGCGGCTGTCGCTCTTGGCGCTTTGCCACTGGCCGACCTCGGGCGTGAATCTTGGCGATTCATTTACGCGCTCTCGTTAATTTGGCTGGTGCTGGCTGTGATTTTGCAACGCCGACTGCCTGAGACAACTCGCTTCATCGAGCGACATGACAAGCAACTTGAAACCACAACGCACATCGACCGCTCGCGACTCTTTACTCAAAGCCTCGTTGCGATCTTCGGCAACATCTTTATCGCCGCTTCATCTGTGTTTCAGATTCGCTATCTGCGCGACGTGCGCGATTATTCAGCTATTGATATCACTGCGTTCACTCTTGTCACGGGCACACCTGCATCTATTGGCTTGTTGATCGGTGGTCGCGTTGCCGACTCACGCGGACGTCGACTGTTGTCAGCCATCACATTTCCACTTGGGGCGATCTTGCTCACTCTGGCCTTTAGCACCAGCGGTCAGTCGATGTGGCTCGCTTCGCTTTCTGGGGGCATCTGTCTCGGTCTGGCTTATCCAGCGATGGCGGTTTATCGCGGCGAGATGTTTCCAACGCTGCATCGCTCGTTCGCTTCGAGTGTGATCATGACGGCATCACTCATCGGCGGAAGTGTTGGTCTTATCGGTGCAGGAGTATTTCTGAATCGCGATTTCAGTTACGGCCAAGTCATGGCTTGGCTCACCTTGGGGCCAATCATCGCCGGAGTTCTCGTGTACACAACTTTTCCTGAGTCAGCACACCGCGAACTCGAAGAGCTCAACCCACAAGATGTAGTCGACAGCGCATCAACTGGCGCTAAAGACTCACAACCCAACTAGCGATAAGTTCGCCAACTTCACTTTCACGATTTTTTAAATCGTGTCGCGCGCCATCAATCCACGAATGGGTGACGGGGGCTTTCATTGTTTGAGTCGCAGCGGTCAACTCGCCAACGGTTGCAAACTCATCTCGCGTGCCGCTAATAAATAAACTTGGCGCTGTTATTCGGGGCAAATGTTCGGTGCGCAATTTCTCGGGTTGCTTTGGTGGATGCAACGGGTAACAAACACACACCAAACCGGCCACGTCTAGTTTTTGCTCTGGGTCGGCAATCGCCATACTGCACATTCGTCCACCCATTGAGCGCCCGCCAATCACAACTTCGTTCGTCGCACATTGCCAAGACGCTGCCGCCTGCAACACGGCGTTTCGCACCGTCTCGATCAGCACTGGTGTTTTGTCAGGAAAGCTCTTTCCTGCTTTGCGATATTCAAAATCAACTCGCACAACATTAATTTTCGCATTCGTATTTTTAATCGCCGACTCGATTGCGATAAGCGACTGATGGTTTGCATTCGTTCCCGCGCCCGGAAACAAAACGACGCCGTTAATCACGAGCGCAGCAGCACACGTGTTTTCACGAGCGCAGCAGCACTCGACGGGCTTCTCCAATTTCTTCGATTGATTTGCTGGCGGTCAACGCGTCGCCGCCGTGGTCTGGGTGCACACTGCGCAACACTGCGCGATACCGCTCTTGCACCTGACGCTTTGACGGTTTGACGGTGCCCGCAGGAAACCCGAGCAGATCAAGCGCCCACGCCCGCGGGTCGGCCATCGCTGCAATATTCGATGCTGAGCTTCCGGCGAGATACGAAATAAAAGATGAATCCAATGGTCCGCGCCAACGCATCGCGCGACTCAAAACAACACTCAACGAGCGTCGCGCTGCTTCTTCAAGGCGCTCGAGAGAATAAATCGCACCCAGAACCTGCAACAACTCACTGCCGTTTGAATCAAACTCAAATTGCAATTCGTTTTCGTTGCCACGCAAACGATGCACGCTCTTGGCTAAACCGTGACGATCAGTTTGCAGACGATGTCGCAATCGGGGCTGAACAACTCGCTCACCGCGCTCAACTTGCGATAGCAAACGATGCAGATCTGGCACCACTTCGTCATCAACATCACCAAAGTGATTGGCGACAATCCCGCCGAGCAATAGACCGCCGAAGCCAGGCGAATGATCGACTGGCAGATCTAATGCTCCAAGCGAAAGGCGTCGTGTCGGTGTAAACGGACGTGTATGCCAAATCTCAAGTTCAGCCAGCACTTCGCCGTTGACGACCATAGTCTCAGAGACTAATTGCTAACCGCAAAAAACGGCTAAAGATTTGAGCGCAAAATTGCAGTCAGTCGGCTCGCAAGATCCACTGCCAAGACTTCATCGGCACGATCTCCCCCGACTAATGCATCTTCAACCTGGCTTGCAAGATCTTTGATTTGACGCCACACCGAGTCGCCCATGTCACCAGGCGCGCTGGCTGCATCAATCTCTTCGAGTAGCCGCTCAAGGTTCGACACAGCGTTGCCGTCCGTCGGATTACGAGAGATCTTTTGTGCAACGCCCATAAGCTGCTGCAAAACTTTTTCATCAGCCTGATCTTGATCATCATCTTGCTCGTCAATTTCGTGATCAAGATTCTCGATCTCATCCAGAATTTCTTCGATATCTGCTTCGCGCGATGACTCAGCCAACAAGACAGTGTCGTCCCAACGATGTGCAATTCCCGACTCAGTCAGCATTGCCGAGAGTTCGGCGCGCGCATCTTTCGACCATTCGTCAAGTTCCCACTCGGTGATCGGTGTGTTTGGATTTAGTTCACTCACAAGCCGAACGCTAGTTGTTTATTCACCAAATGCACGATTGGGCTAACATCTAAGTGATGACGTTGAAGCAACGCCCTGACCGCAACTTGGCGCTTGAACTAGTTCGGGTGACTGAGTCAGCCGCACTCGCCGCGTCGAAGTGGGTTGGCCGTGGCGACAAAAATGCTGCCGATGGCGCCGCTGTCGACGCGATGCGCAATCTTCTCGACACAGTAAATATGGATGGCATCGTCGTAATCGGTGAAGGCGAAAAAGATCAAGCACCAATGCTTTTCAACGGAGAACGCGTGGGTAACGGTTCAAAACCGTTGACTGATGTTGCTGTTGATCCGATTGACGGCACGACGCTCACATCGCTGGGTCGCAACAACGCACTCTCAGTGCTTGCAGTTGCCGAACGTGGCTCAATGTTTAATCCCGGCCCTTGCGTTTACATGGAAAAAATCGCCGTCTCGGCGGCGGCGGCCAACGCAATCGACATAACTGTTTCTCCGACAAAGAATTTGAAAGAAATCGCCAAGGCGACAAAAAAATCGCTCAACGACTTGGTCGTCGTGATTTTAGAACGACCACGACATGATGAGTTGATCGCTGAAGTGCGCAGTTGTGGATGCCGCATTCACCTCATTAGCGACGGCGACATCGCAGGCGCAATCGCCGCCGCGTCACCGCATGTCGGCGTCGACGTGTTGATGGGTATTGGTGGCACACCTGAAGGTGTAACGGCTGCTGCAGCGCTAAAGAGTTTGGGTGGGCAAATCTTGGGTCGGCTGTGGGTCAAAAATGATGCTGAAGCCAAGATTGCCAAAGACGCCGGCTACGACTTGTCAAAGATTTTGACTGTAAATGATCTTTGCAGTGGCGATGATGTTTTCTTCGCTGCAACTGGTGTCACCGACGGAGAACTACTTCGCGGTGTGCGCTACGACTCATACGGCGCGACATCACAAAGTTTGGTGATGCGCAGTCGCAGTGGCACGGTTCGTGTGATCGACACTCAACATCGCGCTGACCGCATTGGTCAATACTCTTCGGCAGAGTTTCAGTAACTAGTACTAGTTCGCGCTAGCTCGTTTTGGCAAGTTCGCGATTGGCGATCACTTCACTCACGGCTTGGTTTATTAACTGCGCTAGTCCGTTCGCCCCAGGCGAGATCAGGTGAAGACGGTCTCCGCGAAACCAGCCACTCTTTTCTTTGCCCTCGCTGAACAAGTTCCAATCAGCAAGGTGTAAATTTTCGATCTTCGGGTCAAGTTTGCCAAGTTGCTTGTTCATTGTCGTCGCCTTGCCTCGAACGTGGCGCACCTGTCGGTAGGTAATCCAAATCACATCAACGCCTTGTGCGGATGCTTCGTTTGTGATTGCAAGAACTGCCTCGCGAAACGGTGTACCGATGCGATCGTTATACCCCGTGCCAATCACGACAACATCACTAAATTTGCCGGCATTTTTTCGCAGTTGATCTAACGCACTCAACTTCACCCACGCAAAACAACCAGGTT
>ENA-ORFA01000103-ORFA01000103.1-marine-metagenome-genome-assembly--contig:-NODE-103-length-39065-cov-4.566944_pt1 | contig 39065 bp, 33 predicted proteins | sample MGYA00248621_ERZ508587 | MGnify/ENA primary metagenome ERZ508587 (study PRJEB26250, sample SAMN06266239) | marine metagenome | isolation source: Columbia River Estuary | place: USA:Columbia River Estuary... | reverse complement strand
AATGAAATTTCAAATCAAGAAATCGTTCAAGAGAATTCCAATCAAGAAATAAGGCCAGAAATCAACAATGGATCTTCAAATACGATTTCGAATCAAGGATCCAATGAAGAAGGGAATGCAGCGAATGCGGCGAATGGCAATTCCGAAATTACCAACTCGAATGTCACTTCGAATCAAGGATCCAATGAAGAAGGGAATGCAGCGAATGCGGTGAATGGCAACTCCGAAATCACCAACTTGAATGTCGCCTCTAATGAAATTTCAAATCAAGAAATCGTTCAAGAGAATTCCAATCAAGAAATAAGGCCAGAAATCAACAATGGATCTTCGAATACGGTTTCGAATCAAGGATCAAATGAAGAAGGGAATGCGGCAAATGCAGTGAATGGCAATTCCGAAATTACTAACTCGAATGTTACTTCGAGTCAAGGATCAAATGAAGAAGGGAATGCGGCGAATAGATCTATTTTGATTGAGGAAAGGATTGCGCAATTTGAAATGCAAATCAATGCATTGAAAGAACTGAATCTCGATGAAATCCCAGCGCAACTTCCGAAGGTAGAACGCCTTGGGCTTACCAATGAGGCATTGGTGGCTTTAGATGAGGATTTGACCCTTCCGAAGGCTTCGGTTGCTGCAACTCTGACGACTGACGGTCGGGTTACGGAATTGACTACTGAGCAAGAAATTCAAGCGTATATTGATTATGTCACTAAACGACAATCATATGAGCAAACGAAGGCAGAATTGGTTCAGAACCAAGCGGAAATCAGAACATTAGAAACCAATTTTGATCCAAAACAAACGGAACAACTAGCGTACTTGCTCAGTAGCCAAGTAGATTTGCAAAACCAACTTAAAAGTCAAAAACAAGCTTTGCTTGAGTTTTCAAATCAGCCTGTTTTAGAGGCATTACTTGTACAGAATTACAGGCCTGACATCGATGCTTATGCGATTAAAGCAGTAGGAACGAACGCTGGCACTAGCGAGAATTCGTCCCAAGCAATTGCATTTACACTGCAAACTCCTGCTATGAGGGCAGCGTCAGCAAATATACCATTGCCAATTGGCTTGCCGTGTCCAGAGGGCTTGGTGTTCAGGGTACAAGTTGGTGCATTTAGAAAGCAGGTTCCTGCAGAGCGTTTTAGAGAATTTACTCCTGTTGATGGTACGGTGCTGGCCAACGGCCTTACTGTATACATGGCAGGATATTTCAGGACCTCGCAAGAAGCGCTGCAACAACAAGCAGTGATTAGAAATTTGGGCTATGCCGATGCTTTTGTAGTGGCTTATCAAAATTGTAATAGGCTTTCTTTGGCACAAGGCCGCGAGCTCGAGAAAAATATACCCAATAATAACGTTCAAGTGGCTCAAAATAGTCTTTTTGCAGCGCCAGGTCAAGGGTTGTATTATACTGTTCAGGTGGGTGTCTATAATCGTCCGCTTACGAGTGCTGCGCAACTCGGTTTGAGCGAATTGATCGAAGCCAAAACTGCAAAAGGACAATACCGCTATGCCAGTGGCAAGTTTGCCAATATCAAAGAGGCCAAGACAAGACAGCAGCTGGCCGTCGCCAAAGGAATCAAAGATGCCTTTATTGTGGCCTACTATCAAGGAAAGCGCATCGATTTGGCACAGGCTCAATTGCTCGCGCAATCGGGTGTGGCATTTGAAACCAACTTTAGCAATGAGGCAAAGCCGGTGCTGTCTGCACAGCTTCAGCAACAGGTTCAGGCGTTGCAACTACCAGAAGTGAAAACTATGGCACTGCCAGACCCAATTTGTCGCTACGAACGCAAATGTGATGATTGTAGCTCAGTATTAAGTCGCTACAATCGGGTCGGCATTTTTATTTATGACAGCGAAAAAGAGCTGATTGTATCGGCATCCCAAAAAGAATCGGAGTGGGATTTAGTACAACTCATGTATTTAAAAGAAATGCGCAAGAAAACTTCCCCGCTCAAGGGTGCTACAGAAATTTTAGAAATTGAAGATGCGCAAATCGATGGAGCCTTCATAGATTGGTTGCTCAGACAACAAAACGGCTATGAGCTTTCTCGCGATGCCGACGGAAAATTGAGCCTAAAATACTTGGTGCCGAGTCAAGATTAATTACCAAGTAATTGGCTGAAAATCAAGTCAATTGTTTGAGTGCGCGCATTGGGTAAAGGCCCTAAAGCATTAAGGTAAAGTACTTTTAATTGAGGATCAAGCAAAATGTAGGCAGGAGCTGAAGTCCAACTGAATTGGGTCCAGGTTTCTGCGGTACTCGGCAGTGCAACGCGTTGCCATTTGGCCCCATCAAAAGCTCTGTTGTCTGCTGTGGTCCAGGTTTGTTCGCTGGGGTAAAACGTGATGATTTGTACTTTGTTTTTGTAGCGTTCGGCCAGCCGCTTGAGCGCGGCCATTTCTGCAATGCACTTTTGATTACCAGGAATGTAATGATGTAAATAGACGTATTGTTGAGAAGCGATGCTGAAGCCGAATTCTTTGGAGAGTTGGGCTGCATCCCAAATTTCGCCATCACTGAGTTTGCTAAGTTGTTGCAGCTGAAAGCGGGCTGCTGCGCGCAAACCAACTTGTGTCCCTTGTATTGATAAACTGCGCAGTAGCGCTAGGCTTAAATCTTTAGCAATGCGTTTGGTTTGCTCCGATTCAATGATGAGTTGCAACGCAACAAACTCTGCCCACGACGAATTGTAGATGTAGGGATCTTGACGCAAAGCCGCAATGAGCGCATCCAGGCTATTGGCTTGTAAGGCAATCTGAACGGCATTTCGCACATTGAGGTCTACCTGAGAGTCGTAAGCTTCGTAAAATAAACGGGCATATTCAATGAGTTTCGGTTGGTCATATGCCACGCTATCGGTCTGTAAATAAAATTCATATTTATCCTCTTTAGACGGGCCACCAACAACAGAGAAGTTATCAATAGTTAGTCCAACGCTATATTTGATGTAATCGCGCAGAAAGGCATTGGTTTCATTTCCGTAAACTGCAGCAGTTTCTGCCTTAAAAGCAAGTACTTTCAGAATGAATTCGTTGCTGCGGATGTCTTTGAGTTGATAGATGTCGGCAATGTAGTTGTCCATCCAGGCCTCGAAGCCCAAAATGCGGTAATTGATGTCGGTGGTGTCGAGCTGATAAAACAAGAGCTCGATTTCTTGCATGTCTTGGTTGTAGTAAGTTTGTACTTCTTCTAAGGGCAATTCGATCAGGTAACGACCTTTTGGTTGGGTGTAGAGCATTGCGCATTTGTTGCTTCCGCAAATTTGAAGCGTGCTGATGGCTTGGAGGTCGAGCTGCACATTGAAAATACCCATAGAGTCGGGAGAGACGCGCTGTAGAAATTTTTTCTCTTGGCTGAAATGGTTGTCGATTTGATAGATGTCTAGAGTAGGCTCATTCCAAAATGAGAGCCCGCGCAGCTGTACCTGTCCGAAAATAGGAAGTGCCCAGAGAAGTGTACCTATGAAAAACCGAAGCTGCACTGGCATTAAACGAGCAGTTCGGGGTTCGTTACAAACGGAGAAATATCGGCACCGTTCTGATACATTTCGCGAATAATGCTCGAGTTGATGGCGCTGTGGGCCTGTGCTGTCAAGAAAAAGACGGTATCGATTCCTGAGATAGCGTGGTTCATGTGGCCGATACTGCGCTCGTATTCAAAGTCTTTGGCATCTCGCAAGCCGCGAACGATATGGGTTGCACCGATTTCTTTGCAAAATTCAACGGTTAGTTTTTGAAAGGAATAAACCTTGACGTTATCATGAGCACAAAACAAAGATTGGATGTGTGCTATTTTTTTATCGGTGGCAAAAAGCCCTTGTTTTTTAGAGTTGATACCTACGCCAATAACGACTTCGTCAAATAAACTCAGCGCTTGATGCACAATGGCTTCATGGCCTTTGGTGAAGGGATCAAAACTTCCGGGGAAAAGACAACGTTTCATGGCGTGTGCTTAAAAAAACTAAAGTAAACATTTCCAAAGTTACGACAAGCATCGAACTGCGGGATTGCCGAGAAATCATGCTGCTTACCGTGTTCAATGACCACTAAACCATCTGATGTGAGCAATTCTTTTTCGAAAATGGTATGGATGAGTTCGTTGTGGAACCCTAAATGGTACGGGGGGTCTGCAAAAATGAGGTCGTACTGTACATTTTTGGCGTTGCGGCAATAGATGACGCAGTCTGATTTATAGACTTGCATCGCCTTGCTGATCTGCAAAGTCTGGATATTTTGTTTGAGGTATTGCACACAGCGCGGGTGGCTATCGATCGCCAAGAGGTGGGCTGCCCCGCGACTCACAAATTCAAAGGAAATATTGCCGGTCCCGGCGCATAGATCTAATACACGTAACTCATTGAGGTCGAGCATATTGTCGAGCATATTGAAGAGTCCTTCTTTGGCGTAGTCTGTTGTAGGTCGAGAAGGAAAGCCCGGCGGTGTGGCAAAGCGCTTGCCTTTTAAAGATCCTCTGATGATGCGCACAAGATTTGTTTTTGGTAGGTGGGTGTATCGTTAAAAGTACAGGTAAAGTGCTCAAAATCTTTGAAATGCTTCATGAGGGCTTCAAATGATGTGTAGTCAAACGCTTGACTCGCGTCGTAGATGTCTAGTTCTAAGCGCTTGGGTAAGTTGAGTTTTTGTTGGTGAGCCAACAGAAAATAAAGAATGTCGGCAGGTTGTTGGTATTCATTCGCCGTACAGCACCTCAGCTTGCGGTCTTTGATGGCGAGCAAAACAAAATGATTGGCTTCAATGTGTATAACAACGCGGTCATTCAGGTTTTGTGCGCCGAGCTGTTCCAGATGCAGGGCCAAGGTGTGCTGAATCTGGGGTGTATGCAACTCATATTTGGCAAAGTCGTTGAGCCAAACTGGTAGGCTAAAGATCAAAACAAGATCCAAGGAGTCAATGATCTGATAGCTGAGCTGCTGCTGTTCTGGCAAAGCGCCTTGATTGAGTTCGTAATAAGCCTCCAAATTGTTCACATCAAAAAGTGCTCTCGGGAACAACGTATAATTGGGACCAAACCAAAGTGTTTGCGCCAAGGTATGTTTGGCTAAAGCTTCTTTGATGGGGCCGGCCATGCGTTCGCGCGCAAAGGGCTTATTGGTTTCGAGCGGTATCGAAGTACTCAATACCAAATGCTCTGCTACTTCGAGCAGTAAGAGCGTAGATTCCGTAAAGTGAAGTACCAAACGCGACATGGCTTGTTTATAAGTCTTTGGGCTCGGGCCCTAAGTACAAAGCTACAATATTTAATTTTGTTAAAGCGACCAAGCTGATATTCATGACGCCACAACTGACCTTTACGCCTGATCAAGAACAAGCACTTTCGCAGTTTTTGGTTTTCATTCGCGCCCGAGAAATGCGCAAGTTGTGGATCCTGACGGGTTATGCCGGAACGGGTAAATCTACGCTCATTGCTCACCTAGTTGGCCAAATGCGCCAAGAAAAATTACCTTTCAAATTATTGGCACCTACGGGTAGAGCAGCCAAAGTATTGGCTAACTACGCTGGTTTTCCAGCGAGCACCATTCACCGTCACATCTATTTTTCGGGCGGAGAATGGAGCAGTCAAGGCCTGACACTGGCCAAAAACCTACATAAAAACACGCTTTTTTTTGTCGATGAGGCCTCCATGCTTGCTGCCGCTGCGCCTCAAGAAGCCACAAATGTGCTCGAAGATTTACTCAATTATGTCTACAACGGCGAAAACTGCCACCTGATATTCATTGGAGATCCAGGGCAGTTGCCGCCGGTTGGTCAAGATCACAGCATCGCACTTTTGCCCCAAATACTCGCCGAGGCCTATCCTTCACTCACCATTTGGCACAGCCACCTCACCCAAGTGGTGCGCGTTGAGCAACACTCCGGGATTTTAGCAGCTGCTACCTTTTTGCGACAAAAACAAGCCTTTGAACTCCCGTTGTTACCTCCAATCAATGCGCTTTCAGATACGAGCGTCAAAAAAATCGATGGTGGCGAATTTCAAGATTACCTCGAACAATCTATAGCCAAGGTGGGCGTCGACGAAACGATTTTACTTACGCTGGCCAATAAGCGCGCCAATCAATGGAACCTGGAAATCAGGAACCGTTTGTTTTATAGAGAAGAAGTCCTGGAAAAAGGCGATTTACTGATGGTGGTTAAAAACAATTATTTTTGGCTCGACCCCAGCTCTCCAATGGGTTTTGTAGCCAATGGCGAGCTTGCGCGCATCGACCGCGTCCGTAAATTTGAAGCTTTTTACGGTTTTGAATTTGCACAACTAGACCTCCGCTTTGTCGATTATCCCGATCAAGCACCAATTACTTGTCTGGTTCACATTCAAAGCTTGCACGAAGAAGGTCCAAGTTTAAATAGAGAGGTGTTGCGCAAGTTGTTTTATGCGATTGAAGCTGAACATACCGATATCAAAAATAAACAAAAGCGTTACCGAGAAGTGCTCAAAAATCCATATTTCAATGCGTTGCAAGTCAAATATGCGCATGCAGTAACCGTACACAAAGCACAGGGTGGGCAATGGGCGCATGTCTATGTCGACTACGGTTTTTTGCCCGAGGAACGCAAAAACATGGGTTACTTGCGCTGGCTCTACACTGCCATAACGAGAGCGAGTGAGCAACTTTACTTGTTGAATTTTCCCGAAGATTTTTTTTAAGACTTACTGCGTCCAATGAAGCCAAGCTTTTTCTTGTGCTGCGAGTGGGGTAGGGCTGCGCAACACTTGATGGCTCACATAAAAATGACGGTCTACTTCAGGTATAAAGCGTTCCAAAAGTTGACCGCTTCTTTCGATGAGCAGCGTTTTATTTTGGTTCTCGTAAAAAGCCAACCAATTGTCTAGGCTGGGCTGGGCCCGCAAACCATTGACGCCAATAATAAAATCGCCAAGGGCCAAGCCACCTGTGTCGGCAGGTGAGCCCGGGAAAATAGCAGTGATTTGCCATTCCTTGCCCACAAGCATTACTTTCATGCCTAGCCTTGCTTCAGCATAGCTTTTACTTGGGGTTTGTTTGAGTTCGAGTCCAAAAAAATTGAGGGCCTCTTGCAGGATTGCTTCATAAGCGCAGGTACCGCTCACGTAATCCTTGAAAAAAGCAGTAAATGACTCGCCTGATAAGTTTTCGATAGCGTACTGATAGTCAGCGATGGTATAGCCTTTGTTTTGCTCTGCAAAGTTGTAATAGAGGCTTTTGACGACATGCTCTAGGCCTATTTTGTGCTGGGTAGCTTTGCGCAACCTAAAATCGATGTAAAAAGCAAGCAAACAGCCTTCGGTGTAGATAGATACTTTTCTGCCTGGGGCTCCGGGAACATAGCCGTCGAGCCAAGTGTCAAAAGAGGCGGCAGCTACACTCATCGAGAAGCGACCTGGGTTATCGAGGTGTTTCTGCACTTGCTTACTGAGTTCCTTGAGAAATTGTTCGGTGCTAAAAACGCCACTTTTGAGCAAATAGAGATCGCCCATATAGGTGGTAATGCCCTCGTAAATGAAGCCTGTCTGTGCGTAGTTTTCGCGCTTGAAATCGTAGGGAAGCATTTCTGTCGGACGCAGTGCTTTGATGTTCCAGGCATGGTAGAGTTCGTGCGAACATACACCGAGTAATTCGGTGTACAGACTGCCAAAAATGTCACAAGAAGGCCCAAGTGCAATTACTGTGGAGTCGAGGTGTTCTACGCCGTGGTAAGCCGCGTAGGGCAGCGCCTGAATCAAAAAGGTGTAGTGGGCACTCGGAAAAACGCCAAAGTCTTGAATTTGCCGCGACGTAAATTTTTCAAAATCCTGGAGTACGCGCTCCCACGGAATCATGGATTGCTCATTGAAGCAAATATGAAAGGTGGTGCCTGCTACTTCATAACTGCGGCGCTCGATATTGGCGCTACAAATAAAGGGGCTGTCTGCCAAACGGTCAAAGTTGCTGATTTCAACGGTCAGATTTTCGTCAAATTGTAGGGCAGATGCGATTTGCCATTGCTGGGGAATATGTAATTGCAATTGATACGGCTGTTCGGTATGTTGTGCGTCGTAAAAAAAACAATTGACCGGATTGACGTAAAGTTGTTTGGGGTCTAGGTAGGTAGAGCCTGCATTGAGTTCGGCCGCATAATAGCTGTAGCTAATTTGAATGAGTGTCTGGCCTTCGCTTTCTATGACCCAAGTGTCTTTGCTTGTTTTTTGAAAAGGAAGCGGTTGTTTATTTTCGCCAAATGCTTTGAATCCTTTGATGTTTTTGGCAAAATTCCCCAATTCGTATCTGCCCGGTCGCCAGCTTGGTAATTCAAGTTGAAGGGTGGTATCCGTCGCTTTTTGTTCAAATACTGCGCTGAACTGAATATAACGTTGTTGCGCTTGTTGACAATCTACCTGATAGCGTACCATGGTTAAGCGTATAATTCGGCTTGGAGTTGGGCAATTTTGTCGTCTGCCAGGTAGTCGTCGTAAGGCATCATTTTGTCAATGATTCCGTTTGGTGTCAGTTCTATAATGCGATTGGCTACCGTACTCACGAGTTCGTGGTCATGAGAGGTAAAGAGGAGGGTTCCCTGGAATTCTTGCATGGCATTGTTGAGTGCCGTAATGGATTCGAGGTCGAGGTGGTTGGTGGGTTCATCCATGAGCAGCAAATTGGCCTTGGCTAACATCATTTTGGAGAGCATACAGCGCACTTTTTCTCCTCCGGAAAGAACCGTCGCCATTTTCATGGCTTCTTCACCTGTAAAGAGCATGCGGCCTAAGAAGGTGCGCAAATAGACTTCTTCGCGCTCTTCGTCGGTTAGGGCATATTGGCGCAACCAATCGATCAGACTGAGTTTGGCTTCAAAATAGTGGTGGTTATCATTGGGAAGATAAGCCGTTGTGATAGTGGTACCGAAGGTGAATTCGCCGGTATCTGGCTTGAGGTTACCCGCAAGAATTTCAAAGAAATGCGTGAGTGCGACAGAGTCTTTAGAAATGAATGCAATTTTATCGCCTTTGTTTACTGTGAGGTAAAGGTCTTTGAAAAGGGTTTTGTCTTCGGTGGTTTTGCTCAGGTTTTCGATGCTCAGGATCTGATTTCCAGCGTCGCGTTCTTGATGGAAGGTAATGCCTGGGTAGCGTCGAGAAGATGGCTTGATTTCTTCGAGGTCGAGGTTGTCGAGCATTTTGCGTCGACTTGTTGCCTGCTTGGATTTAGCAGCATTGGCAGAGAAGCGCGAAATAAACTCCATGAGTTCTTTCTTCTTTTCTTCGGCTTTTTTGTTTTTGTCCGCGCGCTGACGCGACGCGAGTTGCGAAGACTGATACCAGAAGGTATAGTTTCCTGTAAACATATTGAGCTTGCTGAAGTCGATGTCACAGATGTGCGTACAAACCGTATCTAAGAAGTGGCGGTCGTGGGAGACGACAATAACGGTATTGCGAAAATCGAGTAAGAAGTCCTCGAGCCAAGAAATGGTTTTGAGGTCGAGGTCGTTGGTAGGTTCGTCCAAAATGAGGACGTCGGGGTTGCCAAATAAAGCTTGAGCCAATAAAACGCGCACTTTGAGATCGTTGGAAAGCTCTTCCATCAGCAAGTAATGCTTGGACTCATCGATGCCAAGGTTGCTCAGTAAGGTAGCGGCATCGGTTTCGGCATTCCAGCCTTCGAGGTCTGCAAATTCGCCTTCGAGTTCGGCGGTTTTCATACCATCGGCATCGCTGAAGTCCTCTTTGGCGTAGAGTGCGTCTTTTTCGACCATGATTTCATAGAGGCGCTTGTGCCCCATGATCACGGTTTGCAAGACCTGAATTTGATCAAACTCGAAGTGATTTTGTTTGAGTACGGCCATGCGCTTACCTGGCTCGAGCTCAACACGCCCTGTTGTCGGGTCTTGGTCGCCGGTTAAAATCTTGAGAAAAGTAGATTTGCCGGCACCGTTGGCACCAATGACACCATAGCAGTTGCCATTGACAAATTTGACGTTGACTTCATCGAAGAGAACGCGTTTACCGAATTGTAAGGAGAGGTTGGATACCGAAAGCATGCTGTCAATTTTTGCGCAAAGATACGCAAAAGAAATCAGCTATTAGTGCAGGTATAGATGAAGGCTGGAGGGAAGTTCAATACGGTGTAGTCAATTGAAACTTGCTTGAAATGAGCTCCGTAGAGCTTTTTGAGACCGCGCGAATATTGAAATTGAATCAGTTTGCCGTCGGGTTGTAGGTTGCTTTTGACTTCTTCTAATATCGTGCGGCGTAAATCGGCAGGAAAATTAGATAGCGGCAAGGAAGATAAAATCACATCGGCTTTTGGCAAATGTAGCCTTTCTAAAATAGTCGATATATCGGCTGCTGAGCCATGAATAAGGTGTAAGTTGGGCGCCTGAAGCTTGAGCTGAAGGTCATTGAAAAAAGCATCGTTGAGCTCTATGACGACTAAATGGCATTTTGGCTGCATTTGTTTGAGCAATTCTTTGGTGAAGACACCTGTACCAGGACCGAGTTCGACAATTACCTTGGCATTTTGGAAAACAATTGGTTGCAGCATCCTTTTGCTCAAAAAACGAGAGCTGGGCAAAACCGAGCCGACCATCCGGTTGGCTTTGAAGAATTCTTTGAGAAAGGATCTTTTAGACATCAGTGTTGGGCTAGAGAAGCGTGTGCGCCGTTAATGACGCCAATGATTTGCCCCTGCAAACTGCGGTCTTGAAAAGGACTAAAGCGCCATTGTTCTGGACGCATATTCGGAGCGTATGCTACTTTCGGGTCAAAGAGCGTGAGCTCCGCTTTTACACCAACTTCAATGGTGTTGGGTGCCAAGCCTAAGATTTTTCTTGGACCTGCATTCAAGGCGTTTAAGAAAGAGAGCTCGGGGTCCTTGCTTTGGCTAACAAGTGCGGCAAAAACAGTTTCTAGTTGCGGAGCTCCAAAATGAGCGAGGTCAAATTCAAGGTCTTTTTCTTCTGGATCAGCGGGGCGGTGATCGCTGACAATAGCGTCTATGGTTTGATCGCGAAGACCTTCCCATAGTGCTTGTTGGTCTGCGCTGGTGCGCAAAACAGGAAGCACCTTGAAACGGGTGTCGAAACCGAGCATTTCTACTTCGGTGAAACATAAATTCATGAGGTGAACATCTGCAGTGAGGTCTAGACCTTCTTTTTTAGCTGCTCGAATGAGTGCAACTCCTGCTGCAGTGCTGATTCCGGACAGGTGCAATTTGCCGCCTGTGTATGAGAGTAGGCGAATATTGCGCTCAATTTCAATGATTTCAGAAAGATGCGGATCTGCTTTGAGGCCAGTTCGGGTAGAGGCGCTGCCTTCATTGACTTGTGCTTTAGCGCTCAGCGAGTGGTTGCGTGAAAGCACTGCAACACGGCCTCCAAAATCTTTGGTATAGAGCAATGCGCGCTGAAGTAAGCCAGCGCTCACGCTGTGGGTGTCGTCGGTAAAGAGCCGAACGCCTTGCTCGTAAAGTTCGTACATTTCGGCGAGTTCTTCTCCTTGATTGCCCTTTGATAGTGCGCCGTTGACGCCAATTGAGGTCGTGCTGTTGGCGCCTTGTTGCTGCACATAACTCACGAGTGCCTTGTTGTCTATGGTTGGCTGGGTAGTAGGCTGAATATAAACGCGTGTATAGCCACCAGCGCTTGCGGCATCAAGACCAGAGGCGATGGTTTCTTTGTGTTCATAACCAGGGTCGCAAAAGTCGGCTTTGAGATCGATAAAGCCAGGTGCCACACATAAATGGGCTGCACTGACCTGAAGCGCATCTTGGTGCTGCAGTTTGGCACCGATTTCGGCGATGATACCGTCTTGGATCAGGAGGTCGCAGCTTTGAAGGTGCCAGCTCGATTGCGGGTCGGTTATTTTTGCGTTGTTGAGTTGAATTTTCATTTCCACCATTTTAACAATGAGAGTTCGATCAAAAGACAAATAAGTCCAAAAATCAGGAAGTAGCGCCAAAAGCTCGTGGTGTCATCGAGTTGGATGGCTGTGAGGCTTTGGCCTTCTTTGATTTGGTTAAAAGTACAATTTTTTATGTCATTGGCTTCGAGTAATTCGAGCAAAGCTGCTTCGGTGAGTAACTCGAGCCGAGATTCTGAGCGGTTGTTATTCAAGGCGAGTTTAGCGATGAGCTCAGCGCCTCTGAGTTCGTAAATGCCTGCTTTGAGCCTTTCGAGTGCAGCACTACCGCCAATTTGAATGCGCAACATGTTGGGGGAAGCAATATACTGTGCGATGAATTCACTCGAGGCAGCACTCAGCCTGAGTGGCGACTCTTCTTGGTGAGTAGCGCGCACTTTGATCTGTGCGTCTTGGCCAAGTGTTGCGTAGGCGGGGTAACGCTCGCTGGCAAATTCGCCACAGCGCAGCAATATGGTTGGAAATAGCGATTGGTTGACCAAGCTTCCGAAGGCTGGTTGGAGTGCACAGGTCCAGAGAAAGGAATGGGCATTTGCACGCATGAATAGGGCTTGGCCGGAGCGCAGTATCAAAAGTGGAGTGGCGCTGCTTTGCGTCTGATTTTTAACGCTGTAGGCTTTTTTCACGAGCGAAACGTTGAGTCGTTCTTGCTTCTTTTCAAAAACGCCTCGAAAAAATGGGTCGTCGTCGTTGATGCGCTGTAAATTGAGCCCATTTGCTTGTGAGCTCCCTAGTTCGGGAAGTGAGAGCGCACGCAAAAGAGGATTGTAGTCGTTGAATGTGATGTCGTCTCCTGGGATGACAAGAATGCGCTGCCCGTTTTGGTGCGCGGTGATGAGTTCGTCGCGCAGCCCACTCGAAATTTCGTTAAGACCGTTGAGTACGATGAGGTCTGCTGCAGCAAGCGTATTTGAGGCTACCTCCCCAGGGCTAGAGGTTTGAACGGTATAGCGCGATTCTACGGCAAATGCTTTGGCGACGTTCGGGCTGGAGTTGGCCTCTTCGATGAGGTAGATGTTGGTGCGTTCTGGAACTTCGTAAGAGAAGAACCAAGTATCGTCAAAATGAATTTGTTGGTCATTGATTTGCGCTTGTCCCTCTACAAAGCCTTTATTGATTTCGTTGTATGGGAAACTGGCGGTTTGGCTATTGTTGGGCCCAATTTCCATAAACATAGTGCGCTTGATTTGCCCAATTTGAACGCTGAGCTCCATTCTGTTTTTGGCTTGCTCGCCATAATTTTGGACCCGAACCATCAGGGTTTGTTCGGTTTTATATTGGTGTGTGGGCTTGGCAAACCAAATACTATCAATGAAAGCATTTTGATTTTGCTGCGCCTTGAGCTGATAGGCGTAAAATGTTTGATTTTCCTGAGGAGCTTGCAAGTTGAGTTTGGCTTGGCTCTTTTGAAAATCAGATATGAAAACTTGTTGGATTTGGCCAAGCTTTTCTTTTTGTTCTTGGTGCCGTTTAATTTGACGCTGTTGCCAAGTTAGGACGTCGTCGAGGGAGCGGCTCAGGGCATAGATATCGAGCTGGTCGAGGTAGCGCAAGGCTTCGGACTTACTTAAAAAACGCTGTTCAGCATGATTGAGTTGATTGCTGCAAATCAGGACGCGTGTATCGGGCTTGACTTTTTGAAGCATTCTTTTGGCGAGTTCGCGGCCTTCGGATAAAAGCGAGCCTTCGGTGCCAATTGCACTCATCGAAAAAGAGTTGTCGAGATAGATGATTAATGCTGCCTTACCTGTTTGTTTACCCGTTCCATTTTTGAATTGCGGTTGAGCAAAAGCAAAGACCAAGGCACTGAGGGCAAGCAGGCGACTGATCAAGATCAATAGGTGCTTGAGTTTGCGCGTGCTCTGTTGTTCTTTCTCAAGGAATTGAATAAAGCGCAATGACGAAAAGTAAAGCGTTTTGCGCTTGCGAAAATGAAAAAGATGAATAATGATTGGAATCAGTAGCAAGAGAAGGAACCACAAGCGTTCTGGGTGTACAAATTCCATATTTCAAAGTTAGTAAAAATGTGCAATTGAGCTCAAAAAAAAACTGCCCAGCTTGTGGGCAGTTTTTATGTTGTTATTAAAGTAGCTGTCGTAGCAATTAATTTTTCAAAGCATCGAGACGCGCTTTGTATTCTTTCGCTTTTTCGATGTTCCCCAACTTCATATTGGTTTTGTAGAGGATGTCAAGGATGGCTTTGTCATCAGGATTTTGGCCAGCATATTTTTCTAGGGGCTCCAAAGCTTGCTTGAATAAATCCATGGCTTCGGCCTCTAATTTAGCGGCTTTTGGGTCTTTGTAGTCGAGTTCAACGGTGGCGTTGCGCTTTTCTACAGCCAGATTGTAAAGATGCGCGCCAAGCTGATACAAAGCCTCGTTGTAAGCGGGATCAATTTCTAAGGCTTTTTTGAGGGCTTCGGTTGCTTTGTCGTTTTCTTTTTTGTCCATGTAGCTCGTCCCTAAGACATAGTAGAGTTGTTTGTTTTTGGGGTCGAGTGCAAGGGCTTTGTTGATGTACTTTTCAGTGGCAGCTACATCACCTTTTTGCAAGTTGATGTTCACAATACTGATCAGGATGTCGATGTTTTGTGGCATCGCATCTGAAATTTTGGTGGCGAAAGCCAATGCTTCATCGTATTTCTTAGCAGCGAGGTAGTCTTCTACAGCATAGTTGGCTGCCAATGATGTATTGACCTCTGCATCTTTGAAGTCCTCACCGATATAGGTTTTGATTTCGTGCGCTGCGATGAACGCCTGAGCTGCCGCTTCGTATTTTTTGGCGTTGTAGGCTGCAATACCTTGGTCGAACATGAAGTTTGTACGAGAATTGATGAAATTTTGCGCATCCGCGGTAAAGGTCTTTTTAGGATCTTCTATCACTTTCTTAAAGGAGGCTACGGCTACCGCTTTATTGGCGTCTGTAGCTCCTTGGTCAGGTGCAGCGCCGGTGCTTGCGGACTCTAGCATAGCCGTTTCATTTAGGCAGTAATAGATCTGTGCGCGGTAAAGGTGCATTTTGAAATCTTCGGCAGTTTCGGCATTGGCCGCTGCTAAATCAATGAAGTTTTTGGCTTCGGCCACTGTTTTCTTGTTAGCTGCGATTTCACCCATTGGGTTGTATTTGCGCATCAAGAGAATGGCGTCAGTGACGTTCTTTTTTTGACCGAAGGCAGCTGTGCTTAATACGAGACTCAGACCAGCTAAGAGGAGTTGTTTTTTCATGGTTTAGTTATTATTCGCTTTGGGCTTCGTTGTTTTCAATTTCCGTGCCATTTTCGCCGCCTTCTTCAGTGACATCGATTTGATTTTCGTCTTCGTCTTCGTCATCGGCGCGCGGTACGCGGGCAATTGCAGCGATTTCGGCATTGGCTTTTAAGTTAATGAGCTTGACGCCTTGGGCTGCACGTCCCATGGTGCGGATGGTGTCGATATGCATACGGATGGTGACGCCCGATTTGGTGATGATCATGAGGTCATCTTCGTCAAAAACATTCTGAATGGAAAGGAGTTTGCCGGTTTTCTCGGTGATGTTGAGTGTCTTGACGCCCTTTCCACCGCGGTTTGTGATGCGGTAAACAGGTTCTTTGTCTTCTGGATCGTTGAGGAAGGTGCGTTTGCCGTATCCTTTCTCTGAAACCACGAGAATGGTAGAGAAGATGTCTTCAACGCAGATCATGCCAATGACACACTCTGCATCGGAGCTGAGGCTTACGCCGCGCACACCAGAGGCGTTGCGTCCCATTGGGCGCACGGTAGATTCGTTGAAACGAATGGCGCGGCCATCGCTGGTAGCCAAAACGATTTCGTTGCTGCCGTTTGTCAGTTTAGCTTCGAGTAGTTCGTCGTTGTCGCGGATACCGATGGCGTTGATACCGTTGCTGCGCGGACGCGAATAAGCTTCGAGCGATGTTTTTTTGATGACCCCTTGTTTGGTGCACATCACGATGAAGTTGTTGTCAACGTAGTCTTTGTCGGTGAGGTCGAGGACCTTGACATACGCCTTGACTTTGTCGTCGCCGGGGATATTGATGAGGTTTTGAATGGCACGGCCCTTAGAGGTTTTGTTTCCTTCGGGAATTTCGTAGACACGCATCCAGAAACAACGGCCTTTTTCGGTAAAGATCAAAAGGTAATTGTGGTTGGTGGCGACAAATAGGTGCTCCAAGAAGTCTTGATCGCGGGTGGCGGAGCCTTTAGAGCCCATGCCGCCGCGGTTTTGCACTTTGTATTCTGCTAAGTTGGTGCGTTTGATGTAGCCGGCGTGTGAAATGGTGACCACCACTTCTTCGTCGGCGATGAGGTCTTCCATGCGCATTTCGCTGGCGCTGTATTCGATCGTTGAGCGGCGCTCATCACCGTACTTATTGCGTACCTCGATGAGTTCGTCTTTGATGATTTGCATGCGGCGCTCTTCTTTGTCGAGGATGTCTTTGAGATCCGCGATGAGTTTCATGAGCTCGTCGAATTCGGCGCGGAGTTTATCTTGCTCTAGGCCGGTAAGCTGACGCAAGCGCATGTCGACGATGGCGCGCGTTTGAATGTCGGACAAACCAAAGCGCGTTGCAAGGCGGTCGCGGGCGTCGTCTGGGCTGGCAGAAGTTTTGATGATTTCGATGACTTCATCGATGTTGTCAGAGGCAATAATGAGGCCTTCAAGGATGTGGGCACGCTCTTCGGCTTTGCGCAAATCAAAACGCGTACGGCGAATCACTACCTCGTGGCGGAACTCGACAAACTCTTGAATGAGGTCTCGGACATTGAGCAGGCGCGGACGGCCGTCTACCAAACAGATGTTGTTGACAGAGAAGGAGGTCTGGAGCTGCGTGAACTTATAGAGTTTATTGAGAACGACATTGGCAATGGCGTCGCGCTTGATTTCAAAGACGATGCGCATCCCGTTGCGGTCAGATTCGTCGCGGAGGTCAGAGATGCCTTCGATTTTTTTGTCGTTGACCAACTCGGCGATCTTTTTGATCATTTCCGCTTTGTTGACCTGGTACGGAATTTCGGTAACGATGATTTGCTCGCGGCCGTTCTCTTCTTCGATTTCGGCTTTACCGCGAATGACCACGCGTCCACGACCCGTTAAGAAGGCATCGCGCACGCCTTCGTAACCGTAGATGATTCCGCCAGTTGGGAAATCTGGCGCCTTGATGTAGTTGAGTAATTCTTCGGGAGTGATGTCGCGGTTTTCGATGTAGGCGATGGTGCCGTCTACCACTTCTGTGAGGTTGTGCGGCGCCATGTTGGTGGCCATACCGACGGCAATACCGGCTGCTCCGTTGACGAGCAAGTTTGGAATTTTGGTCGGTAATACGCTTGGCTCTTGAAGGGAGTCATCGAAGTTAGGGCGGAAGTCGACCGTTTCTTTTTCGAGGTCGTCGAGCATTTCTTCGGCAATTTTGCGCAAACGCGCTTCGGTGTAACGCATGGCTGCTGGGCTATCGCCATCGACAGAACCAAAGTTTCCTTGCCCGTCTACTAAAGGATAGCGCAAAGACCAAGGTTGCGCCATGCGCACCATAGTGTCGTAAACAGAGCTGTCGCCGTGCGGGTGGTATTTTCCGAGTACTTCACCGACAATTCTTGCTGATTTCTTGTAGGGACGATTCGAGAATACGCCGAGATCTTGCATACCGTAGAGCACGCGGCGGTGTACAGGTTTGAAACCATCGCGTACATCTGGGAGTGCGCGCGATACAATAACAGACATCGAATAATCGATGTATGCCGATTTCATTTCATCTTCAATGTTGATCTGAATGATTTTTTCGCCTTCAGCCATATTTTTGAGTTAGTCTATGCGTTATTTTAAATAGAGTCTCAAAATTAATAAAATGAAGCCCCCTGCGGCTTGCGTTCACTATTTTTTACTAACAAAATGCGTCGATAAATTGTGAATAAAACCGGATGCGTTGCACAGATAAAAGTTATATTTGTAACAAGCAAACAAATACAATGGAAGCTAAATTTTCTCCACGTGTCAAAGACATGATCAGCTACAGCCGAGACGAAGCCGTGCGCTTGTCCAACGAGTTTGTGGGTGCAGAGCATTTGCTCCTCGGTCTCATTCGACTCAACGAAGGTACCGCCATCCGCATCGTCCAAGAATTCAAACTCGATTTAGCCGAACTCAAACTCGAACTCGAAAAAATACTCGCCAAAAGTGCGGTTCGCGAATTGGTCAATCTCAACTTGCCACTGCTAAAGCAAGCTGAAAACATCATTAAACAATCTTATTTAGAAGCCAAAGAATTCAAACAAAACATCATCGGGACCGAACACCTCCTTTTGACCATCCTGCGCTACGAAGACTGTGTAGCTTGTCAGGTACTCAACAAATACGGAATCATGTACGAAAACGCCCGCGACGAATACGAACTTATGTTACAAGATAAACAACAACCTTCTGCCGAATTTCCAAGTTCGGGCAACGAAGAAGACGAAAACTTCGGACAAGCGCAGCGCAAAAGCGCCGACCCCAAATCCAAAACCCCTGTTCTAGATAATTTTGGCCGAGACCTCACCAAAATGGCAGAGCTCGGAAGGCTAGATCCTATTGTGGGTCGCGAAAAAGAAATCGAACGCGTGAGCCAAATTTTGTCTCGCCGCAAGAAAAACAACCCTATCCTTATTGGCGAACCCGGAGTGGGTAAATCTGCCATCGCGGAAGGTCTTGCCCTGCGCATTGTACAAAGAAAAGTCTCCCGGATTCTCTTCAATAAGCGCATCATCTCTCTAGACCTCGCCTCGCTTGTTGCAGGCACCAAATACAGAGGTCAGTTCGAGGAGCGCATGAAAGCCGTGATGCAAGAAATCGAGAAAAACCCAGACATCATTCTCTTTATCGACGAAATCCATACCATCATTGGCGCTGGCGGTGCGAGTGGTTCTTTAGATGCATCCAATATGTTCAAGCCCGCCTTAGCGCGCGGCGAGATGCAAGCTATTGGCGCTACCACCCTCGACGAATACCGTCAGTATATCGAGAAAGACGGTGCCTTAGAGCGTCGCTTCCAAAAGGTCATCATCGAGCCCACTTCGATCGACGAAACCATCCAGATCCTCAACAACATTAAAGAACGCTACGAAGATCACCACAGCGTCCGCTACACCGACGAAGCTATTGCCGCTTGTGTCAGACTTACAGAGCGCTACATCACCGATCGTCACTTGCCCGATAAAGCTATAGATGCCCTCGACGAAGTTGGTTCGAGAGTACACATTACCAATCTGAACGTTCCCAAAGAAATTACCGATATCGAAGGCCTGATCGAAGGTCTGAAAGGTCAAAAAGCCGAAGTCATTCGCTCGCAGCAATACGAAAAAGCTGCGGAGCTCCGCGATGCCGAGCGCAAGCTCCAAGAAGACCTCGAAGCTGCCAAAAACAAATGGGAAGAAGAAGCCAAAAACAACCGTGTGGTGGTCACTGAAGAAAACGTTGCTGAGGTGGTCTCTATGATGAGCGGTGTGCCCGTCACTAAAATCTCTGAATCTGAACTTGGTAAGCTTGTCAAAATGGCCGAGCAAATTCGCGGTAAGGTCATTGGCCAGGACGATGCCGTTGCCAAAGTTGTGCGTGCCATTCAGCGCAACCGTGCCGGTCTCAAAGACCCCAACAAGCCCATTGGTTCTTTCTTCTTTTTAGGCCCAACTGGTGTGGGTAAAACACAATTAGCAAAAATTCTCGCCAAAAATTTATTTGATTCAGATGACGCGCTCATTCGCGTCGACATGTCAGAGTACATGGAGAAATTCTCAATCTCGCGTCTCGTTGGTGCCCCTCCAGGATACGTCGGCTACGAAGAAGGAGGGCAGCTCACCGAGAAAGTGCGCCGCAAGCCTTATGCTATTGTATTACTTGACGAAATCGAAAAAGCGCACCCAGACGTCTTTAATTTATTGTTGCAAGTGCTAGACGATGGCCACATGACCGATGGTTTGGGTCGCAAAATCGACTTCAAGAACACCATCCTCATCATGACCTCCAATATCGGGGCACGTCAGCTCGCAGATTTCGGAACAGGCGTAGGCTTTGGCACTAAAGCCCAACAAGATGCACAAGAACAAAATGCATTATCTGTGGTTCAAAATGCCTTGCGCAAGGCCTTCTCGCCAGAATTCCTCAACCGCGTCGATGACATGATCATGTTCAAGTCACTCAAGCGCGAAGACATCCACCTCATTATCGATATCGAACTCGAAAAACTCTTAGAGCGTATTGGCAATTTGGGCTACCACGTGAGTTGCACAGAAGCCGCCAAAGACTTCATTGCCGAAAGAGGCTACGACGAAAAATTTGGCGCGCGCCCACTCAAAAGAGCGATCCAAAAATACATCGAAGATCCACTCGCTGAAGAAATCATCAATTCCAATTTGCAAGAAGGTGACACCATTGTTTTGGATTTCGAGACCGGTGCTGATGTCTTAAAGCTGAGTATTGACAAGGCGAAGCCAAGCAAAAAGAAAGCGGATCCTAAGTCGGAGTAAGTACTTAGTGCTTCTTCACCACTTCCTCGTAAGGGACGCGTACGCGCTCTCCCCAGATTCCTGGTTCTGTACCGAGCCCAACGGCTACAACCATATTGATCTCTGCACGGCGCGGTAACTTGAGGTAGCGCTTGAGGCGCTTTTCGTCAAAGCCCTCGAGTGGGCAGCTATGAAAACCTTCAGCGGCCACTGATAGCATAAACGTTTGAGCGGCAAGTGCGCACGACTTATGTGTCACGATGCGCACCGCTGCAGCGCCACCAGTTCGGTAAAATGGTTTGAACAAGCCACCAAAGAAACTAATTGTAAGTCTGAGTGCCGCCATAATGCGAAGTGGGTCTGCGGTGTAGAGCAAAGGCATGACTTTACCATAATACTGCAACATCATTTTTTGAGCCTTTGTTGGTTCTCCTTTAATTTCTTGTTGAACCTGTGCCAGGTGCCAATTTTTGCGTTGTTTCCAGAGGTCGGGGCGCGTCACAAAAACGACTAATTCTTGTGCCGTTTTGGCTGCAGATTGACCCAGGCAAAGTTCGGCGACAATTGCCTTTTCTTTGGGTGTATTGATCCAATGAAAACCCCAAAGCTGCATATTGCTCGAATTAGGGGAGAGGATGCTTCTTTTGAGGCTGCGTTCGATGACTTCGGCAGGCACCGAAACATTGGGGTCGAATTTGCGGTTGCTACGTCTGAATTGGATAATCTGTTCGAAGTTTTCTTGCTGGCTCATGCTATTCTTGTTTAATGGCGGTTACGGTAAATCCTTGAGCACGAAGTAGGGCTACGACGCCATCAGGGCCACTGAGGTGAGCTGCCCCAACGCCAAAAAATGTGCTTTCTTTTTGCATTTGAGCACGCATCGGTGCTATCCAACTTTTGTTGCGTTGCACCAACAATAATTCATTGAATTCAGGGTAAGCGGAAGTTTCTTCTGCCATGAGTTTGCCTAGTGTTTCGAGGTCTTCTCTGAGATAGCATGCAAGAAGGGTGTCATAGTTTTTCATGTCGCTCTTGTAATCTTGCTTGAGCATGTCTACTTGCGTTTGCATGGGTAATTGGTCGAAGAGTCCGAGCTGAAATTCGATGGTTTCGAGGCCAATAGTTTCTTTCTTTTTCTTTTTGGCCATCTTATTGAATTCCATCTCGTAAGATGCCATATTCGACATGTTTTCTTGAATGAGGACACTCGAGAAAAACATGGGTTTGAGTTTACTGCTGCGCTCAAATTTGCTCTCGCTCCATTGGAGACTGTCTATGCAATAGGCCTTGAGCTGAAGATAATCTTGTGCCGCCATGAAATCTTTGAGTGTTTTGCCATCTGGGAGCATGACTTTTTGGGCTAAAGCTATTTTTTCAGCGCCGCTCATATCGAGGTCAACCTCCATGGCGATTGTTGTGGAAGCGTCAAAAGCGCGTTTGAGGCTATTGCTCAGCTCAAACTTATCTTTTGGTAGGATATGAATTGTGCCATACAGATAGGATGCCTCGGTGAGTCCGTTTCCTGAGATTTGATACAATAATTGGGAATGAGAAAAGCCCGAGAGGCATAAAAAATAGAGAAGTAATTTTTTCATGTCCCAAAATTACACAAACTTTGGTTACAGCGTAGAAACTGCTTTTTTGACACGCATGTCAGTAATTTTCTGCCAGCTTGTCTCAAATTACCGCTTGGTCTACTATTTGTCTAGCCTACGCCAAAGAATAAAATAGAAATTATGTCAGTCGAGAACGAGCTACCAAACGAAGAACTAAACAACAGTGATGAATTGAACTCAGAACAAACTGTTCAAGAAAATCAAGATGCAACAGAGACGCAAGAAGAGCAATTGATCGACGAATACAAGGATAAATTTGTTCGTCTTTACGCTGAGTTTGACAACTACCGCCGCAGAACCAACGAAGAAAAATTAAATTTAATTGCTTCAGCGGGTAAAGATGTGATCAGTTCTATGCTGCCTGTTTTGGATAACTTCGAGCGCGCCATCGCCACCAATGAAAATTTGGAAGATCTAGCGGCCATCAAAGAAGGCTTTAATTTGATTTTTAACCAACTGAAGGGAATTTTAGAAGCAAAAGGCTTGAAGCCAATGGAAGCCAAGGGCTTAACATTTGATAGCGACCTCCATGAGGCTATTGCCAATATTCCCGCTCCAGAAGAGGCCTTGAAAGGCAAAGTAATTGATGATGTAGAAAAGGGTTATTACCTCAATGACAAAGTATTGCGCTTTGCAAAAGTTGTCGTTGGTCAATAAATAAAACATGAGTAACAAGCGCGATTATTACGAAGTATTAGGGGTTTCCAAAAACGCCGATGAGTCTGAAATCAAGAAGGCTTACCGCAAACTTGCCCTCAAGTATCACCCTGATAAAAACCCTGACGACGCCAGTGCCGAAGAAAAGTTCAAGGAAGCTGCCGAGGCCTATGAGGTATTGAGCAATGCCGATAAGAAAGCACAATACGACCGCTTTGGCCACGCCGGAATGGGCGGTGCCGGAGGTTTTGGTGGTGGCATGAACATGGACGACATCTTCTCCCAATTTGGCGACATCTTCGGAGGTGCATTTGGCGGAAGCTTCGGCGGAAGCCGAGGAGGTTCTAGAGTGGTGAAAGGCACCAACTTGCGCGTCAAAATGAAACTCACGCTAGAAGAAATAGCTGGCGGTGTCAAGAAAAAAATCAAGGTCAATAAATTGGTTCAGGCCGAGGGCGTGACCTATAAAAATTGCCCCACATGTCAGGGTACGGGTCGCATTACCCGCGTGGCACAAACTTTTTTGGGCGCCATGCAAACGCAGTCTGCGTGTCATGTGTGTCAGGGCGCAGGCAAAACTGTAGAGTCTAAGCCCGCCGACGCCGATGCGCAAGGCCTCAAAAAACAAGAAGAAATCATCGAAATTGAAATACCTGCAGGTGTAGAAGAAGGCATGCAACTCAGCGTGCGCGGAAAAGGCAACGCGGGGCCTTTCAATGGCGCTCCCGGAGACCTCATTGTCGTGATCGAAGAAATAACCCACGACGAGCTGCGCAGAGAAGGGGAAAACCTCCACTACGACGCCTATCTTCATTTTACAGACGCTGTATTGGGTGCCTCTATCGAAGTACCGACGGTTGGCGGAAAGGTAAAAATCAAAGTAGATGCCGGAACGCAAAGCGGCAAAGTATTGCGCTTGCGTGGCAAAGGTTTGCCTAATGTACAGCGTTACGGCACGGGCGACCTATTTGTGCACCTGCACATCTATACCCCAACCAACGTCAGTAAAGAAGAGCGTGAGTTACTAGAAAAACTTCGCGATTCTGAAAACTTTGATCCTTACAAAGCGCAAAAAGATAAAGGCTTCTTTAGCCGCATGCGCGACATCTTTAGTTCATGAAATTCCTAGCCTTAGCTCAACTTGGTCGGAGCTCAGTAGGGCTGTATATGGGGGGTGTCGCCATCCTGATACTCTTATTCATATTGGGCGGTTTACCGCTGTTTTTTGATGCAAGTTGGCGCTTGCCTTCTTCTGAAATCGATATCGAAAATCCTACATTCATCGCTGCCTACGGCACTACGCGCCTGTTTGTCGGAGAACTGCTCTCGTTCTTTTTTGCCTGTGTAGGTTTCGTTGTGTATTTGCGTTTTGCTCACAAGCGTCCGCTGCGGGCTATTTTTACAGCAGCTCCTCACTTTCGCTGGAAGCGCTTTTTTGGTTTTGGTCTTCTTGTCACTGTTTTGCTCTTGGGCGTAGCGGTTCTCGAACCCTTGATCAATGGCCAAGCGCATGCCTTCAAATGGAACTATAACGCCGCCGAATTTTGGCCCTTGGTGCTTGCTGCTTTTTTGCTGCTTCCTTTTCAAATTGCTCTTGAAGAACTTGTTTTTAGAGTCTACGCCCTACAGGGGCTTTACCAGCGCACCAAAAGTGTTTGGGTCAGCATGGTCTTGAGTTCGATAATGTTTGCCTTGTTGCACCTCGAAAATCCAGAAGTTGCTGCTCTTGGCTACAGCGTATTGCTCTATTATTGGATGTCAGGGCTCTTTTTGGCCCTCATTACTGTTCAAGACGACGGCACTGAACTCGCCATGGCTTTTCATCTTGTCAATAATTTGTTTGGTGTTTTAGTGATCACTACCGATTGGCAAGTGTTCAAGACCAGCTCGCTCTTTATCGATCAGCGTGGCCCAAGTGGAGTGGCCGGTACCTTACTTGGCGGCTTAGTGCTTTTCTCTGTACTATATTGGCTTCTGGCCAAAAAATTCAACTGGAAGTCTCTAAAGACGTTGCGCTAGTCTAGATTTTTCTTAGCTTTAAGTCATGATTAAAGTCGTGCAAATCAGTAAGTCTTATCAGCGCAAGCTGGTTTTAGACGACGTCAGTATAGAAGTTGCTAAGGGTCAGATATTTGGCTTATTAGGCCCCAACGGCGCCGGTAAAACTACCCTGATCCGCATGCTCAATCAAATGCTAAGCCCAGATGCGGGCCAACTCTATTATGACGGTCAACTGCTGCAACCAAGCCATTTACAACACATTGGTTATCTACCTGAAGAGCGAGGCCTCTACAAAAACATGGAGGTACGTGCCCATTTAATCTTTTTAGCCCAGCTCAGAGGCCTGAGCAAAGCTGCTGCAAGCGCAAACGTCGATCACTGGCTACAACATTTTGACATCCAAGATTGGCGCAACAAACGCATTGCCACGCTTTCCAAAGGCATGGCTCAAAAAGTACAGTTCATAGCTGCGCTCGTGCACCAACCTCAAGTGCTCATTCTCGACGAACCACTCTCGGGCTTTGATCCACTTAACGTAGAGCTCATTATGAATGAAATCAAGGCGCTCAAAGCACAAGGTACGACCATTATATTGTCCACGCACAACATGAAAAGCGTCGATGAAATCTGCGACCACGCTGCCTTGTTGCATCAGGGTACTTTACTTGCCCAAGACAGCATCTTCAATTTGCGCCAAACTCATGCAAAAGGTCAAATATTCGTGCGCTTCAAAGGCAACATGCTCAGTTTTGCCAACGCCCTCTGGACCGACTTCACTTTGCTTTCTCAACACGAACCTGCAGAAGGTCTTTTTGAATGCATGCTCCAAATTAGAGGCGAACGCACGGTTAATGACCTCATGCGCAGCCTTCAAGACCAAGTTGCTGTAGAACACATCGAATTGCTCTTGCCATCTATGCAAGAAGTTTTTATCGACCTCATTACCCAAAAAGAACATCAAGATGTCTAAGTTTTTGCTTCTCACCGTACGCGAAATCCAAGAAAGACTTGGACAAAAAGGATTTTGGTACATGCTCGTTTTGGGTCCAGTGGTTGTTCTGCTCATTTTAGTTGCCTTGCTCAAGGCTGCCGACCAAGGAAAGCAAGAGCTCCAGGTCCTCATTGCAGACCCGGGTCAAATCATGGACCACCGCCTCATGGCCCAAGAAGAAAAATACATTCATTATTATTTCATCGACGACTACCTCGAATTAACTGAATTCGAGAAAGGAAAAGCATATCGTGATTTTGATGTGTTGGTAGAACTCAATGAAAAGGTGCTCAACAACAAAAAGTGCTTCGTTTTTTACCGTGACCAGTTGGGCTTTGACGCCCGTATTCAACTCAAGTTTGAGGTCGAAAGACGCCTAGAAGAGCTCATTGCTGCCCAACACTCTTCCTTAAGTGCCGCAACTTTTCGCCAGATCAAGCAAGGCATCATCTTTGATTTTCGCGACCTCAAAGACCCTAAAAACGAGTCTAAAGAAGCCAATGCCTGGGCGGGTTTCGTACTTGGTGCCTTTATTTTATTTTTCGTCGGCCTCTATGGCATGACCATCTTTCGGGCAACTGTCCGAGAGAAAAGCAATCGCATTGTAGAAGTGTTGCTCGCCAGTGTACGCCCGCAGCAGCTCATGCTGAGCAAAATTGCAGGAATTGGTTTGGTGGCACTCTTGCAGCTTTTTGGCTGGGTACTTATGTTGACGCTGGGCTTTGTGCTCCTGCGCGAGACCCTTTTTGTGGATATTTTAGACCCAAGCCATTGGGGGCAAGGAGGTCCAGAGCGCCTCAACCCGCTATCTACGTTGGTGTTTGAGCAACTCAATTTACCTTTTTTATTGCTGCATTTTCTTGTGTTTTTTGCCGCGAGTTTTCTGTTTTATGGGGCGCTTTTCGCGGTGTTGGGCGCGCGCAGCAGCGCCGACGCCGACGGCCAGCAGTTTTTGCTGCCGCTGATTTTTTTAGTGTCCTTTGGTATTTTCGCCGGCATTTACGCTATTTATTACCCCAACACCACACTTGCAAACGTTATGACTTATTTGCCATTCAGCTCTCCTGTTTTGGCCTTCATCACTTTGGCAAAGGGTGCTAGTGTAAGCGCCTACACAACGGTATTGCTGAGTTTAGTCGTTTTATTGGCGAGCGCACTGCTCTTGCTCAAGCTCGCAGGTCGTTGGTACAAAAACTCCATCCTTAAGTTTTAGAACATGCACAGGGCCGTCATCGATTTGGGTACCAACACCTTCAATCTGCTGATCGCCGATACCCAAACACGTCAAGTCTTATTTCAAACCAAAGAAGGCGTGGCGCTCGGCATGGGCGGCATCAACGAAAAACGCATTAGTGACGAAGCCATGGTGCGCGCTCTTGAGGCGCTGCGTCAGTTCAAGGCACATTGCCTGCAATGGAAAGTTCAAGAAATTCGAGCAATCGGTACTTCCGCACTACGCGATGCCAAGAATGCGCCAGACTTTTTACAAAAGGTTTTTATCGAATTACAAATTTCAATTCAAATCATTTCGGGTCTTCATGAAGCTGATTTGATTTACAAAGGCGTTCAGTTGACCTACGATTTTGCGCAACCCGCCCTCATCATGGACATCGGTGGAGGTTCAACAGAATTGATTGCTGCAACAAACGAGGGCCCTTACTTAGCACAATCTTTCGATATCGGGGTCTCGCGTCTTTTTCAGGCTTTTGATTTTTCAGATCCTTTTTCCAATGCTGATATTCACAAAGTAGAAGCTTTCTTAGCTCAAAAATGCGGGACTTTTTTCAAACAAAAGTTACCTCAAATACTCATCGGTTCATCTGGTAGTTTTGAAACATTTTATGAGTTAATGGAGGAGCGCATTTTTAATTCAAAAAGCGATTCAGTTGAGGTAGATTGCAATCGATTCATACACATGCTCGAGCAAATTATGGCTTCCACCCAGGCCGAGCGCGACCAAAATCCGCACATCATTGCCATCCGAAAAAAGATGGCACCACTTGCCGCAATCAAAACCCGTTGGGTCTTGCGGCAGGCCAACATCCAACAGATTTATATTTCACCTTATTCCTTGAAAGAAGGGGTATTATTTGGCAAATGAAAACATATAGTAACTTACTCTACCTTTTTTTGTCATTTTTAGCCTTTGGGCAGTCGGATTACGATGTGCTCCACTATGATTTAAATATCATTCTGAGCAAAGATTCCAAACAAATTCAATTGAATGAAGCACTGCAAATTAGACTTTTAGCACCAACAAGTCAATTGATTTTAGATTTAATGGCCCCTCATCAGCAAAAGCCAGGCATGAAAGTAAGTAGCGTAAAGGCGCCTTATCAAAATGTCAAATGGCAGCAAACCGATGAGCAGTTGTTGATAGAGCTGCCTGCCCAATTGCAAAAAGGCGACATCCAACTTTTCATTCAAATGAGTGGCGAGCCAAGCGATGGCCTGATCATGAACGACAACAAATATGGCGACCCAACATTCTTTGCCGACAACTGGCCCAATCGGGCGCATTATTGGTATGCCTGCAATGATCATCCATCGGATAAAGCCACCTATACTTTTTTGGTAGAGTCACCAAGTATTTATCAGGTGGTTGCCAATGGAAGCTTAATGTCTAAAACACCAAAACCCGAACGCAATGCCGTCTTATGGCACTACGCCATCAATGAACCTATTCCAACAAAGGTTGCTGTTGTGGGTGTTGCCGATTTTGCAAGTCGCCGCTATGCATCAAGCGCAGATATTCCGATCAATGGTTTTGTTTACCCGCAAGACAGCATACGTGCCCTTGCTTCTTTTGAAGTAGCGCCAACCATTTTGAAATTCTATCAAACTTTAATAGGTCCGTATCCATTTGCAGAACTCAATCATGTGCAATCTACCACGCGCTACGGCGGAATGGAAAACGCAGGCTGCATCTTCTACGACGAAAATTCCTTGAATGCCGATTTGCGCAGCACCCACCTCATTGCCCACGAGGTAGCGCATCAGTGGTTTGGCAATGCGGTCAGTGAGGCAGACTGGCAACATCTCTGGCTCAGCGAGGGTTTTGCAACCTACCTGACCAATATGTACATTGAGCAGTTTGAGGGTAAAAGTGCTTTTTATACGCAACTTGATAGGGATAGAATACGGATCTTTAATCTCTACAACAACGGATTTCATCAACCTTTGGTAGATTCCTTGACACCCAACCTTTTGGAACGCCTCAATGCCAATGCGTATCAAAAAGGCGCATGGGTTTTGCATATGCTCCGCCACGAAATGGGCGATTCTTTATTCAAGCTGGGCTTGCAACAATTTTACACGACCTATAAATACCAAAACGCCACTTCTCAAGATTTTGTGCATCTCATGGACAGTCTTTGCCCCAAAGATTTGGCGCCATTTTTCAATCAATGGTTGTATCAAGTAGGGCATCCGCAATTGAAAACGCGCTATTTCATGAAAAAGGGCATTTGGTATTTCGAAGTCATTCAAGTACAAGATGAACTCTTTACGTTTCCGTTCCAATTGAAAGTGAGTTCAGACGTAGCGGCACCTGATTTAATTGAATTTCAGGTTACAAAGCGCAAGCAGCAATTTGAAATTCCAAAAGAACTCACCGGACATGAAGTTCAAATCACGATAGATCCGCACATGCATTTGTTATTCGAGCCTGTATATTAAATCTCTTTTCTCAATTTAGAACATGTTCTAAATTAATTACTCGATGGGTTTGTTTTTTGGGGGTTTACTTACTTTTACTTTGATAACCCTAATGACCCTTATATTGATATGAAAAATTTACTCTCCATTCTTTTTGTTCTTGTTTCAACTTTTGCAAGTGCTCAACTTACCAATGGCCTCATTGCCTTGTTTCCTTTTGATCAGAACTATAACGACCTCAGTTCAAATCAAATCTTACTCAATCCAACAGGAACTAGCTTTACCTCAGATAGATCAGGGGTTCCAGGGCAGGGACTAGCGCTAGGTAATCAGAATTATATCACTTTTGCGGATCCTTCGATAAAAGTGCAATTACCAATAACGATGTCTGTTTGGGTAAATATTCAGTCATTCTCTACTTTCAATACCATCTTAATGAGTGACAACGTTTACAATAATTATTATGGTTATTGGCTAAATATTGCTGGAAGTACAGGGCAAGTAGGTGTTCACATCGCTGGAGGTTTAGGTGGTGCAAATTCCGGCAACCGACGATCGTTTCTTACCAACGATGGATTGACCCTCAATACATGGCATCATATTGTGGCTATTATCAACGGTGCTCAAGATATGCAGATCTACATCGACTGTCAATTACAAAACGGCACTTATTCTGGCACTGGTTCTACAAACATGTTGTATTCCAACGCAGATTCGGGAATTGGCTATTATATCGGAAATTCAACAAATACGAACGGTGCCTTCTTGCAAGGTAGCATGGATCAATTTGCTATTTGGAATCGCATACTTACGCCAGCAGAAATTTTAAGCCTCTGCGATAAGTCAAATACCTTGACAATTGATGAGAAGGATTTACAATTGAGTTTAGCTCCCAATCCTTTTAACGATGAGGTAGTTCTTACTTGCACTCAACCAGGTGTCTATTCAATTTTTGATCTTCAAGGTAAATTGCTACAAAGTGGCACCGTAGACGGTCAGGGCCAACAGCTCCTCAATCTTTCACATTTGAGTTCAGGAAGCTATTTGTTTGAGCTTTCCCAAAATGGAAGCGTTCAATCCAAACAAATTATCAAACTATAAAACTTACTGGTAATCGGAGTCGTCAAAAGACTTTGAACTATCGGCAACCATGGATTTGATCACCATGATTTCGTCTTCGTTGAGGTAGCGCCATTGACCCACCGGAAGATCGAGTTTGATGTTCATGATGCGGATGCGCTTGAGCGTAGCTACGCGGTAGTCAAAGAATTCGCACATGCGGCGTATTTGGCGATTGAGCCCTTGCGTCAGAACAATCCGAAAGGTAAAGGCATCGATTTGGCGTACATCGCAGCGGCGGGTTTTGGTGCCTAAAATGGGTACGCCTTGGCCCATTTTGCGAATGAAATCTGGGGTAATGCGTTTGTTAACCCGCACCAAGTATTCTTTTTCGTGGTTGTTGCGCGCACGCAATATTTTATTGACAATATCGCCGTCGTTGGTCAAGAATATTAGCCCTTCGCTGGGTTTGTCTAGCCTTCCGATCGGAAAAATACGTTTTGGGTGATTGATGTAATCAATGATGTTGTCTTTTTCGCGGACGTGGTCGGTGGTGCAGACAATCCCGACAGGTTTGTTGAAGGCAATATAAATGAAATCTTCTTGGGGCGCACCTACAGGTTCGTCGTCTACGGTGACAACATCTCCGGGCATGACTTTGGTGCCCATTTCGGGTACCTGCCCATTGATCATGACCCTTCCGCGTTCAATGAGTTGGTCTGCAGCCCTGCGCGAGCAATAGCCAACTTCACTAAGGTATTTATTGATGCGGATGCCTTCTGTTTGGTCCATAACCGGTTTTGATTCGGTGGCAAAGGTACAGAATTTTGAAGGCCTTGGCTACTAATTCCTAAAAACCGATGCGGGCTCCAGTTTGGTGATGCGGCGGATGGCAAATAAAGTTCCTGAAATACTGATGACGGCCGTGATGACGAAAAAGCCAAATTTGATGGCGGGTGAGAAAGTAAAGAGCGTGCCGGCGTTGGCAATGCCGTTTCTGAAGCCTTCGATCAAAGCATAACCAATTAAAAAACCGACGATGGCGTAGAGGGTGGCTTGCATCAGGATGAGCTTTCTGATGTAGCCGTTGGTAGCGCCAATAGCTTTAAGCGTACCGTAGTCTTTGATGCGGTCAATCGCTGCAGAGTAGAGGGTGAGCCCGATGATGATGAAGCCCGAAATGAGGGCGAAAATAATGAGTGTCCCGAATGAAAAGGCGATACCGCTGGACTTAAGTACCGTCAGGATGGTCTGGTTTTTAAATTCTTTCGGCATCCAGGCCTTGACTCCCGGAATATTCGCATTGATCAATTTCACGACCTTTTCCATGTTTTGGGTTTTGTCTACTTCCACTAAAAATGCGGAGGTCTTTGAACCCGAAACGTTGCCTAAGAAACGCGCGCGGTCTATGGTGGTGTAGGAAATGAGCCCGCCGCCAAAAGAGCGTGCGCCTTTGGTGAGCGCGGCAATCCGCACTTGTTTGTTATTGAGTTCGAAGTAGTCGCCTTTTTTGGGGCTGCCCAGTGCTTTGGCGTCGAAGAAGTCTACCGAAACAGCGCCATCCGAAATCAGGTCTTGGGGGCCCCCGTCAAAAAAAATACCTTGCTGTATACCATTAAACTCCGGGAGTTCAACACCCACAATACTTAGGCCAGCCGCGGTGCCGTCGGGGAAGCGCGCCGCGCCACTTGCAAGCACAAATTGGTGCGCTTTTTTGATGTGAGGTAAACTTTCCATTTCAAAGCCGAGGCGCACATCAATAGGGGCGAGCGCATTGACGTTCTCGGTTTTGTTGTCGGTAACCCAGATGTAGCCATCATTGACGCGCACAAAATAACACATGGCGTTAGTCAGGAAGGTGAAGATGCCTGTTTGTTGCCCCACCAAAAAGATGGAAATAATGACACCAAACAAGGCACCAATGCTCTTGGGCTTATCGAATTTGATGAATTTAAGGGCAGTGCGCAGTAATTGCATGGCTTATAAAGAAATGATGCATTCTACTCGGCTGCCAATCAATACCGCATCGGGTTGGTCTATGCGCACGCGCACTTCTCTGACCCTACGGTCCTCGAGGTTGTCTGCGCGGTCATTGAAAATTGATTTTTTGGACAAAAACGGCGCGCAATATACAACCGTCCCGGAACTGAGCTTTTCTTTTGTTCCTTGAATGTTTATGTGAACACGTTGGCCTTTCTTGACTTTCATGGCAAACAGCTCGTCTACTTCTGTGGTGGCGATGAGGTCTCCTTTTGGTGCAAAATCAGCGAGTTTGCTGCCAATACCAACAGCTTGCCCCATTTTGACATCCCAATTCAAGACCATGCCATCTGCAGGTGCGTAGATATTCTTTTTGTCGAGGAGTTTTTGCGCGTAATTGCGTTCGGTCTGAACTTCTTCGATAGCAGCTTGGGCCTCTGCCAAATCTGCCTTGGCAATAGCGAGGTCTGCTCTCAAATTGTTATAGATACTTTCGGAGTCAAAAGCTGCTTTTTCGGTGCCTGCTTGTGCATCGGCCAAGCGACGGTCGCGTTTGCGTTCGGTATCTGCTAAACTGATCTTAAGTTCGATGGCCGCAATTTTGGCTTCTAAACTTTTGACGCGCTGCTTGCGAGTGGCCAAGCGGGCATCGCTTTGCTGGATTTGAGCTGCGTCTACGCTTTGGTCAAGGGTGAGTAGGAGCGTGCCTTTTTTCACCATTTGTCCTTCTTGCACATGAATTTGTACAATTTTACCTGCACTTTCGGCTCCGAGTGGGCTGATTTTGCCAGCTGGTTCTATGCGCGCAATGCCGATGATTTGCTCAATTTTGTCAACCTTGTATTTTTCAACTTTGACTTTCTTTTCTTCCTTTCCTCCGCAAGAATTAAGGGCTACGAACAGAACGATAGGGGTGAGAATTTTTAAATACATATCAATGAATGGCTAATTTTTGTGAAAGGTCTTGTTTGGTGATTTCTTTGGCAAAGCCTCCATCTACTTCAATGATGCGGTCTGCGTATTGGATCAGTCGGGGGTCGTGGGTAACGACACACACCGCCTTGCCGTTGCGGGCGAGGTTCACGAGCTCTTGCATCACGGTAGAAATCGAGTTGGCATCTAGCGAGGCGGTGGGCTCATCGCAGAGCACGAGCTGCGGGTCGGTGACTAAAGCGCGCGCAATGGCCACGCGTTGTTGCTGGCCGCCAGAAAGTTGTTTGGGTAAATTGCCTTTGCGATCGAGCATCCCGACGAGTTCGAGTGCAGCCAATGCTTTTTGCTTGGCCTCGGCTCTTGGTAATTTTTTGAGCTGCAAGGGCATCATGACGTTGTCTAGGGCGTTGAGCGGTGCAATGAGGTTGAAACTCTGAAAAACAAAGCCAATGGTATGCAAACGCAGCGCGGCGAGTTGGTTTTGATTGAGTTCATTTACAAATTGCTCCTTGACCCAAAGTTGGCCATAAGAGGGGTAAATGACACAGCCCAGCAAAGAGAGTAGAGTGGTCTTGCCAGAACCCGAGGGCCCGATGATGAGCAAGAGCTCTCCGGACCTGATTTCGAGATCTACAGGTTGCAGCGCAACAATGGTTTGGTCGCCGACTTGGTATTCTTTGCCTACGCCGGCAAGTTTGGCTATCGGATTCATGAGAATTTGAGTAAGCGTTTGATCCAGCCCATTTTAGTGATGGTATAAGGCGGATACTTCAAAGGTACTTCAAATAAGCGGGGTTTTTCGAAAACTGATTTCCGATGTGAAAATGTATCAAAGCCTGCCTTGCCGTGATAACTGCCTGTGCCGCTTTGCCCAACACCGCCAAATGGCAAATTCGGGTTGGTGATGTGCATAATGGCATCATTGATGCAACCGCCACCAAAAGAAAGTTGACTTAGCCAACCTGCTTGTTCGGCTTTGTTATTGGAAAACAAATAAGCCGATAATGGTTTTTCGTGGTCTTGAATGTAGTTGAGCGCGACTTCAAAATGAGTGTAAGGAAGCAAAGGAAGAATTGGACCGAAGATTTCTTCCTGCATGATGGGATCTTCTAAACTAATGTCTCTGAGGAGCGTTGGTTCTATGGTTCGGGTATTTCGATCGACCTTTCCTCCGTATGAAACTTTTTCTTTTTGAATGAGTTGCTCCAAACGCGCTAAATTCCGTTCATTGATGATTTGCACGTAGTTTTTGTTTGCAAAAGTGTATTGATTTTTTTCAATTTCTTGTTGCAATAAAACCAGGCATTCTTGGTAAATGCTTTCATGGACAAAAACGTAGTCAGGAGCAATACAGGTTTGCCCTGCGTTCAAGAATTTGGCCCAAACCAAACGCTTGATGGCGGTCGGCAAGTCGGCGCTCGGCGTCAAGATTGCAGGGCTCTTGCCACCTAGTTCCAGGGTTACGGGGGTGAGGTGCTTGGCCGCAGCCTGATACACAATGCGCCCCACAGCGGGGCTGCCGGTAAAAAAGATTTTGTCAAAACGTTCCTGGAGCAAGGCAGTGGTTTCTTCTACGCCGCCTAAAACTACTGTAAAAAGTTGCGGGTCAAAGTATTGCGATACTAGGTCTGCCATGCACTGCGCGCTGTTGGCGGCAAGTTCAGAGGGCTTTAAAATTACAGTATTGCCCGCTGCGAGTGCTGCAATTGCGGGTGCAAAAGACAACTGAATCGGGTAGTTCCAGGCGCCGATCACCAAACAGACCCCCAAAGGTTCGGGCACCATGAAAGACTTGCCAGGCAAATTGACCAAATTGGTGCGCACTTTTTGCGCTTTCATCCATTTGGGCAACGCGCCCAAAGCCTCATCGATATCTTTGATCAAAATAGCCCATTCCGTCAAAAAAGCTTCGTGCTCAGACTTCTGAAAATCGGCATGTACAGCCGCATAAATCTTTGCTTCGTTTTCTTGGAGCAGCTGCTTGAAGCGCTGCAAAGCACTTTTGCGCGCGGCGAGCGTTTTGGTATGTTGGGCCTTGAAATAGCTGCGTTGATTGGCGAGTAGGTCGGAGAAATGCATGTCTGTAAGTTTGAACTAAAGTTAAAACACCTGAAGCACAAAAGGGTTTAAATTTTATATATTTGATAAAAAATTATTATACATGAAATCCACCAAAATCACCTACTGGATCACCACCATCCTCCTTTTTTTAATGGAAGGCCTCATGCCAGCACTCACTTCTCAATCCGAAATGGCCAAGGAAAGCATCGCTCACTTGGGTTATCCGGCATATTTTGGCATCGCGCTCACTTGTTTTAAAGTACTCGGTGCCCTTACCTTGATCATTCCTCAAATCCCTGGCCGTCTCAAAGAATGGGCTTACGCTTGTTTTTTCATCGAGTTTTTGTTTGCATCCATCAGCCACGCAGCTGTCGACGGCATTAATGGTGAAACATTCATTCCTTTGATCGCAGTTGCTGTTTTACTGTTGTCGTATACATCTTACCACAAGTTACAGCAACAATAATTCATGCAGGACCAGCCCAATAATCCGCTGCACGGCGTCAAGTTAGCCGATATGTTAGATGCCTTGGTAGAGAACTACGGTTGGGAGCACATGGCCTTCAAGGTCAACATCAATTGCTTCAAAATTGATCCGTCGATCAAATCGAGTTTGGTTTTTCTGCGTCGTACTGCCTGGGCTAGAAACAAAGTGGAGGCGATGTATTTAGAAATGATGCGCAAGAAATGACTACCACTTACTACCAAGATTTCGACGCCGAGCAAAAGCAGATTTGTGAAAGTCTTCATGCGCTCATCTCAGCCAAGCTGCCTTCGGCCGAAAACAAGATTTGGCATGCGCACCCCGTTTGGTTCCTAGACGGCAATCCTATTGTGGGTTTCAGCAAACAAAAGAAAGGCATCCAACTCATGTTTTGGAGCGGTGCCGATTTCGACGAACCCGGTTTGGTAGTGCGCGCAGGCAAATTCAAAGACGCCGCTATTTGCTATCAAAACAGCTCCCAAATAGATAAAGAGATGCTCGTACACTGCCTAGAAAAATCCGTGACCATCCAGTGGGATTACAAAAATATTGTGAAGCGAAAGGGGCAGCTGCTGCGCTTGAAGAATCTATCTTTCAATCCTTAGAGGTTTAAGTGATATTTTCATCGAAAATCAGATTCTTTAAATGGTCTCTAAGGGGTTTAATTCACTTAATTCATGTAAAAAAAGTGAATGAACTCACTTAATTCATGTTAAATAAGTAAATAGAGTGGTGTTTTGTAAAACAGCTCCCTAACACCCCAACTTCTTTACAGTTTAAAAAGCATAAATGCATGACACAAAACAAAGACATCAATCACATCTATTACGGGGAGCCACCCCTTTTCTTCGTTTTTGCCGTATGCATTGCCATCATCATTATAGGATTTCCTTGGTTATCGCTTTTTTTGACTTTTGGTTGGTTTGGCAAATCATTATTACTGCTGGTCCTTTTTGCAGCTGGTAGATTTACAATAAAAAATACGATCCTACGAGTTGCATTTCAGCAAGATGCTATTCTTGTCAACTATTTGTTTGGAAAAAAGCGCTGCCTGGGTTACGAGGAGGTGGAACACTTTATGTACAATCAAGAGGGTTTTCTTCCTTTTAAAGTAGTCGTCGCAAAACTGAAGCTTGAAAAAAGCAAGAAGTTTCATTTTTACCTCCCAGATTCATCAGCTGGAGTTTTGACTGTATTTTTACTCGAAAAAGGACTAACCATTAGAAATCAGCAATAGTCATGGTTATTGACGAATAAAGAAAAAAATAGGAATTGATTATTCCTACTTATTAAGAAGAAAATGATTAACCCCAAACATTTCCTCCCAACTCTTGTTACAAATTTAAATCTCCACACATGCGCAATAGCGGTTATGTATTCACGCCTTATCAAGCTCCAGAGCTCTCGGACTTCGAGCGCTTGTTTGATATTTTTAGCGAACTCATTGTACATACTTCGGGCGATGTAGATGAAGCGCTGGAGTGGCTCAATGTCTTGGATAAGGAATACAGCCTGACCAACGACAAATACACCATGGACGACTTCATCGAGGACCTCAAGAAAAAGGGATATTTGCGCGAAGAAATTTTGCCCGACGGAAAAGGCCAGATGAGCGTAACGGCCAAGACCGAACGCATTTTGCGCAAAAATGCGATGGAGCAAATCTTTGGGAATATCCGCAAGAGTGGGCGAGGGCAGCACAAATCCAAAAAGAGTGGGTTAGGAGACGAAGCTACCGGTGAGTTTAGAGATTTTCAGTTTGGCGATGCGCTCGAAAATATTTCGATTACAGAGAGCCTGAAAAACGCGCAGATCAATCATGGTGTAGGGGAGTTCCGGCTTACCGAACAAGATTTAGTGGTCGAGGATACCCACCACCAATCGCAGATGAGTACGGTGCTTATGATCGATATTAGCCACAGTATGATCCTCTACGGCGAAGACCGCATTACGCCCGCCAAAAAAGTAGCCATGGCGCTGGCAGAGCTCATTACCACGAGTTATCCGAAAGATACCCTAGACGTGATTGTCTTTGGCAACGACGCTTGGCCAATTAGCATCAAAGATTTGCCGTATTTGAACGTTGGGCCCTACCACACCAATACGGTTGCTGGCCTAGAGCTCGCTATGGATATCTTGCGCAGAAAACGCAATACCAACAAGCAAATTTTCATGATTACCGACGGCAAGCCGAGTTGCTTGCGCTTGCCAGATGGTCAATACTACAAAAACAGCAATGGCCTAGATGACTACATCGTAGACAAATGCTACACCATGGCGGCGCAAGCCCGCAAAATGCACATCCCGATCACCACCTTCATGATTGCCCAAGATCCGTATTTGCAGCATTTTGTGGACGAATTCACGAAGTCCAACAAAGGGAAGGCCTTTTTTACCGGATTGAAAGGCTTAGGTGAAATGATTTTCCACGACTACGAAACCAATCGTAAAAAACGAATGAACTGATATGATAGACACCAACATCCATACGCTCGGCGCTTTAAAAGCGGCTGGCTACGCGTCCAAAAGCATCAAAACCGAACTCCGCGACAACCTCATTGCCGCACTCAAGACGGGTAAGCCAAGTTTTCCGTCGATGCACGGCTATGAGCATACCGTGATCCCGCAACTCGAGCGCGCCATTCTCTCCAAGCACAACATCAACTTGCTAGGCTTGCGCGGCCAAGGCAAAACGCGCATTGCGCGCCTCATGATCCATTTACTAGACGAATACATCCCGGTGGTGGCAGGCAGTGAAATCAACGACGACCCGTTGGCGCCCATTAGCCGCTATGCCAAAGACCTTATTTTAGAGCACGCCGACAACACGCCCATTACTTGGCTTCATCGCTCTGAGCGCTTCTACGAAAAACTCGCCACACCAGACGTCACCATCGCAGACCTCATCGGTGACATCGACCCCATTAAAGCGGCCAACCTCAAACTCAACTACGCCGACGAACGCGTGTTGCACTTCGGCATGATCCCGCGTGCGCACCGTTGTTTGTTTGTCATTAACGAACTTCCTGATCTTCAAGCGCGCATTCAAGTAGCGCTATTTAACATCTTGGAAGAGGGTGACATACAAATTCGCGGCTTCAAGTTGCGCTTGCCTTTAGACCTCCAGTTTATTTTTACGGCCAACCCAGAAGACTACACCAACCGAGGCAGCATCGTGACGCCACTCAAAGACCGCATTGGTTCGCAAATTCTAACGCACTACGCTGCAGATATCAAAACCGCTAAGAAAATCAC
>ENA-ORFA01000102-ORFA01000102.1-marine-metagenome-genome-assembly--contig:-NODE-102-length-39093-cov-4.072893_pt1 | contig 39093 bp, 29 predicted proteins | sample MGYA00248621_ERZ508587 | MGnify/ENA primary metagenome ERZ508587 (study PRJEB26250, sample SAMN06266239) | marine metagenome | isolation source: Columbia River Estuary | place: USA:Columbia River Estuary... | reverse complement strand
AATAAACAAATGACGAGTGAAAGCTTGCAGCGTCAGCAGCAAATTTTAAGCAGGATGTTGGAGGCCGAAAAAGCCGAACAGGAAAGAGAAATGGAACAGAGCCGTTCTTCCGAAAGCGCCCGACAGCAGGCGTCCGATGCTTACAAAGCAAAACTAGAGAAGACTTTACAGGCCAAAAAACAAGTTCAGGGCGTTTACAAGCCCGCGGGCCCGGACCTTAACGCCTTTTACAGGGAGCGCAATTTGCGTTATCAAACCAAACTACGCCAAAATCCCCCCAAATCATGATCCGATTTGTGTCGGCGGATGGGACCTCACTGCCGCGACAGCGGAGGATGCTTCGCCTTTGGCTGGAAACGATCGCAAGCCATCATGGGGCCCAAATCGATCATCTTTCCTACGCCTTTGGGTCTTCCAACTGGATGGCTGATCTCAACCAACGCTATCTGGCCCACGAAGGGGATACCGATATTTTGACATTTGACTATTCGGGGCCCGGAAGTCAATCGTCCATAAAAGGTACAGGTTCGCCTCGGTTGATTAACGGGGAGTGCTGTATAAGCCCCGGCATGATTCGAGAACAGGCGGCTTTTTGGAAGACCACCTTTGAAGAGGAAATGCACCGGGTTTTGGTCCATGGTTTGTTTCATCTATTGGGTTTTGATGACAGGACACCAACTCAGAAAAAACAAATGAGATCTTTGGAAGAAAAGGCTCTGGCTTTGAGGCGGCTTTAAATAGGGATGTTCCACGTGGAACACCATTTAAGAATATTTGCTTTAGCCACAAGAGCGTAGAGAGCAGGGGTGGATAAGGCTATTTTTGCGACGCCATTCAAGGCGTTCTACGTGGAACATTGGGATTACGATATCATAGTTGTTGGTGCGGGCCATGCGGGTTGCGAGGCTGCTGCTGCTGCGGCCCATTTGGGCTCTTCGGTGCTCTTGGTAACCATGAACATGCAAACCATTGCCCAAATGTCTTGCAATCCAGCTATGGGTGGGGTTGCCAAGGGTCAAATCCTCCGAGAAATTGATGCTTTGGGGGGCTTGTCGGGTTTGGTGTCTGATTATTCCGCTTTGCAGTTCCGTATGCTGAATCGGTCCAAGGGGCCGGCCATGTGGAGCCCCCGAACCCAAAACGATCGATTCATGTTTGCGGCGAATTGGCGCTATCGTTTGGAGCAAATACCCAACCTGCGATTCCGTCAGGATTCCGTAAAACAGCTCCTATTGAACAAAGGCAAAGTAGAGGGGGTGGTTACGGGCTTGGGTTTGGTGATTCGGGCTCCGAGGGTGGTTTTGACAACGGGTACCTTTTTGAATGGCTTGATTCATGTGGGTGAAAAGCAATTGGGCGGAGGACGGGCGGGAGAATCGGCGTCCTATGGAATTACAGAGCAATTGAAGGCCGAGGGACTGGGAAGTGGCCGAATGAAAACAGGCACTCCTCCAAGAGTGGACGGCCGTAGTTTGAATTACGCGTTGATGGAAGAACAGAAAGGGGATGATAGGCCCGGGAAATTCTCATTTCGTCGTGAAAGCAAGGCCTTGGAACAGCAATTGAGTTGCTGGATTACCTACACCGATTCAAGGGTCCATGAAATTTTGCAAGAGGGTTTTGAGAAGTCTCCGATGTTTACGGGCCGTATCCAAGGGATCGGGCCCCGTTATTGCCCCAGTATCGAAGACAAAATCAATCGTTTTGCTGAACGGGATCGCCACCAACTCTTTATTGAGCCCGAAGGATGGCATACGGTCGAGGTTTATGTGAATGGTTTTTCGACGTCTCTTCCAGAGGACGTTCAGACCAAGGCTCTTCGGCAGGTCAAGGGATTTGAGGAAGCCCGAATATTCCGACCCGGTTATGCCATCGAGTACGATTATTTTTTTCCAACCCAATTGCACTTGTCGCTGGAGTCCAAAGCCTTGGCGGGTTTGTACATGGCGGGACAGATTAACGGAACCACCGGTTACGAAGAAGCGGCGGGTCAGGGTCTTCTGGCAGGAATCAACGCCCATCAATCCCTGCGAGGCGAGGAGCCTTTGGTACTAAGTCGCTCCGAAGCCTACATCGGGGTTCTAGTAGACGACCTCGTCAACAAGGGCACCGAGGAGCCTTATCGGATGTTTACATCCCGAGCTGAATATCGTATTATGTTACGGCAGGACAACGCTGATTTGCGTCTTAGTGAAAAGGGGTATCAATTAGGGCTTTTGCCAGAGACCGTTTACCGGGATTTTGAGCAAAGATTGGTGCAAATGAAAGAAATTGAAAAGAAAATACACTCGTATTCTATTGATAGTGAGTTATTTAATAATCATTTTGTCACCCTTGGTGAGGCGGCGATTCGACAAAAAACCCGGATTGATCAATTGTTGTTACGGCCGGGTATAGGGATTGAGATGTTATCCGCTGCGGATTCTCAACTGCAATTCTTGCTCAATGAATACGAGGAACAAAATTTACAAAGCGTTGAAATTCAGCTAAAATACGCGTCGTATTTAGCCAGGGAAGAGGCTTGGGCCCGGAGCATGGATGATTTGGAACAAGTACGCATGCGTTCTGATTTTCCTTACAGCGACGTCAAGGGTCTTTCGTTGGAGGCGGTGGAAAAACTTCAAAAGGTTCGCCCCGCCAGTTTGGGTCAAGCCTATCGAATCAGTGGTATTAATCCGGCTGACCTGAGCGTTTTAATGGTTTATTTGAACAAAAAAGGCTGATTCAAGGGTTTTTTGGCCGATTTTTGCGGAGTACAATCCCAAGTAAATTTGGAACAACTCTGGTCTTGCCCGCTTTGTCAAAGCTCAAAGCTTTATTCCTTTATGAAGGTAAAGGACTTTAGTGCCAGCGGTGAAATATTTAACATTACTCAATGCAAGGATTGTGGCCTGCGTTTTACCAACCCTCGGCCTGATTCAGAGGACATGGAGCGTTATTACCGTTTCGAGAATTATATATCGCATACGGATGATGAAGCTACAGGTTGGACCAATCAACTCTATCGGGTGGCGCGGCAGTGGACCCTCCGTCAAAAGCGTTCCTGGGTGGAGGGTTTTGTCCCCCAAAAAGGCAGGCTCTTGGACATAGGTTGCGGTACGGGAGATTTTGCGGGGACCATGAAAAAAGCGGGGTGGACGGTGGATGCCGTGGAACCCGATAACGTCGCCAAAGCAAGGGCCGAGTCCAAGCACGGGCTTTCGGTTCATCCGGAGTCCTGGCTAGAGGAACCGCAAGAAGCCTACGATGTGGTAACCCTATGGCATGTTTTGGAGCATGTAAGGGACCTGGGGACCCGTATCGACCAATTTACTCGCCTGGTCCGCAAGGGGGGCTATCTCTTTATTGCGGTTCCCAACAGTGAATCCTTGGATGCCAGCCATTATCGGGAGCATTGGGCCGCTTGGGATGTGCCCCGGCACCTTTTTCATTTCAAGAGCACGGTGCTCCGTTTTCGGATTGAACAGGCCGGTTTTGGCTGCGTAGAAGAGCGAAACCTCCCTTTGGATCCGTTTTATATTTCCATGCTTAGTGAAAAATACAAGCGTGGCAAAGACAGTCCGATTCGAGGGCTTTTCATGGGTTTGGGTTTTTGGTGGAAATCCATCAAAAAAGACCGGGGAGCTAGCAGCAAGCTTTACGTTTTTCGAAAAGGTTAGCGCTTTGAACTCTGCAAGCACGCGTTGGATGGGCAGTGCGGCCCTTCTGCTATTGCTCAACGCCTGTGCTAACATAATTCCACCGGATGGGGGCGCCAAGGACTTGATCGCGCCGAGTCTGTTAAGGGTTGAGCCCAGAGACCAAAGCGTGGCCCAAAGGCCGGAACGCTTGGTTTTCGAATTTGACGAATACATTCAAGTCAAAGACCCGAACCTGGTTCGCTGGGGTTTGTTTCCTAAGGGTCGCTACGAGGTGAAGGCGCGTTTGAAGCGGCTTGTTGTGACCTTGGATCCGGATTCACTTGAAAACGATGCGACCTACAGTCTGGATTTGGGGGGGGTGGTCTCGGATCTCACCGAGGGCAATGCGATAGGGGCTCTCACCTATGCTTTTTCGACGGGGATGCATCTGGATTCTCTGCAAATGGAGGGACTTCTGCGGGATGCCAGCACTGGACTGCCGGTCAAAAATCTTATGGTGGGCCTTTATACAGAACCAATCGTCCTTGGCTTGCCATTTCGATGGACCTTGGCCGATGATTCGGGTCGTTTTGTGTTTAGAAATCTCCCGACACGACGCTACCGTTTGGTCGCCTTTGAGGATGCCGATCGGGACAAGGTTTTTGGTATTGATCAACCCAAGGCTTTTACGGATTGGTTGGATCCCTTGAAGGATACGCTTCTGTTGTTACCGTTGTTTGCTCAGGACGAAGACGCAGCCACCCGCTTTCGTTCAGTGGATTGGTCCGCGGATGGGTCTCTAGCCCTTGTTTTTTACGGAAATCCTTCCCCTGTTCGGGTTCGGGGTATTCGAGAAGACGGCTTGATGGTGGAGGGTTTGCAAAGTCGGGTATCGGGAGACACGCTTTGGGTCTCTTCACCGCCGGTCGGAGCCCAGGCGTCTTTGTTTGATTCGGCGACCCTGGCCACTTTTGACCTACGACTGGTTTTTCCGAATCGGGAGGATACGCTTTTGACGGGTTTAAAGCCGCCTTCTGAACAGGAATTGCTCTCCGAAAAAACCAAAATCACCTTGTCGGGTCCATCGGTGGTATCGTGGGGATTGTCGGCGCGTTCAGCGGAGCGTCGATTGGTTTGGGACCGGCCGGTGCATCTATGGGAATGGGCTACGTTGGCTTGCTGGCAGAATTCAAAGGGCGAAGAAAGAGCTGTGGTTTGGAAGAGGGATGCCGAGGGCCGGACGCCCTACGGGTCGGGAGGCCGGGAATGGTTTGCGTTGGCTCCTGAATTGGAGACCAAAAACGAAGGAAGCGTCTCTGACAAAGTCCAGGAAGATTGGCGATTTCGATTGGATAGCGGCGCATTTGTGGATGGTTATGGGCGCCAAAGCAGGGCTTTCCAGGGGTTGTTGGGGCCAGAGGGTGAGCGTTCAACCTTGGTTTTGGGTTATGATAGCTCCGTAACAGCGCCGGACCGGTCGGGGGACTGGGTTTTGAGGGTCTTCAATGCCAACGATCAGGAAGTGGAAAGGGTTGTTTATCCAAGCAAGGACGACCTGAAGGGGGTGCATGCTCTGGAAGGATTGCTCCCGGGATTTTACAAGGTTTCGCTTTTGGAAGACCGCAATGGAAACGGGCGTTGGGATTCCGGGCGATACCGCGATGGACGCCAACCGGAAGCAGTGCGTTGGATTAGCCGAAGCATGGAGCTCAAACCCGGCTGGACGACCGAACTTCGTTGGCGCTAAACTCCGTACCCCACTGATGAATCCATCGACGACGAATCCATGACCAACCCTTCCAAAATCGATATTCGAAGCCTTCGTTTGGAGGAGCTGACCGCTAGGTTGGCCGAATGGGGCGAACCCGCTTTCCGGGCTCGGCAGGTCTACGAATGGCTTTGGAACAAGGGCGCGACCCAATTAAGCGAGATGACGAATTTGTCGCTGGCTTTGCGCAATCGTCTCGATGAGCATTTTGAAATCAGGAACGTCAAGGTTCAACATTCTCAATTTAGCAAAGACGGAACGATCAAAAACGCGTTGACCCTGCACGACGGTTTGGTGGTTGAATCGGTGATGATTCCAACGCCAACGCGCATCACCGCCTGTGTTTCGTCGCAGGTGGGTTGCAGTCTTGGTTGTACTTTTTGTGCGACAGCCCGCATGAAGCGAATGCGGAATTTGAATCCCGATGAGATTTATGATCAGGTGGTTGCGATCCAAAAGCAGGCCCAGGAAACCTTGGGGCGCCCTTTAACCAACATTGTTTTTATGGGCATGGGCGAGCCGCTTTTGAATTACCGTAACACCATGGAGGCCATTGAGAAAATCACTTCTCCTCAGGGTCTGGGTCTTTCTCCTCGGCGAATCACCGTAAGTACGGCGGGTGTTGCCAAAATGATTCGGCAAATGGCGGACGAAAAGGTTCGTTTCAAATTGGCCCTATCGCTTCATTCGGCGATTGAGTCCAAACGCAGTCGGCTCATGCCAATTAACGAGACCAATACCTTGGCTGATTTGGAGGCGGCTTTGGATTATTGGTATCAACAAACCCGTAGTCGGGTTACCTTGGAATACGTGGTTTGGGAGGGGGTGAACGACGGGGAAGAAGACGTACGGGCCTTGGTTCGTTTTGCGCGAAAATTTCCTAGCAAGGTGAATTTGATTGAATACAACAGCGTGGGAGAAGATAGCCTTCGACAGGCCCATCCTTCGGCGGTTGCGGCCTATACCGAGGCTTTGGAGGCCGTGGGAATCACTTGCAGTTTTCGACGCAGCCGAGGCCGAGATATCGATGCCGCCTGTGGGCAGTTGGCCAACAAAGGCGAAAGCAGCGTGGCGGCTAAGTGATTTGAGCGGCGACGCGGCTAAGCGATTTGAGCGGCGACACGGCTAAGCGTTGATACGAAAGGGATTAGCCTTTGGGAGCGCTCGTGCCCGTGGGGGTGTTGGATTTTTTGGGGGCGCCTGGATTTTTGGGCGGTATGGGGGAACCGTGGGGGTCGTGATCGGGGAAGCCAAGGCTTTGGTCGATTTGATCCAGGAACTCTTGGGGAAGTACGTGTTCGTCTTTTTCGGCCAGCCAGTGAAGCTGGTGGGGCTCAAAGCCTTGTTTTTGTGCCAGATAGCTTTCCCAAAGTCGGTGGGCCCTGACCATTTGCAAGGCCTTGTGGAGGCCTTTTTCGGTTAGGTTAGGTCGCGAGGATCCTTCGGTTGCTGTGTGAATCCATCCTTTGTTACGACAAAAAAGTTGGGCCAGGCGATAGGTTGTTGAGGACCACCCCAGGCCTTGTTGGATTTGAATGATGTTATGATCAGGGTGGCGGTGAAGTGCTTTGATTAAATCTTCGGCCCAATGTTGCCAAAGGCGCAGGGTTCGACGAATTCTTTGGGGCCAAAGGCCTCGCTGGGGGTGGCCTACCAAAACCAGCAGGTAGATCAGGGTGGCCGTTAGGGTGATGGCCGGACCGGGGGCGGTATTCCAATGAACCGAGGCCAAAAGACCCAGGGCGGAGCTTAGCGCTCCGAGGCCCATGGCCCAGAGCAGGACGTTTCGTAGTTTATGGCTGATTATTAGAGCAGTAGAAGCGGGCACAATCAGCATTGAAACGACCAGAATAACCCCCACCGATTGGAGGGAGGCCACCACGGTTAGGCTGAGCATCCAGACTGTGAAATAGTGAAGGGTCCGCGTTGGGATGCCCATGGTTTGGGCAACATCCGATTGAAAAGCCGACGCAAAGAAGTAAGGAAAAAAAAGCCAAACACACAGAACATCAAAAACCAAAACAAGACCGGCTAAGATGAGGTCGTCCCTGCCAATTCCTAACACATTACCGAACAAAAAATCTTTCATGTCCAGATGGACACCTTCTCGTCGGGTCAAGGTCGAAATCCCAATGACCCCCAAAGCAAACATGGCCGAAAAGACGATGCCAATGGCCGCGTCGTTGCGGGCGCCCCCTCGGTTTTGGAGCCAAGCAATGAGGACCGCAGCCAAAAGACCGGCCCCTACCGACCCAACAAAAAAGGCCAAGAGGCTGTGTCCGGCGATCATAAATCCAACCACCACCCCGGGTAAGATGGCATGGGAAAGGGCGTCCCCTATGAGGGCCATGTTCCTCAAAACCATGAAGCATCCCAAAAGTGCGCAGGCAATGCCGGCCATGACGGCGGCAAGCAGGGCCCTTTGAAAATACGGCTGTTCCAGGTAATCCTGGAGGGACCAGGCGGTGTCAATGACTTCCATATCAGCGTTTTTTGCGGTATTGGGCCGCATCTTCGTAACCTGGATCCACACCAGAAAAGGCTTTGAGAAGTTTGGATTCCACCAAGACTTGGTCCGGCGGTCCTTGGGCGATCAGTCGTTGGTTAATCAGGAGAACCTGGTCAAAATAGGCCGAAGCGCGTTGCAAATCGTGGTGAATCATGAGGACGAGACCGCCGTCGATGCGGGTAAAACGACGGAGAATTTCAACAATTTTGGCTTCGGTCGCGGCATCCACCCCGACAAAGGGCTCGTCGAGCAAGAGGGTTTCGGCTTGTTGGGCGAGGGCCCGGGCCAGGAAGACCCTCTGTTGCTGCCCTCCCGAGAGGCGGTTGAGGGGTCGATGGCGCAGGTCTTGCAGTTCGAGGGCTTCGAGGGCTTCCTGGACGGACCGAAGGTCCGCGCGACCCAAGGGTCGCCCGGGCCCCCGCCACGGCAAACGTCCCATTTGGACAATGTCCTGAACGGTGGCCGGAAAGTCCCAGTCCACCATCCCTTTTTGAGGAACATAGGCAATGCGCCTGCGGGATGATTCCAGGCTTTGGTTCCGATAAAGGATTTCGCCGTGATCAGAATCCGTGAGTCCAAGGATGGCCTTGAAGAGCGTGGACTTTCCAGCACCGTTCGGCCCGAGAATTCCATAACACATTCCGGCTTGGAATTCCGCCGAAAAAGCATTCAAGACGGATTTGTGATCGTAGGTTACGCTAAGCTCGCGGACCACCAAACGAGGGTCCGCATCGTTGTTCGCAGGATGAACGGCCCCTCCCAATGTACGGCCCTCTCCCGATGTACGGCTCTCTCCCAATGAAAGGCCCCCTCCCAATGAAAGGCCCTCTCCCAATGAAGGGTTCGCTAAGCGGTGCGGACGCAACGACCAGGCCAAGAGACCCAGGGCCGGTAGCATCATCCCCAGGACCCAAAGCACAGATACGGGCTCCGAATCCTCGTTTTCGGCGAGCGCCGGTCCCCCAGAACCCAAGGCCTGGGCCAAGACCCTTGCATTGTTTGCCAACATGCCGGTATAAGAATCCGCCCCGCTGCCTGGAGGCCCCATGCTATCTGCATAGAGCGCCGGACCCAAACGACATCCGGCATCCTTTGCAATTTCTTGTAACATTTTGGGATTCAAATTGGCTTCCACAAAAACGCAAGGCAAATCGTTTTGGAGCACCACTTGTTTCATGTGGAGAACATCCGATGTACGAACATCGGCGTCCGTACTGGTTCCTAGCAATGTAACCACCCGGAATCGGTAACGCGCCGCAAAATACCGAAAGGCATCGTGGTTGGTGGCAAGAATCCGGAACCGTTCTGGAATGGATTTCAGGATTGAATCGGATTCAAGGTGCAATTCCCAAAGACGTTGATCGTAGGATTGCCAACGGGCGGTTAACGCGATCGAATCATGAGGACAAAGCTCCACCAACGCTCGATAGATATTCTGGGCGTAGACACGGCCCAAGAGAGGATCCATCCAGGCGTGGGGATCGTAAGAACCGGCGTGTTCTGGGTCGTTCAAAGGCTCTATACCGACGCTAGCGGTCCTTTTGATGGCTTTGGTGGCGGCTTGGGCAATGATTTTGTCAAGCCAACCTTCCAGGTTCAGCCCGTTTTGGATAATCAAATCGGCTTCGGCCAGGATCTTGGTGTCGTTGGGCACCGCTTCGTAGCGATGGGGGTCGGATCCTTCGGGAAGCAATGATATTACCTGCGCTGAAGGGCCGGCAATCTGACCCGCGATATCTGCTAAAAATCCCGTGGTCGCCACGACTTTGGGCCGAGTACTCCCTGCGGCTAGGCACACAGCAATCGTCCCCGCCCACCCGATTACCATGAATACCATCGCCATTATGGCGGGCATTTGAAGGTTCGACGACCTGGTTGCCCGATGGTTCAACGACCTGGTTGATCGATAGCTCAATGACCTGGCTAGCGCATTGTTCAACAACCAAGGAAGGGTTAATTTCATGAACCAAAGTTAATTTAGTCGTGTCTAAAAAAATCAACCCTCCCCCATCCGCTTCAACCCAACTCTCCACCGAACCCTGTTCGACCCGGCGGCCTTTGGGGCCAGTGTAATTGGGGCTTTAAAAAATGGAATCGTCAAAACTAACTTGATAATAAACTTTGAACGCCCTGACGGCGTTTAATTTTGGAGAACCAAAGTTTTCCTAAGAATTTATTCCCCCCACCGCTCCTTATGAACCGTCGAACCTGGATTTATCAATCGTTTCGGTGGCTGGCAGGTGCTGCAGTGGTACACCAGACCATCGGCCTGTTCAAAGCACAGGCAAATGCTTCTTCTATTTCGCAACATAACCATCCCTTAAACTCAAACAACCCCAACACCGCCATGACCTTTGAACTCCCCGCCCTTCCCTATGCCTACGCAGCCCTTGAGCCGCATTTCGATGCCATGACCATGGAAATTCATCATTCCAAACACCATGCGGCGTACGTAAACAACTTGAATGCGGCCCTGAGCGGAACCCCTCACGCCGACCAAACACTGGAAGAACTGATGGCTGTTGTTTCAACCCTTCCGGTCGCTGTCCGCAACAACGGCGGTGGACACTACAACCACTCGTTGTTTTGGAAATTGCTGACCCCACAGACCGGCACGACCCCATCAGAGGCTCTCATGGCGGCCATTCAGGAAAAATTTGGCGGCCTGGACGGTCTCAAAGAACAGTTCGGCAAAGCGGCCATGGCTCGATTTGGAAGTGGATGGGCCTGGTTGTGTTACCGTGACGGCGCTCTGCACCTTTGCTCGACGGCCAACCAAGACAATCCTTTGATGGATATCGAAAACGAAAAAGGCTGCGGAGGCTTCCCTTTGCTAGGCCTGGATGTCTGGGAACATTCGTACTATCTCAAGTTCCAAAACCGTCGCGCAGAATACGTGACCGCTTTTTGGAATGTTTTGAATTGGGACGAGGTTTCGGCCCGTTTTGCCCAAGCGACCCGCTAAAAAAAACAACCCGCCGAAGCGGGTTGCTATAAACGTTTGAATGCCTGGCCTGAATGCGCCGTTGGGGCGTTTAACGGAAGCCGTTGGGGCGTTTAACGGAGGGTAAATCGGAAGGGTAAGTTGTATTGAACCCGAACCGGCATACCCCTCTGCTTGCCCGCTTTCCACTGAGGCATGGCTTTGACAACCCGAACAGCTTCTTCGTCGCAGCCTCCACCAATACCGCGAAGAACCTGGACCTTGTCGATGCGGCCTCTCTCGTCCACGACAAACGTGACGACCACAATACCCTGAAGTCCGTTTTCGCGGGCTAGCGGGGGATACTTGGTGTTTTCGGCCATGAATTTGAGCAATTCCATGTCACCTCCAGGAAAAGAGGGCATTTCTTCGACAACGGTGAAGATCTCCGGCTCGGCCGCAACTTCTTCTTCCATCTCAACCACCGGGACCTCAATACGAGTTTCCTGGGTCACCTCGGTTGAGGCGATTTCATCCTCTTCGATGACCTCTTCATCCGCTACAACTTCCAAAGTTGGAGGAGGCGGCGGCGGCGGCGGCGTTACCTTTTGTTCGGTCTGAGGAATTTCCATCTCGGTTAAATCCTCCATTTGGAGGGTTCCGAGGCTGGCGGCCTCATTATCACCTTCGCGCCAGTTGAAGGCGTAAAGCGTTCCAGCCAGGGCCACACAGAGCCCGATCTGAAAAAACAGAGTCCTTTGGAGGTTAAGGTCTGCTTTGGGGTTTTTCTTTAGTTCCATAAGCTTTCCACAAAGAACGCAAATTTTGAACAAAGTTGTTTTTCGCCAACGTTAAAGTCACCGGCGACTGATGCGAACCAATCGCTCAAAGACCACCATGCCCAAAAGAACACCAACAATATCGGCCACATAATCCTCCAAACCGGCACTCCTTTCCCATAGCAAAAAGCCCTGAACAGCTTCCAAAGCCACTGCCCACAAGACACCGATGATCAAAACCGCAAAACCCCTGTAAAACCGGAGCACAGGCCAATAGGCTTGTTTATAAAAGCCCTGGACTGTTAAAAACCCCCAAATCCCGAACAAACCGGCATGAATAATCAGGTCGGTCCCTGAAAGGGACACCGAAGGATAGCCAGAACTGGGCACGAACAACAAAACGGCCATGATCCCCGACCAAAAAGCCGAAGGCATCATGTAGTACGAAAAAGATTTCCCCCGGGAGCGCATTGGATAGGTGAAGCGGGGGTCAAGCGTGCCCTTATTGACCGGTATGCGCCCGGTACCCGGCCGCATCCATCAAGGCATCCCATTCCTGGGGCTGATTGGTTTTGATCCGAATCATCCAACCATCGCCGTAGGGGTTTTGGTTGACCAATTCGGGGTTGTTGTTAATCTTGGGATTGATCTCAATGATTTCCCCTGAAACGGGCATGTACAGGTCTGAAACCGTTTTGACGGCTTCAACGGTCCCAAAAACCTCGTTTTGGTTAAGGGTCCGGCCCAACGTATCCATTTCTACAAAGACAATATCTCCTAATTCACGCTGCGCGAAGTCGGTAATACCTACGGTGGCGATCCCATCTTGGAGTTCGACCCATTCGTGTTCAGCGGTGTAGCGGAGTTGATCGGGGGTGTTCATGGAGCACAAATTTTAAAAAACAAAGTTAAATTATCAATATTTAGAGAAGAATAAATCACACAACCCCCCAAACAAATCCTTACCCATAAACGCGTTACATATTTGCTTCCAAAAAGACGATCAAAAAGCCCTTTTAACAGGATTGATGGGGTTTAGTTAGCGAGGGTAAAGCGCAAGCTGACCCCCCCGCTGGTTTGAGAGTTGGGAAACGAGGTGGAAATATACGGGGTCGAAAGCTGGTAATCCACAAAGAATCGTACGTTAATCATGTCGTTGAGGATGTAGTCAGCGCTTGGTTTAACCGAAACGGTTCGACCTCCCCCGGATGGCTGGGGCTCGACCCCGTCCAAATCCCGCATTATCATATAGTTATCCCGTATGTTGAGGTCAAATCTCAGGTTGAGGTCGTTTTTGAGCTCGCGCAATTCTCCATTCACCAAAAAGGGGAGGCGGGGGTTGTTCCAGCGATAACCAGCGCCTACGGTCCATTCCCGCATGGTGTTTTCGTTGAGTCGGTTGTTGACAAGCGTCAAGACCAGGTTCCGCGAGGTTTTGTATTCCAAACGGAAGGTTAGGTTGTTTTTGAGGGTTGCATCCACCCCAATCAAAGGCGAAAGCTGTTCGGCGATCCCGATTTGGGCGATTTGGTATTTGGGATAAAAGTCTTTGGTATTGATGCTATCTCTGCGCGATGCGGCACCGTTGGTTTCCTTGTAAATGAGGTTGGTCGAAAAATTACCAACCGAAAAAACGGAGCGATACCCATGGCTGATCATGATGTTTTGAAAGCGGTCCTTGAACCATTCAAAGCGTGTGAGCCCCGAATAATTCACCCGCCAATTGGGCATGGGGATGACGGGGAAATAAGAGGTTGAAACACGGCGGGGATCCTGACCGGTGTAGGCTGCCAAAAAGGAGGGGATCAAAACATCGATGGATTTGCGGCTGTAGCCATCCGGAAACAAAGAGTCAATGGCCCCGCGCCCCGAAGAATTGGGGTTGATGGCCGCTAACCTTTCGGCGATATCCAGACGGCTGTCTTCAAATCGGCGAAAATTGGCCGAGCTTAGGTAATCCGCTTGACCGGGGATGGTCGGGATCCTCTCGAGGGCTCCCCGGAGGCTTAGAATCGAAATGCTGAAGTCCCCGTTTTCCATACCATTAAAAGGGGTCACTTCTCCAAAACGATTGGCCCGAAAATTTTGCTGGAAACGCATTACGTCGGTTTTGGTAGCCGTTACCGTAATTCTAAATTCACGGAAAGGCTCCAAGGTGGCTTGCAACTGAGCGTTCAGATTTCGATTCGTAACATAAAGCGCTGTAATGTTGGTGTCGGTGCTCAGCCAATTCTTGGCGATGATCGTGGGACGAAGGTCCCGTTGATCACCCAATACAAAGGGGAACCCAGGAGCATTAAGAGCAGTGTTATTGCCCAGCAAGGTAGGCTCCAGGTTAAAGCCCGGGATCACCGTTCCCTCCGTCAGGCTCAGGTTGGCCGAAACGTTTTTGAGCATGGCCAGCATTTTGATCGTACCGCGCCACAAATTCTTGGAATAATCCTCTTCGGGTACGACGGGTGGTTTGCGGATGGGTGTTCCTTTGGCCTTGGGGTCTTTGGGGTTCGCCTTGGGATCTTTGGCCCCGGTTTTGGGGTCTTTGGTTCCTGGTTTGGAGGGCAAGGGGTCTTTGAGGGATTGATCAGCCAGGACTTTGCGCAAAAAGGCCCAACGATTGTACAGGGTGTTCATGGTGATGTTGAGATTGGCTCGCTGCGTCCTGGAGTTTTGAATCGTATTGCCCAGGTTGCTGGCCGCTAAAGGGGCTGCTAGCCATTCGTAATTAGCTTGGTACTGGAAGGCCAGGTTCACAAAATCCATGAGCGGGAGTTTGTTGATAGGTACTTGGTAATTGGCGTTGAGGGTATGATTAAAGCGGGTGGGTCGACCGCCATTGCGCAGGTTTTGGAGGACCGTGTCTCTTTTGGCCTCGGTATCCAGAAGACCAAAGGGTTCGTCAATCCGTGCAGCCGCATTGGCATCGTATTCCAACCTTAGCCCTTGCGTCAAATCATAGCGCATTCCAAAAACGCGGTTCATCAAAAAATTCTTATTGACTGTTGGGGCAATTCCACGCCCCCCTTCCGCATTGTTACGAAGTTGGGTATGCTGAAAGAGACGGTCCACATCGACTCTAAAATTGAGCGATGTCGGAAGGTAATTAAAATTGAAATCCCGAATCAAGGCCAAGGGCTTGGCTTTGAGCCATGCCACATTCTGGAGAGGCCTAACCGGTGTTGTCCGACCCGAATACTGGTATCCTACGCTGGCTTTGTAGGTTTTGGTGGTGTTAAACGCCGTAAAAGGGTTCCGTTGGAAATTTTCGGAATAGGCCACGGTTAGGTTAAAATTCTCCAAGTCCCACGGCATGGGCATTCCGGAGCCGGTACGGGTCTTTTGGAGATTGGTAATGTTGAAGGCTTTGCGTTGGTTGTAGGTTTCCGCTGCATTCACAATGGAATCTCTTTGGACGCCTTTTTGGTAGTTGTCTAACACATTTTTGAGCAAGACATCGCCGTCAAGCGGATTGAACTCCGGGGTGCTAAAGGTTTCACCATAGGCCGCGTAAACCGGAATGCGCATGCCCGATTTGGAACCAAAGAATTTGCCCAAATCCAGGTTGGTGGATGCGTCGTATTGCAAAAGTTCTTCGCGGGAACGCTCACTGACCTTGCTCTCCAAACCACCAAATCCGATGCCTTTGTACAAACCGGTGGCGTTCAAAGTTCCCAGGTCGGCCAATTTCATGTTCAGATTGCCCGTCGCAGCGGTTCCTGATCGATTATCAAAATCGGTGAGCCTTAATTCGTTAAACCAAAGTTCCCCGCACTTTTCCAGCCCATCGTCCGAGCTACCCGATTCTTTGCGGGGGTTGCGAACGCCCAGCATCACCGTTTGAACCTGGCTAAGGTTGGGATTGCCCAAGATGGTAACCCGGTGCCCGGATGCGGTGGTGATTCGAAAAGGGATGTTGAGAGGCCAATTTTGGAGGTTTCTTTCCTTTTTGGCTTCGTTGAGGTCGGTAAAATAGATCGTTAGGTTGTTGGCGGCCGGCCAAATGGTTTCGGGACTTCCAGAACCCGCTGGAGTGACCACCAATTTCTGTTCGTATTCGTAATAATTCTGGTTGTAGTCGTTGCCCAAGCGAACAAAAGCGGCCACATCGCCGTCGTTCAAAAATTCTCCCTCGGCATGAATAAACATTTCGAGTCTTTTGTAGGCCCGTATATCAAAAGAGGTGTTTTTGAAGGCAGCCCTGCTATCGCCATCCCTTAGTTTGCAAAAGCGAACTTGCAAAGATTGTTCATTAAGCTGTTGGAAATTAGTAGTGTATACATTGCGAACTCGTTCAATTCCAGGAGGCAGAACATAGGGAATCGGTAATTTGTTACCGTTTTCTTCGATATTAACCGTGGATAACAAAAACACCGTAGGGTCCCCTTGGTCTACAGGGGTGTATTCACCCGGAGGGGCCAAGCTTTGCAAATAGCGACGCCAATCGGTGCGTACCAATTGCAAGGAAGCCAGCCGGCAAACGATGCTGTCGTTAAAACCCGTGAAATACATCCGGGCGAATCGAATGGACTTGTAATCGGAAATGTTCCCAACCCGCCGATCGGGCGCCAAAACCGGGACCCTAAACTGGTACCACTTCACCGTTTCGGTGGTTCCGTTGCGAAGGGTCACCGGAGATTCGTAGATATCGGTGATGTAATTCTGCCCGATTTGCATTTCGCTGGGAAAAAGGTTCACCCGGTATTCAAAATAATCTTCGGTTTGGGTCAGGGTGTTGTCGTTGTTGAGGTCTTCGGAATTGGGCACGTTGGTGGCCGAGGTGGGATAGGGTTCCGGGGATTGTTGGTCGGTGGCTGAATTGCCCTGAGGCAGGTTGAAGCGCTTGTAACGCCCTAGAACCGATACTTTGGCGGCATCCAAGTCGCTGCCCCGGAAATGATGGTAATTGTCCGAGGCCGGGTCATTCAACGCCTTTTGGTAGGCTGTTGAGTTGGTGCCCAAGGCATTGGCAAGGGGGGTTAGGAAGCGGTCACCGTAGAACCCTCTTTCCGCTGGGTCGTCAAAACCATCCAGGCCGACATCTTGGGTTGTTCTGGAAGCCGGGTTGTTGTCAAAAGCGCTGACCAGAGGGGGTAGCTTGGGAACCAGGCCCCAGGCCGTCGTGTCTACCTGACCGGTTCCATCTGCCTTGGGGAATCCGTTTTCGAATGAACGGCGACCGTCTTTGAGGATGTCCTCGGAGCAGTTTCCTAGGTTAAAATAGAGGGTACCACCGCGGTGATTGGGTTGGTTGATGAAGGGGTCCATCATCCAGAATTCAATAAATTCGATGTTAGCGGCTTCAAAATCATTGGGCTCCACCCGCCTTTGCATTCCACCCCATCGAGAGGCGGGGTTCAAGAGACGACCCGCCGTGTCGATGCCTGCGGACAACGGGCTTGAAAGGGCATCAAAATTGTAAGGCCCCTTCTCGGTAGGGTAATAGGCCAAATCAAAGGTGGGTAGGTTGACCGGTTGATTGTTAGCCAGCTGCCGGTTGGGGAAAACCTCCTGAACCAAAACCTCCCGCATGTAGTGGTTGGATTTCATGGCCACATCGTTTTGGATGTGGGTGGGTGTCAGCGGTGAATTTCGAAAAAACAGCGGGTCAATATTGTACCAACTTAAGTTGGCCCGGTTGTAACCATAGGGAAGGCTATCTCTCAAGCGATGTTCCGGGTAACGAGATGGGGTGGACGAATGAAACCAACTGTTAAAACTGCGTAAGTCGTAATTGCTTTCGGAGCTTTCAAAATCGTCGATATAGGAAACACCAGCTGCCCCGAGGACTGCCGAGTTACCCGGAAGGAGATGGGCCACTTCGGCATTGAGTTGGTAATTGGACAATTCTTCGCTGCGATAAAGAGGCAGCAGGTTGAGCAGACGGGTGATAAGTCGGCTGTCTTTTTGCATGCTGATATCGGCGCCCAGGATATTGTTGGAAACCGGTTCTTCGCCTTGGTTGACCTTTTGGGTGACAGGTCGCTCCACCATGCGGACCACGGTTCCGCCCAGGCTGACATCCTTGCTGAGGCGATAATCCAAGCGGGCCCCCATCATGTTTCGCTGGTTGGACTGAAAAATGGGGTTGTTCTCAAAGGAAACCTGGATAGGTTCGGCCGACGAAAGGAGGCTGGAGTTGATAATGCGGACCTTGCCCATCATGTAATCCACCGTATAATCCTGTCCCTCGCTTAGGAGTCGGCCGCCCGCGTTGACTCGGACCGAACCCTGGGGTACGTTGGTCGCACCCAAGCTGATTTCGCTACCCGAAGCGGATTGGTATTGGCCAACCAATCGAAAGCGGTTGAGTTCAGGAAATTGTTGAGCCCAGGCGCGGGTGCTATCGTAGAGGGGTTGAAAAACATATTTTCGTTTGATCTCCGGAGCCGTTACGCCAGCAGCATCAAAGGCCGCCTCCAAATCCCTACCAAAAGGCTCCACCCGAGGAAAAATAACCCGACCCCTGGCCTGGTCCACGGTGAGGTTGCTGACAAAGTCAAAAATCCCGTCGGGTTGAGGTTCCAATTGGGTGTTGAGTTGATCCAGGCCCAGGACGGAAATCAATTGTTGTCCGGCCAGACTCCCTTCGGGAATAAAATTCTTGTTACCGTTAAGAACATCGGTGTAAACGATGTCCAGACGAAAATTTTGATTCGATAATTGAAAAGCATTCAGGGAATAAATGTTTTTCATCATCAAATCCCAAGTGGGGAGATCCGTTCGAAGGGCGGTGCTTTTGAGGAGCTTGAGGAAAAGAACGGTGGGGTCGTTTTGTTCACTGGGTACCTCTTGGGAGAATTCTCCAACGCGAAATATTTCTCCGTTCACGCTGTATTCAAAGGCCACCGCTAATACTTCGTCGTTGTTGAGTGTTGTGTTGAGAGAAACGTATCCCAACAAGGGATGAAATGAATATTGGTTGGGCTGAAGCCGACGAGCAAAAAGCACTTCAAAATCTTCACCGGCCGCCATGGAATCAAAGGGCGCCGTGTTCTCCAGGACATCAAAAATGCGGTTTATTTTGCGAGTTCCTGCTTGGGCGTTGGCAATAAGGGCTCCGTAGAGACCGTTGGCGTCGTTACCGGGAAAGAAGGCCCCGGCTTGGGGTAGGATGACGGGGTTGTGTGGCCGAGGTTCGGCCAAATCCATAAAGGCTGCCACATCCCGCACATCGCTGTTGATGTTGTTACGATTGGTTACCCATACTTCAACACGTGTTACGATAACACTGGATCGAACAATGGGCGGGGTTGCCATCGCTTGGTTGTATTGCTCTCTAAAAAAATTGGATAGAAAAAAGTGGCGGTTCATGTCGTATTGATCCACCGGTATCGAGAAGCGGGTGTTTTGAGCCCCGCCTTGTACTTGGATTTGTTGGTTTTGGCCGCGCTGCTGCGCTACCACCGCGTTGACACGCAAATCACCGAATTGCATTTCGGATTTGATCCCAAAAAGGCTTTGGCTGCCCTGAATCAAACCGCTTCGAAGGGGTAAATTGACATTCCCCAACTCCATTTTTTTGATGATCTCGTCTTCTTCGCCCGTATGCTCCAATTTCATCATGTTCTCGAAATTGAAAACGGCTTGGGTGTTCTGCGCGGTGTTAAAGCGGACTTTTTCACCGATCGAGCCAATAACATTCATCTGAATGTTCATGTCAAAGTCGAAGTTGGTGATTCGCCTTTGTTGAACATTCATGTTGGGATTGTTGATGTAGTTGGAATTAACCGCAAAACGTAATTCTGCCGATCCCTGGGGGCGGATGTCAATGGTATTTCCTCCAAATATTTTGTTGAAAATTTTGGGCCCAACATAGATTTTGGGAATGAGGCCACCGCGATCGTTGGCGGCCATTCCGCCTCCGGAACCTCCTTGGTTACGGGATCTCCAATAACTCTGTTTGTCTTTGTTTTCTTTCCAACGCAGGTATTCAGGAAGGGTCAAGGCGCGGTCTTGGCCTACGTTCAGGGTTCCCATGCGCCGCCGTAGGATGTACATCCCCGTCGAGGGATCGAATTCGGCTTTTTCTTCGATGGGGTCGGTGAGTTGGACGGCACCACCGGAAGCCGGGGGACGGACTTGAAGGTCGCTGCTATCCAGATCCGGGTTGGTGTTCGGGTCTTGGAGGGAATCGGGTGGCGTTGGTTTGCCTTGTTGAGGAACTTCCTTCAGCGAGGCATCTTCCTTCAGCGAGGCGTCTCTCAAGACGGGGTTCCGATCGGAGCGCATGGCTCCCGCTAGGGACCAAGCCAAGGCCAGAACCAGGAACAAGGCCCGCACGGTATGGGCTCGCAGAGGGATTTTGGGCGGCATGGGCTCCAAAACAGCCTTAGAGGCTGTGCAATACAGCTTTGATCAGGCCCTGGGGGTCCGAGGGCGCATTGGTTTGGGCCAGAATGGTTTGCAGACTTTTTTCCATAGCAGGGCGTGAAAAACCCAAAGCGACAAGGGCTAATAACGCTTCTTCGTGAACTTTCGTACGCGATTCACCCGGAGTACGGGACGCAGGGGTTGTTTCGTCGGAATCCATGGCGGTTACCCGGTCCCGAAGGTCTAGAACGAGCCTTTGGGCGGTTTTGGGCCCGATGCCTTTGATTCGTTGAATTTCGTGAACAGCGCCGCGACGGATGGCGTCTTGTAATTCCAAAGGTGAGGCCGAACTCAACACCATGCGAGCGCTTTGTGGGCCGATTCCCTGCACGGACAAGAGATGTTGAAACATTATTTTTTCGTTCGATTCGGCAAAGCCGAATAGCACATGGGCATCTTCACGAATGCTCAAATGGGTCAGGATTTTACAGGTTCCCTGTTCGGGTAACAAACCGTAGGTGTGCAGGGATATATGGATTTCGTAACCAACCCCGCCGACATTCAGCAAGAGGAGGGTGGGGCTTTTGCGAACAATTTCGCCCTGAAGAAATGCTATCACCGCCTTCGGATTTGACCGCAAACATACGATTTTAGCATGTTTATGGAACAAAACAAGCGGCTGGGAGCTAATTTTCAGCGTATGACAAAGCGTTTTACCTATCGAATGGTCCTAGGGGCCGTTCTTCTGCTGTTTTTGGCTTTGGGGGTTTCGAAAGGTGCTGCGAACCCTGTCTTGGAGGCGTCTGGGGCAGAAATGCCCACCTTGACAGCCGCCAAGGCCCCAGGGGTTTTGTCCATTGTACCGCCGTTGGTTGCGGTTTTGATGGCGCTTTTGTTGAAGGAGGTTTATATGTCTTTGCTTTTGGCGGTCTTGAGCGGTGCCTGGATATTGGCCCTGGAGCAGCAGGGATTTCCAGGCGGAATTTTGAGCGGATTGGTATCGGTGATGGATCGCTATGTGATGGGCGCTTTGTACGACCGGGATCATCTTTCGGTCTTGGTTTTTTCGATGTTGATTGGAGGGATGGTGGCCTTGTTGTCCCGGAATGGTGGCATGCAGGGCGTGGTTGTTTTTTTGTCGAAGTATGCCAATAATACCCGTTCAGGTCAATTGGTTACGTGGTTTTTGGGCATTGTTATTTTTTTTGACGATTATGCCAATACCCTCTTGGTTGGTAACACCATGCGACCGGTCACGGATCGGCTTCGTATATCCCGGGCCAAGTTGGCTTACCTGGTGGACGCGACGGCTGCCCCGGTGGCTTCTATTGCCTTCATTTCAACCTGGATTGGGGCCGAACTGGGCTATATCAAGGACGGTTTAAAGCACATTGGAGACCTTGATATTGCTCCATATCAGGTCTTTATGGCCTCCATTCCCTATTCGTTTTATTCCTGGCTTACGCTGGCGATGATGTTTATTTTGATTTGGAGGCGGCGGGATTTTGGCCCGATGTTGGCAGCGGAGCGAGCGGCTCGGGCAGGCCGGGATTTTACGGGGGTCGGGCGTTCTAGTGGAGTCGAGGGTGCTGCGGGGCCTGAATCAGATGTTAAAGCAGTCGATGGGGACTCGCATGAATTTGACATGAAAGAAGGCTTGAAGCCTCGGGCCTGGATGGCCCTCGTTCCGGTAGCAACGGTGGTTTTTGGAGTCCTTGCGGGGTTGGTGGTTACCGGATGGGACGAGGCCGTCTGGGCTGATTCCACCAAGGGGTTTTGGGTTCGTTGCTCTACGATTATTGGCCAGGCCGACTCTTTCAAGGCTTTGTTGTACGGATCGTTTGCCGGCTGTGCAGTGGCTTTGGGGCTAACACTGGGCGCCCGCAGTCTCAGTTTGCAGGAATCCGTGGAATCGGTCGTTCAGGGGTTCAAAACGATGTTGCCTGCTTCTTTGATCTTGGTTTTGGCTTGGTCTTTAGCTACGTTAACCGAGGAATTGCAAACCGCTACCTATATTAGTCATCGCTTGGTGGCCCTCCAGTGGTCTCCGCTTTGGTTGCCTGCCTTGGCTTTTGGGGCCGGGGCCTTGGTGGCCTTTAGTACCGGGACCAGTTGGGGAACCATGGCCATCCTTTACCCCCTTTTGCTTCCGGCCGGGTGGGCCATGCTCAAGGCCCAAGGTTGGGGTGTTGAAGAATCTTTGCCGATTTTTTATCAGTTGGTGAGTTCCATCCTGGCCGGTGCGGTCTTGGGGGATCATTGCTCACCGATTTCGGATACCACCATTATGAGTTCTTTGTCGTCTTCGTGCAATCATTTGGCCCACGTGCGCACCCAGATGCCCTATGCCCTTACGGTAGGGGCTGTTTCGGTGGTTTTGGGTTTGTTGCCGGCGGCCATGGGTTTTTCGTTATGGTTGATCTATCCCCTTTGTTTGGGAGTCCTTTGGTTTGTCGTGGGCGCTTGGGGTCAAAATACAGAAACCAACGACTGAACCAATCCCGGGATGCGGCTCGCATTGACTCAACCCAAGTGGGGGTCCATGCTTTAAATTTGCCCTCCTTCCCTGCGAAGCACCATCGTCTTTTTAGAACCACTCTCCATTGTCCATCGTTGTTAACAACCTAACCCGGCATTACGGCGCTCAAAAGGCGGTGGATGCTTTGAGTTTTGAGGTCCGGAGCGGTCAGGTTGTGGGATTGTTAGGCCCCAACGGAGCCGGCAAATCTACCACGATGAAAATGCTGACTTCGTACCTAAAGCCGGACAGTGGTTCGGCCCGGGTGGGCGGAAAGGACGTGGTGAACGAGTCCTTGGAGGTGCGTCGAATTCTGGGATACCTCCCCGAAAGCAATCCTCTGTACACCGACATGTATGTCCGGGAATATTTGCTCTCGGTCGCTGCTTTTTATCAAATGGATAGCCCTCATCGCCGAGTGGAGCGGATGATTGAGCAAACGGGTTTGGGACCGGAGGCGCACAAGCGGATTGTTCAACTGTCCAAGGGTTATCGCCAACGCGTTGGTTTGGCTCAGGCCCTGGTTCACGACCCCCAGGTTTTGATTTTGGACGAACCTACTTCCGGCTTGGACCCGAATCAATTGGTCGGAATTCGGGAGTTGATTATGGGCCTCGCGGCCGATAAAACCGTTTTGTTAAGCACCCACATCCTGCAAGAAGTGGAGTGGATGTGTCCCCGGGTTCTCATCATTCACAAGGGGCGCCTGGTGGCCGATGATACCATCCAAAACCTACGCTCTCGGGTCGGTCAAGGGGGACTTGAGGTGGAATGGGATCGTGAACCGGATTGGAATCGATTGGCTGCAGTTCCTGGGGTTCGGGCTATCAAGCGTCGCACAGCCCAAAGCTGTATGCTGGATGCGGAGGAGGGCGTTGATTTGTCAGTGGCGGTGTTTGATTGGTCGGTGGCCGAGGGACTTCGGGTGGTTCGAATGGAAAAACCAGCGGCCAAGGACCTGGAGTCTGTGTTTCGGGAATTAACGGCTGCGAGGCCTCAAACCATCCTGGCGTAATGTGGGCGATTTGGCGTAGAGAGTGGAACGGCTTTTTGAACAGCCTGGTGGCGTACATCGCCATGGTGGTTTTTTTGTTAATTACCGGTTTGTTTATCTGGGTTTTTCCGGATTATTCGATTTTGGAATTTGGTTATGCCCAATTGGATCAACTTTTTGTTATTGGTCCTTGGGTTTTGATGTTTTTGGTTCCGGCCGTGACCATGCGATTTTTTTCGGAGGAAAAGCGAAGCGGAACCGCTGAACTTTTGTTCACGAGGCCGGTGAGTACAAACGGTGTGGTCTTGGGTAAGTTTTTGGCGGGATGGGCCCTGGTTTTGTTCAGCGTTTTGCCCACGCTTTGCTATGTTGTGGCGCTTTATTATTTGGCCGAACCGGTGGGTAACCTGGATCTCGGAGGAATTGCGGGATCTTACCTTGGATTGGTTTTGCTGGGAGGGGTTTTTGCAGGCATCGGAACATGGGCGTCGGCGGTTACAGAACACCCGGTGGTTTCCTTTGTTTTGGGGGTTTTTCTTTGCTTTTTTATGTACGCCGCCTTTGATTCTTTGCGGTTTTTGCCTTTGCCGAATACGGCGTTGTTGGTCATTGAGCAGTTGGGTATTGGGGCACATTTTGAGAGCATGAGCAAGGGGGTCGTGGATTTGCGTGATCTGGTCTACTTTGCCAGCGTTACCTTCTTTTTTCTGTTCTGGACCCGAACGGTCTTGGACCAGCGGACATGATTAACAAGGTGCTTAACTCCGTGCAGTCGACGGTTCGACTGCTGCTGGTGCTGGGCGCTTTGGTCCTCGTGAATGTCTTGGTTTCGTTCGTGAATCTTCGTTTGGATCTTACCGAAGAACAGCGTTATTCGCTGCACCCGAATACCCGGGCCTTGATGAATAATTTGCAGGATGTTGTCTTTGTTCGGGTTTACCTGGAAGGTGATTTTCCTCCAGGTTTTCGAAAATTGCGCAATGCCACCGAAGATTTATTGCAACAGATGCGCCGTGAATCGGGTGGTAAGCTGGAATTTGAGTTCAAGGATCCTTCGGCTCAACCGGATCAAAGAACACGGGATGAACTTTATCAGCAGCTTTACAAGCAGGGATTGCAACCCACTGATTTGCAGGTAAGGGGCGAGGATCAATCGTTAACCCGTCAGGTAATTTGGCCAGGGGCGATGGTGTATTATAGGGGTCAGGAAAAGCCGGTTAATCTCTTGTTAGGGGGTGGTTCCGGGTCTTCGCCTATGCAGGTTTTGAATGCCTCGGAGGAAAACCTGGAATTTGCCTTGGTAGACGTAATCGACAAGATCATTCGTATCAAGAAGCCCAAAATTGCTTTTAGCGAAGGCCACGGGGAATTGGAGCCGGCCTTGGTTTCGGATTTTGCCAAAAGTCTCAGCGAACATTACAATGTAACACGTTATGATTTAAACCGAACCGAAGCGGTTCCTGAGGATATTGACCTGCTCGTGGTGGCGAAACCGTCTTCTTATTTTAGCGACTGGGCCCGCTACAAGTTGGATCACTTTGTGATGCGTGGTGGTCGGATTTTGTGGTGCTTGGAAGGGGTGGGCGCGTCCATGGATTCCATGAACTCCGAAAATGCTTTTATGGCCATGCCTTTGGAGACAGGTTTGGAAGATTTGCTCTTTCGTTACGGTATTCGAATTAATGCAAACTTGATTCAGGATTTTAGAGCGGCACCCATTCCGATTGTTTACGGCTCCATGGGGGGTCAACCGCAAACCAAATTGTATCCTTGGTATTATTTCCCGTTGGTTATAGGAGACGGTCAGCATCCGCTTTCGCGGAATTTGGACCCGGTTTTGATGCGATTTGTGAGCAGTATTGATACAGTAACCGCTCCCGGTCTATCCAAAAAGGTTCTGTTAACCTCCTCGGATCGAAGTCGGGTTTTGGCATCTCCTTTACGGGTTCATTTGGGGACGGCGACCGAAGCCCTCGAAGAAAACCAATTCCAAAGGCAGCCGCTTCCCTTGGCGGTTTTGTTGGAAGGAACTTTTTATTCGGCTTATCGAAAGAGGATTCTCAACGAGTTTGCATTGCGGGCGGTGGATTCCTTGGGCATGAAACCCATCGATAGTATTCGCAATGGTCGGATGATTGTGGTGGCGGATGGGGATGTGTTACGGAATGAGGTTCGACCATCCACCGGGGATATTTATCCCTTGGGATTGGATCGTTTTACAGGTCAGCAATACGGGAATCGAAATTTTGCGTTGAACACCGTTGCTTACTTATTGGAAGATCGGAGTACCATTGAACTCAGGGCTCGCAAAATCAGTTTGCGCCTGTTGGATGGACGTAAGCTCAAGACCCAAAAAACCTATTGGCAAGCCTTTAATCTGGGTGTTCCTTTGGTTTTGCTGTTGGTTTTTGGGAGCTGGAGATTCTATGCACGGCGTCGGCGTTACATCCGTCCTTTGAAGGACTAAAAGGGCCTTTCATGAAAAAAAACGTACCTTATTTTTTGGTCTTTGGCGTTTTGGCGCTTTTGAGTTGGATGGTCTGGCGTCAGCGAAGTGCGGGCACACTGAAGGTGTCGGAGACTGCTTTTGGGATTCAGGATACGGCGTCGGTCGTTCGAATTTTTTTGGCTGATCGCAAAGGCAAGCAATTAACCTTGGAGCGGCCCCTTGGAGCGGCCTGGAAGCTCAACCAAACCAAAGTGCCTCGCCCGGATGCCGTCCAAACTATTTTGGAAACTCTGCATCGTTGGGAGGTCAAAACGCCGGTTCCCCGTCCTGCTGTTCAAACCGTTTTTCGTAATCTTGCCACTCTCGGGGTGAAGGTTGAGGTGTACCTGGCCAACAAGGAAAAAAGAGTTTACTATGTTGGTTCCGGAACACCGGATATGCGAGGAACCTATGCCATGCTCGAGGGCTCGGAATTACCCTATGTCTTGCATCTCCCGGGTTGGGAGGGCTACCTGAGCACGCGGTTTTTTACGGATGAAGAAGAGATGCGAGAAAGGGTTTTGTTCCGCCTTCAGCCCGATTCGCTGGCGCGCCTGGTTGTGGAATACCCCTATGAGCCGCTAGAGAGTTATGAAATACTTCGTCAGCCCGATGGAGGTATGCAGTTAAGGGCTTTCGATCCAAAGACCGGTCAATCCGGTCCGGAATTGAAGCTGAATCCCGAAGCGGTGGCTTCTTTGTGGCAGGGGTTTGGTTTTATGCCGGTGGAGGGTTTTGAAAACAACCAACCCATGCGGGACAGCGTGCCGAGTCGTGTTCCCGAAAAAATGCGGGTCCGGATTTGGGAAAAGTCGGGTCGATTGCATTTGATATCGGTTTATCCCAAAAGTCAGCTGAATCAATTGGACGTGGTCTTGTTGAATGTGGCGCCCGATTTGGACCGGGATTATTTTTTCCATCACGGCATGAACGAGTTTGGGGTTTTGCAACGGAGGGCCATTCCGTGGTTCTACGCCAGAAGGAGCCAATTGACGGCGGGTTCTTGAACGGGAAATCGTAGGGTTCTTGAACGGGAAATCCTATTTTTGAGGAAAAATTGAGCGAAACCACCCCAAACCCTCCGCGGACATTCTAAATTGCCTCTTGAAACACCCTTTTCCCAACGTACACCTATGAAATTCATTGTCTCTTCCTCTGCCCTATTGCGCCAACTTCAGGCCGTACAGGGTGTTATCCAGACCAACAATGTACTTCCCATCCTCGACCATTATTTGTTCGAGGTTGATGGGCGGCAATTGACGATCTGTACAACCGATCTAAATACGACGATGCGGACCCGTCTTGCGGTTGAGGGGAATGGTCAGGCCAAGGTGGCGGTTCCAGGAAAAATTTTATTGGAAACCCTCAAGACCCTTCCGGATCAGCCGATATCTCTAGCGTTGGATCCCAAAACCTTTGCCGTGGAGTTGCATACCGACAAGGGTAAGTTCAAATTGTCCGGAGAGAACGGCGAGGAATTTCCAACCCTACCGGAGATGACCGGAAACCAGCAGTTTGAGCTGCCATCGGATGCTTTGTTGACGGGAATTTCCAATACCCTTTTTGCGGTAGGAACCGATGAATTGCGATTGGCGATGACGGGTGTCAAAATGGAATGTGCCGGAGACACCTTGAGCTTTGTGGCGACCGATGCCCATAAATTGGTCCTGCACAAGCAGGGAGGCATTGAGGTTCCTGCCTCTGCTGGTTTTATTGTGCCCCGCAAGGCCTTGAACCTTTTGAAATCTACCCTTCCCGGGGATACGTCTCCGGTGAAGGTTTCGTATAACAACACCCACGTTGTATTTGCATTCGGGGATTTGGAGTTGACTTGCCGACTCATCGACCAAAAATATCCTGATTATCAGGCTGTTATACCAAAAGATGGGGGTAGCCGACTCCTCCTTCGCCGCACTGAATTTTTGTCTTCTTTGCGTCGTATTTCCATCTATTCCAGCAAATCCACGTACCAAGTCCGATTGTCGATCAAAGGCAACGAGTTGCAATTGTCTGCGGAAGATCCGGATTTTTCGAACCAAGCCTTGGAAACCCTGGCCTGTGAGTACAACGGCCCCGATATGGAAATTGGATTCAACGCCCGTTTTTTGGTTGAAATGCTCTCTACCCTGTCCGGGGATGAAGTGCAGTTTGAACTAAGCTCTTCGAGCCGCCCGGGGGTCTTGCGTCCCGTTCATCAAGAGGACCAGGAAGACACCCTGATGTTGCTGATGCCGGTGATGTTATCGGATTACCGGGCCTAAAAAACCTAGCGCCCTGCCAGCCAGGGCAGAGGGTTGACTTTGGCGGTGCCTTTCCAAAGCTGGAATTGGAGGTAGGATTGTCCGTCCTCTTGGCGAACATGAAGACGGCCGATGGTCTGTCCAGTCTGAATTTTTTGTCCTTTGCTGACCTGGGTTTGATCCAGATGGGCGTAGACCGTGAGGTATTGTCCGTGTCGAATGATCACGGTTTTCTGCATGCCAGGGATGTTGACCACCGCCGTGACTTCGCCTCGGAAGCAGGCTCTAACGGGGGCTCCGGCTTCAGCTTTGAGGGTGATTCCATCGTTGCGAATGCTAATGTTCTTGAGGTGGGGATGGGGGTGGAACCCAAAGGTTTCGCTGACCATGGCTTTTTGGAGGGGCCAAGGTAGGCGACCACGGTTCTCCTCGAAAGCCTTACCCAAAGCCTTGGCTTCGGGAGTTAGTTCCAAGAGGGCTTGGTTGCGTTGGGGTTGTTGAGTTGGGCCTTGGTTGGCTTTGCCTTTGTCTTCTGTTTTGGCAGCCGCTTGGCGCGCTGCTTCAATTTCCTTACGGATCAGGTCTTCAATGTTTTTTTGGAGTCGGTTCCGGGCAATTTCCTGGTTACGTAGTTCTTGGCGTAATTTCTTTTCGTCCTTCTGGAGGGCTTTGACGACTTTGTCTTGCTCTTGGCTTTCTTGCTTGAGGGCGTTTTTGTTTTCTTCTTCCTTGGCTTTTAATTCTTCTTTGCGCTCCTTTTCGGCCTGAAGGACTTCACCTTTTTGATTTAATTCTTGCTGGAGGTCAACAATGGCGGCGGCTTGTTCCCTTCGAAATTGGTTGTATTGCCGTAAATGCCAGGTGCGCCGCAGGGCTTGGTTGACATCGGAGGCGGAGAGAATAAGAAGGGGCATGCTAGGGGCCATGATTTGGCGCTGGTATTGTCGGAGTAGCTGAGCATAGCGTTCCCGTAATTGTTTCAGGTCGACCTGCAGGGATTGAACCACGTTTTCGACCTCGGTTATTTGGACTTCTTGGCGTACAATTTCAGCATTGTAGTTGCGAATGATTTTTTCGCGGTTTTGGATTTGATTTTTTAACAATTGCAATTGCTGTAGGCCGGATTTGCGTTTGCGCCGAACCTCCTCCAATTGTTGACGCGTTTGGTCGATTCGTCGAACCAGTTCTTGGCGCTCTTTTTCCATGCCTGCCCTGGAGGGGGAGGATTTGGGGTTGTTGGATTGAGCCTGTACAGGATTTCCAGCAAAAAAGCCATAACACAGCACGATAAGGCCGATAAGGGAGGGGCTGTTAAGGCGGAAAGGCATGATTTAGAAACCTAATTTCAGTTTTCGATAATCGGCGGGAATTTTGATAGGTGGCAAAGAAACGGCCTCTACCGCCGGTGTTTTCCAATGCATCTGTAAAAAGGCTTTGTGACTGGGCGCCTGGAGGGATAGACTCATCTTGATGGGAAGGGCCGCCGATGCCACTTCGACGCTTTGGAGATAATCCACCGAAAGGTTGCCCCGGGAGGATTGCATCGAAAGATGGTGGATTTTGGCAGGGAGTTTCCCCCAATGAACTGCGACCGTCGAAAGGGAACTATCCGCACCTTTGGTAAACACCAAGCTATCGGCACCCGGTTTGGGATATTCGATTCGCGCGTTTTGGAGGCCCTCAATGAGCGAACCATGACCATGCAAGAGGGCGTCTTCAAACCATTGGTAATCGAGGTCCAATTGAAGTGATTTTTGGAGCTGATTCCAAGTTCCGCTCCAATAATTCTTGGAAGGTCGGCTGATCATCCAAACACTGTCGGGTCTCAAGACCAAGCGGACGACTTCAATCCCCAGGGCAGGTCGAACGCTTATCCAAATCCACGCGCCTTGTTGGGCCATCATGCTAACCGGAGAAGCAAAATCGTATTGGTTGTAGGCGATGTTCCAAGAACCATCCATTTTGACTCCGCGGTTTTTGAAATCATAACGCCCCCAAAGGCGATTCCATGCGCCCTGCGAGGGGCGGGGAGCCGTTACCGATGGGGCGGTGGGGTTTTGAACGGGTGGGAGGACCGGGGTACGAGTGGGGGTCGAGCGGCGGGATACACAGCCAAAGCCCAGGGCCGCTATGACCAACCAGGAGCATAGCAGGAGATAGGGCCTCCGAGAAGCGGGGCTTGGTTTAGGGCCGTATCGGCAGTCCCGACCGTAGTTTGGATTGGATTTCAAGATTGCCTTCATCGAATTGGAGCGCCTTGGCCCATTGGGCTTTGGCGGCTTCTGTTTGGTTGTTTTGGTACAAAATGTCACCGTAATGATCCAACATTGTTGCGTTTTCGGGACTAAGGCTCAAGGCCTTGGTCATGGGCTCTAGAGCATCGGCGTATCGTCCCATGGCATAAAGAACCCACGCATACGTATCCAAGTAAGAGGCGTTATCCGGTTCAATTTCAAGGGCCCGACGGCTCATACCCAAGGCACGGTCCAATTCTTGGTTACGGAGACCCAAATAATAGGCAAAATTATTAAGAACCAAAGCGTTACTAGGTTGAATCTTGAGCGCATCGCTGTAGTTTTTGTCCGAGAGAAGGTGATTTTCTTGCTGATGATAAAGGTCTCCTAACAAAATATGCATTTGGAGTCGGAGGTCGGTTTCTTCTTCGGTGGTATAAGCCAATCCGCTTTGCAAAAATTCTATCGCCTCGATCTTTTTGAGATTTTGGCTGAGGGCAATTCCCAAAAAGAAATAATTAAGGGCCTGCCCTGGATGCCGTTCCAAGGCAATTCGCGATTTGATTTCCAAGGTATCCATGATGCCCAAATCAAGGAGCGCCGAAAGGTATTGTTGCCAAACGACATAGGGCAATGGGTCGGGTGATAAGTCCAGAGCGAGGCAGTACGACGGAAGGGCGTCCCTCCCTTTGCCTTGTCGAACCAAGGCTTCGCCCAGGAGGGCGTGGACCATGGCCGCATCTGGGTAAAATTCCAGTACTCTGCGAAGTTTCTTTTCTTTGATGGCCGAGGAATCGCCGACCTTCTCTAGGATTCTAAAAACTCCCTGCAGGATCTCTTCGGCCGACAAAACGCCTCCCTCAAGGGATTGGTCAAAGGCCTCCTCGGCTTTTTGGGATTGGCCCAAGGCATCGTAGAGTTCGGCAGTTGCCAAAAGCAAGCGGGCCCTGTTGGGGTTTTCGGTCAAAGGCAGGGCCTCCTGAAGGAGAGAAAGGGCCTTGTCGTATTGACCCTCTGCGCTGAAGGTTTGGACCAAGCCAAGGCGATGGCCCAGCTCGTTGGGATAGAGGCTTACCAGGCGTTGAATTTCTTTGATGGCTTTTTCTTTTTTGCCTAGCAGGAGCCAAATATTTTTCTTTTGATCCAGAATTTCAGGTTGTGGGCCTAGCTTTTGCTCCAAGGCGTTGGCACAATCCATGGCCTCGTTGTAAGATTTGTTCTGGATATGCAGGTTCGCCAAATTTTCGAGGGCTTCGAGGGAATGCTCGTTGTCCATCGCAATCAATCGTTGCCAGGTATCGGCGGCCTCCTTAGGCAGCCCGTTGTTTTGATAAACCTGGGCAAGGAATTGGAGGTACCAGGGGTTGAGAGGGTCCAGTTGAGCAGCTCTTTGGGCCATGCGTTGGGCCTTGGGGCCATCTCCGCGTTGAAGGGCGATGCGACCTATTTCATAGGCTGTTACCGCCGAACCGGGGTCCAGCGACAAGGCCCTTGCAAAAAACTGTTCAGCCTGTTCCCATTTGCCGATCAATTTGGCCGTGGTGCCTTCAAAGAAATAATACTGAAACTGATTCTGTTGTGCTTCGCTGAGAGGGCTGGGCGGAACCGGCGCTGTAACACGGGCCCTGGAGCAGGATAGCCCGGTAAGCAGGATGGATAACCATAACAGAATCAGCGGCATACAACTTCGCTGTGGTCACTGATGCTAAGTTCCAGCGCCGGCCCTGGGGCGGAACGCTGACCGTAACCCCGAACCTTGGCATGGGCACCGGTCATGGACGAACGCAAGTGAACTCCTTGAATTTGGGCATTTTCTCCCAATAGACTGGACTCCACCACCGCGTTTTCAATTTTGGAACCCCGTCCTACCGAAACATGGGGTCCCAATTGAACATTGCTCAAATGGCAGTCGGGCCCGATATAACAGGGCGGAATGATCTGGCAATTTTCGAGGACTGCCGACGGGTCAACCAGGGTTTCGTTCCCTCTTTCTTGCAAGTATTCCAGATAGCGGCTGTTGGTGTGAACGGTGGCGTCTTTGTTGCCACAGTCCAACCACTCGCTGACCGTACCCGGTAGAAAAGAGGTCCCTTTGGATTTCATGTTCTCCAGCGCCGAAGTCAATTGGTATTCACCTTTGTCCATAATTCCCTGATCAACCAGGTATTGCAATTCACGACGCAGGTAGGCACCGTCCTTGAAAAAATAGATTCCGATGATGGCGAGGTCCGAAACAAATTGTTCTGGTTTCTCGTGAAACGCACGGATGATACCCTCTTCGTCCAATTCAACCACCCCAAAGGCACGGGGGTTTTCGATTTTTTTGACCCATATAATACCCTCCCGCGTTGAGTCCAGGACAAAATCGGCTTTGAAAAGGGTATCCGCAAAGGCGACCACCACGGGGCCATCCAAATGCTCCTGGGCACAAAGAATCGCATGGGCTGTACCCAGGGCTTCTTCTTGGTAATGGATGCTGCCAACAGCTCCCAATTTCCCGGCGACGTGCAACAGCTGTTGTTCCACGGCCGGCCCAAACAAGGGAGAGGTGATGAAGGCGATTCGATGAACGGGTTGATCGCAAACTCGTACGATATCTTCCATCAGTCGTTCAACGATGGGTCTGCCTGCGATTGGCAGCAAGGGCTTGGCGGTTGTCAGGGTATGGGGCCGCATTCGCTTGCCCAGCCCAGCCATCGGGACGATTATATTCATTTTCTTAACATATCAAAAAGCCGGATGAGGCCGTTAACGCTGGGATGAATAATGAAGATAGCATGGTCAACGATCCAGCCCAAATTTACGAAAAAGCGGAACGCCAAGGACATAAACAATCAAAAGCAGGAATTTAAGTCCCAGATTGAACATGCCAAGACCGGACGGAAGCCACGAATCAAGACCATAGAGAAACAAAGCCCAGGCCCCCAAGAGCAACCAGCCTTTCCACGGATAGGTAATCGGGTTATACAGGCGACTCGCCAGTAGGCTCGCCGCAAACATGGAGGCATAACAAACCAAGGTTACCCACGCCGAGGCCGTGTAGCCGTAGAGAGGAATGAGAAACCAATTTCCAACAACCGTCAAAACAGCGGCCCCCAGCCCAATCCACAGCCCCCAGTGGGTTTGGTCGCTGGTCTTGAACCAAATCGAGTGATTGTAATACCAGCCCAGGCATAGATTCGCCAACAAAAGAATCGGCACCACGGGCAAGCCTTCGTGGTAGGCGGGGCCTATGAGCAATTTGGCCGCGTCCATTCCCAGGGTAACCACCAAAAAAAGGCCCCAACCAATGAAGCTATAATACCAAAAGACTTTGCCGTAGGACAGGCTATCCTTGGGGTCATTGTCGGGGTTAACAGTGTTTTTTCGAAAGAAAAAAGGCTCTGCACCCATTCGAAAAGCCTGGGTATAAAGACTCATGAGGACCGCTAGCTTGTAAACGGCGCCGTAGACCCCTACCTGCCACAAGGCCGAGGATAGGGTTCCACCCAACCGGTACTTGAGGAGGACACGATCCAAGGTTTCGTTGAACATGCCGGCCAAACCCGCAACGAGCAGGGGCCAGGCATAGGCCAACATGGGGCGAAGAATGCGTGTGTCAAAGTCTCTTAGCAAAGGCAGGCCACGCAGCAAGAACAGAAGCGTTATTCCGTTGGCCACCAAGTTGCTGAGAACGACCCCATCCAGCGAAGTGAATGAAGATGTGTTACCCTGCGCAGGTTGGATGACCAAAAAATAGACCTGCAGCCCAACCAGAATCAGGATATTGCTGAATTTTAGGGTAACATAAGACCAGGAACGCCCCTCTTGACGCAGACGGGCAAAGGGCAAAGCCGATACCGCATCCAAGGCAAAAATCAAGGAGAACCACCGAACAAAATGGGCTTTGTCGGGATGACGCAAGGCCACAGCCAGCGAATCAGCATTCATCCATAACAAAACACTTAGAATGAGAGAGGTCGCTAGAACGGCATAAAAGGAAGTGGCGTAAACGGCTTTCACATTTTGATCCTTGCGATTCACAAAGCGAAAAAAAGCCGTTTCCATACCGTAGGTATAAATCACGGCCAGCAACGCCGCCATGGCATAAAAATCCGTGATGACCCCGTATTCTTGGGGTTCAAACAAGCGGGTATGCAGGGGAACCAGGAGGTAATTGAGCAGGCGACCCACGACGGTACTTAGACCGTACAAGGCGGTTTGAGAGGCCAGGCTGCGGAGTTCGTTGGAGGAACGGCTCAATGTGGGTTCTTTGGGTCTCAGGACCAAGGAGGTAGCTGAACCATCAGGCTGTCCCGGTGTTGTCGAAAGGACGGTAAATCCGCTGGATTCATCGGCTCGGCCTGGGGTCCTTGAAGACGTTTGGGATTGACTTGAACACCTCGATTCCAGAAGCGAAAACAGAGATGTGGTCCGGTGGACAAACCGGTGCTGCCAACATAGCCAATGACTTGTCCCTGACGTACTCGGCCACCACGGCGCACTCCCGATGCAATGCGACTAAGGTGCAAGTACCCCGTGGCGTGTTCTCGAGAATGCTGAATCTTAACAAAATTCCCATTTCCACCCCGATAAGCTGCTTCTAGGACTTGACCATCGCCCACACTGCGCACCGGGGTTCCTTTGGGTGCGGCATAATCCACCCCCAAATGGGGGCGCAAATAGCGCAGTACCGGGTGCAGGCGACTCGTCGAAAAACCAGAACTAATACGCGTATAGTCCAGGGGCGCTTTGAGGTAGCGTCTTTTCATGCTTTGACCTTTGTCGTCAAAATAGTTGTTGCGAAAACGAATGGCGGTATGGGTTTTGCCCGATGCCCTAAATTCAGCCGCCAAGATTTGGGCAGGACCGAAGGGTTGGCTGTCCACCAGGGATTCCACATAGTAAACACGGTAGCCATCCCCCTTTTGTAATTGAAAAAAATCCACCGTCCAGTCAAAAGTGGCCGCCAAAGCCATAGCCAGTTCTGGCCCGGCTCCGGCATCCGTAACTGATTGATAAAGAGATGATTGAATGGTTCCAACCAAAGGCCGATAGCGGGTGGTAACAGGTTTGCGATGCAGATACGTTCGGGGCAAGGAATCCCGGAGGTCCATGACCAGGGTTTCGACCCTATTCTTGACAAGGAGCCAATAAAGTATGGGCCCTTCGCTGCTATCCCGCAGGATCAGGCATTGCTGTCCACTTCGCAGTTGGCGGGCGTTGAAGACGGAATCCGGTTGACTATCAAGGTAGTTTACCAATGGATAGCCTAGACCCAGGTTTTCGAACAGCCCCGAAATCTGATCACCGTTCTGTATGGTTACCGTATCGGTGTACAGGGTGTCCACTCGAATACCAGCGGTGTAAACCGGTTGCGATAAGGGGGTTGGTTTTTGGGGGGCGGGACCAAGGTAACGCCACCAAAGCCAAAGACCCAGCAGAACCAGAACGATACCGGCGAAAATCCAAACGAAACGAGACGTACGAATCTTCATAACACCATGGTCGATGGCCTGTTATGAAGAAATTCGGCGCAACGGGGATAGATGTGTTTGAACCAAAATGTAAAATCCTGCGGGCGCCTTTCCATCCAAGCCTCCAGTTCAGCGAGGGAAATCCATAGGGCCGCAGCTACCTCGCTTGGATCAATGCGGAAGGGCCCGTCGCTGTTTCCCAAAAAAACATGATCCAATTCGTGCTCGCTAAGACCGTTCTCAAATTCGGTCTGGTAAATAAACCAAAAGGGGGATTCAAGGGGACAATCCATACCCATTTCTTCGACCAAGCGACGGTGCGCCGCATCGTGGATGTCCTCACCGGGCAGAGGGTGGCTGCAACAGGTATTGGTCCACAAACCCCCGGAATGGTATTTGTCTGGGCTGCGCTGTTGGAGGAGCAGCTCCCCAACGCCATTAAAAACAAAGACCGAAAAAGCTCTGTGAAGCAAGGCTTTTTGATGGGCCTCGGTTTTGGGAGCCAAGCCAATTTCACGGTCTTCCCGGTCCACCAAAACCACGAGGGGTTCTTCGTTCAAAGCCATGCCGCAATTTATAGCCAAACGACCCACGAGCCAAGGTCAGGAAAACAAGGTGCGGGCCATGTCGGCGAGGGAATGCTGCGGAAAAGCGGGAGGTGGGGCCAGGTTCTGAGGTGGGTTGGGCCCGTTCACCCCTTCAAAAACCGCCGTGCGCAGTCCATAAAGCGGGCCATCCTTGAGCTGCAAACGGAGGGCGGCAGGACTGGCCAAAGCCTGCGAAACATCGTTCACAGGGGCGGCTGGGACCCGGTGGGCTTCCAGGATTTCCAACCAATAGGCCCGCCCATGGCGAGCAAAGCAATCTTGGAACTGTCCCAAAAGGTTGGCTTTGTCCCTGAGGCGGCCGGTTGGGCTGGCCCAGGCAGGGTCGGGTTGGAGTTGAAGGGCTGTACAGGCACGTTCAAATTGGGCGTTGTTGCCAACGGCCAGGGTCAGCCATTGCCCATCGTGGCAGCGAAAAGTCGAACCGTAGGGGACAATGTTGGGGTGTTCGGAACCCATGGGACGGGCCTCAACCCCGCCCATCCACCAGTTGGTCGCCTGATTGCTTAGAGAGGCCAGGCCCGCATCCAGCAAAGAAACCCGCACTTCGCGGCCCATTCCGTCCTGTCCTCGCTGCAGGAGGGCTAGCAGGAGGGCCTCTTTGAGTTGATGAGCTGCCAAAACATCCATCAGGGCCACCGGCATTTTGTGACCAGGACCCCCGATGGGACCGTTCATGGAAACATAGCCGCTTTCGGCCTGGACCAAGGAATCGTATCCCGGCCTGGAAGAGGAAGACCCGTAGCCATTGATTCGAGCTGCAATGAGCCGTGGATTCAAAGCATGCAAGGCCTCCCAATCCAGACCAAGGTCCTTTTCTTGGTGTGGTAAATTATTGGAAATCAATAGATCGGCCTCCGCCAACAAGAGTCGGAAAACGGCTTGTTCATCGGGGTCGTTGAGATGGGATTGCAGGCTGGCTTTGCCCCAGTTGACCGAGCAGAAGTAAGCCGATCGACCCTGGGACGGGTTTTCCTCGGGCAGGGTCCATTGCCGGGTAACATCACCGGAAGGCGGTTCCAGTTTGAGAACACGCGCTCCGCATTCGGCCAGGAACATGCCCACAGCCGGCCCTGCCAAAACCGTGGCTGTTTCCAAAACCCGAAGGCCCGCCAACGGTCCTCTGGTCTTTGGTGCCGCACCTCGTTCCGCGGAGTGATCCGCGGAGTGATCCGCATAGGATCCCGCGGTGTGTTCCACGCCCATGGCCCTATCGTAACAACGATCAAAAATGGAGGAGAGATCCATCGCCATAACTCAAGAAACGATAACCCTTGTCCAGGGCGTGTTGGTAAATATTTCGCCAATCCTTGCCGACCAGCGCAGCAACCAGCAACAACAAGGTGCTCTGGGGTTGATGGAAATTCGTAATGAGACCTTGAACCATTCGCGCTTTGTAAGGCGGAGCGAGCATGAGTCCAGTTCGACCGCTCAGTTCAGAACATTGATTTTTTTGGGCAAAATCAAGCAGGATTCCCAAAGCGTCTTGAGCCGATAAGTCGGTTGTTGGGAGATCGTAGGGATCCCACTGATGCACTTTTGGGAGCGTTATTTTTGAGTTGATTGACTCTGTAGGGGTTGTTTTTTGGTGGATACGGACCGCGGCCCAATAGAGGCTTTCGAGTAGGCGTAAAGAGGTGGTTCCTACCGCATAAACCGGTCCTTGGCTGCGGTAAAGGGCTTCCAGAGCCTCTGTGCGAATCGAAATCCGTTCGGTATGCATGGTGTGTTCGGCCATTTGGGAAGCCTTGACCGGCTGAAAGGTGCCTGCTCCGACATGCAGGGTGACCTCGGTTGTTAGGCCGCCTTTTTGTTTAATTTGTTCCAACAACAAAGGCGTTAGATGCAAACCCGCCGTGGGTGCCGCCACTGCTCCGCGCTCCTTGGCATAGGTTGTTTGGTATCGTTCACGGTCCAGAGACTCGCTGCTGCGTTGAAGGTAAGGCGGCAAAGGAACTTCGCCAACAAGATCCAACAATTCTTCCAGGGTCTGTGGGCTTTCTGGCCCGGCATCCGGATTGGGTTGCCATCCAAAGTGGACTTGCCATTGACCATCCTTGCTTTGTCCGCGTTCCAAATGCAGATTTCCCGATTGTAACACCAGATCAAGAGTGCCACTTTTCCAGGCACGGTTGTTGCCGATCATGCACCACCAGGTCACCCCCTCCCCCTCCCCCGGTGTCGCTGGATCGGGCTCCAAGAGCAAAAATTCTAAGATGGAACCGTTGGGCAAAGGCCAGCGGAGGCGCGCAGGTACCACCCGGGTATTGTTGAGGACTAAATGGACTCCTTCAGGCAGTCGATTTGGTAGGTCCCCAAAGGATCTATCAAAGATGGAACCGCCTCTGAATTCTAACATCCGAGCCTGCTCCCGGAATTCAGTGGGATACAAAGCAATACGCTCCTGTGGCAAGTCATACCCAAAGTCGGAAATCCGTAGATCGCGGGGATGCACGGAGAGGCTGTGCTGGCCGTCGGAGAGGCTGTTTTCGGCAGGCATGGTTGGAAGAGTTTCGGGAAAGGTAAGTCTCCGCAAAAAAACAAACGGCGAAAGGCCGAATTGCACGCATTTTTGTTTTCCTAATGAAACTGTTGAAAATGTTAAAAATTTCAAAACTCTATTTTTTGGGCGCCATGGCTTTTCTGCTTGGC